>JAEEGL011648977.1_pt1 | contig 33047 bp, 36 predicted proteins | sample 9134231 | NCBI WGS metagenome assembly JAEEGL01 (sample SAMN16246548, study PRJNA631951) | gut metagenome | biome: gut microbiome; feature: rumen; material: fiber-attached | host: Bos | place: Iran: Karaj | collected 2018-10 | reverse complement strand
GACAGGCTCGAAGAAGAGGGCTTCGTCGTGACCGTGCACGGGAAGGGCACCTACGTCGCCGCGGCCGACCTTAAGCTCGCCGCCGAAGCGAGAAGAAAAGACGCGGAGGACGGTATCGCGGCCGCCGTGTCCCGCGCCGAAGCGCTCGGCTTCACCAAAGAAGAGATCCTTGAGATCGTGAAGATCATACTGGAGGATCAGCAATGATAAAAATAGACGGACTTGTGAAAAACTACGGGGATTTCCGCCTGGATGTCTCGATGGAGATCCCGGACGGGACCGTTACCGGCCTGGTGGGCAGGAACGGTGCCGGCAAGAGCACGACCATAAAGGCGATACTGGGGCTCATAAGGCCTGACGGAGGGCAGGTGAGCGTGAACGGCAGGAAAGCCTTCAGCCTCACGCAAAAAGACAAGGACCGCATCGGCGTCGCGCTCTCCGATTCCGGCTTCAGCTCGTACCTTAAGGTCGAAGACGTCATACACATTCTTAAAAAGATGTATACGACCTTTGACGAGGCGTTCTTCAGGGACAGCTGCGCTTCGCAGGGCCTCCCGCTGAACAAGAGCATCAGGGAATTCTCAACGGGCATGCGGGCGAAGCTGCGGGTGCTTTCCGCCATCAGCCACAGGGCGGACCTGCTCGTCATGGACGAGCCCACGGCGGGGCTCGATATAGAGGCGAGGAACGAGGTCCTCGACATGCTGAGGCGCTACCTGCTCGAAAACGAACGCTGCTGTGTCCTGCTGACCTCGCATATCTCCTCCGATCTTGAGGGCCTCTGCGACGATATCTATCTCATAGACGGGGGAAAGATCGTCCTTCATGAGGATACCGACACCATACTCAGCGACTACGCCGTCCTCAAGGTGGATGAGGAGACTTATGAGAAGCTAGACAGGCAGTATATACTCAGAACGAAAAAGGACAGCTTCGGATACCGCTGCTTCACCAACGCGAAGCAGTTCTACCTGGAGAACTATCCGGGCATCGTCGCCGAGAACGGCACGGTGGACGATCTGATCCTGATGATGACGGGAGGCAGGTAAGATGAGAGGACTTTTTGAAAAGGATCTGCGGCTCACTCTCTGCAGAAAGCAGACTCTTGTTATCTTCTTTTGCTTGGCGATCATCATGGGGATGTCCATGGACGGGTCCTTTATGGTCGGATACCTGACGATGCTCATGATGATAGTCGCGATCGGGACCCTGAGCTACGACGAATTCGACAACGGGTTCGCCTTCCTGATGACCCTTCCCTTCGAGAGGAAGACCTACGTCAGGGAGAAATACCTGTTCTGCCTGCTGATGGAGGCGGCGGCATGGTGCGCCGGCATCGTCCTGTATGCCGTGATGAACGCGGTCAGACACGGCGGCGCCGACATCATCGGGGAACTGCCGATGCTCCTGTCGGTCATCCCCGTCATATTCCTCTCCGCCGCGTTCATGATCCCGCTGCTGCTCAAATACGGCCCGGAGAAGAGCAGAATAGTGCTCTTCATCATATTCGGCCTCATCACGGTGGTCATGGTCGGGGTAAAGCGCTTCGCCGGCGTGGAGGAGCATCCCGCAGCCAGGCTCACGCGTATACTGGACAGCATGCCGCCGGCCGCAGTGTTTGCCGCGATCACCGCGGTATGCGCACTGGGAGCTTTCGTCTGCTACCTTTGGGCGGTAAGGGTCATCGAGAAAAAGGAATTCTGAGGTATAACATTCTGAAGATCTGTGCCCGGAAGGCCGGGGTCATCGGCGGAGCATCCGCGCAGATGAGACTTGAGACGGCGGCAGGATCCCGAAGGAGGAACGCTTATGGACGCGTATGACCTTAAGGGTCTCGTGGAGAAGGGTAAGCTCGTAAGGCTTCCCTCCAAGAGACGGAAAAAGATCGAGGCTCTGGTCTGGCTGTCGGAGCATATCCCCTCCGGCCGCAGATATACCGAAGCCGAGTTCGGCGCGCTGCTCAATGAACTGCACAGCTTCGGCGATCCGGCGGCTTTAAGGCGGGAGCTTTACGATCACTTTCTCATCGGCAGGAGCACGGACGGCAGGGAGTACTGGCTGGATCCAAAACGCCCGACGCTCGCGCAGCTGCTCGAAAGATACTGCGGTATCAGCCCGGAAGAACCGAAGGAGGAAGAGATCGTCCTTTACGGCGGCGGAGACCTTAAGGCCGCGGCCGAGTTCAGGGATAGGATACACGGGGAGGCTCTGGAAAGGGTCCGAAGCATTATGCCGGAAGCCTGTTCCGTTGCCGACCCTTATCCGCTTGAAGCCTACTTTCAGCAGCATTGGGACTATCCCGGCCAATGGTACACCATAGCCGCCGTGCCCGAAAGCGCCGGCGGGCGCGAGGCTCTGATCGACAGGATAGTGCGGGAGACCGTAAAGAAGGGACAGACCGCGCCGCAGGGCGGGGCCGTCCCCCTATTGTAATACACAGCCATTAATGGTAAATAAATAAACAAATAACGGTCATCGGAGGACAGTACGCCGTAGCGTAGGGGATAGTAAAGCTTTTGCTTTGCAGGCCGCCTGTCGGATAAGATGTCGAGTGAGCTCGGAACATTTGGCTTTAGCGATAAGGCCTTTTGCCGCCGGGCGTTTTTATTAAAGGAGGCAGACAAATGGCAAAGATCACACTTACCCCCCTGACCCGGGATGACCGCGAACAGTTCATCCTCGATAATCAGCGGGCGTTCAAATACGGGGCCATGGAGGAATTCGGAGAAAGGGACAGCCACATCGAAGAGGACGGCGAGATCATCTCCCGGGCGACAATAGAGCGCAGCATCGATGAGGGCGCCGCCTACAGGATAAGGGAAGACGGCAGGAAGGTAGGAGGGCTGGTGCTTAAGATAGACGAAGAGACAGGCCGCAACCACCTGGAGCTTCTCTTCGTCACTCCCGCTGCCCACAGCAGGGGCGTGGGAACCGCCGCCTGGAAGGAGGTCGAGCGGCTTTACCCCGATACAAAGGTCTGGGAGACCTGCACCCCCTACTTTGAAACGAGGAACATACACTTCTACGTCAACAAATGCGGGTTCCACATCGTGGAGTTCTTCAACAGCCATCACCCCGACCCCAAAGATCCTGAGACCGGCGAGGAGAATCGTTATGACGAAGGGGATCGGGACGGTATGTTCCGCTTTGAAAAACGCATGAAGGCTTCTGAAAAGGAATAGGCAGGAGCATATGAAAAACGACTCGGATAAACTCAAGATACTGACCCTGTTCACCTTCGTGCTGTCTCCCCTGCTCGCCTGGGGAAGCGTGATAGCCAGCGATGAGACCGCCGTGTTCGCCTCTCTTTCGCGCATGATATGGTATTCGGGCTCGGCTCTTCGGATATTCATAGCCATGGCCGCGATGTTCATACCCATGCTGAACGCCTTCTTTCTCGCCCACCGGCTCAGCGGCATCAGCAAAAGGCAGAAAACAGCCTGCAGGGTATCCATGATACTTTCCTGCGCGGTGCTCTACCTGGGCGCCATGTGGATGATGCCCAGCGACGGCAAATCCATGACGCCTGAAAATGTGTGGCACGGGGTGCTGAGCTTCGGCGGCATGCTGATGATATTCCTGACGTACTGCATGTACACGGGCTTCATCCTCCGCAGGGACAGGGACAGCGCGGGGCTTCTGGCTGCCTTTCTGATATTCTCGCTGATCACGGGCGTCTTCGCGGTGCTGAATGTCTTTGACGACAAATCCTACGTGATCGCCTCCGCGGTCTCCGAACTGTATTTCCTGACGATGATGAGCCTGATAGGGTATCTAAGCTGCTATCTCGCCTACCGCAGGATAAAAGAGGACGAAAACAAGGCATAAAGGGCCGGCTGAAGAGGCTGTCTTTTATGTTATAATAACTGCAGCGGACCGTGTGCCTGCCGTTCGGGGCTGCGCCGCGGTATTTCGCTTCCTGCCGAAGGCTATGGCGCATATTCAGACTGCCGGTAAGGGTCATAGTATGCATGAATCCATTGGGCGGCAGGTGATCCGGGGTTTCAAGGTAAAAAGGAAAGCAAAAACATGGATAAAGGGGTTTTGCTCTGGGTTGCGTTCATTGCGGTGATGGCCGCGGGGTTCCTGATCAGCCGCAGGATCAAAAAAGGAACAGAAGAAGAAGGTATCGAGACCCAAGCCGTCGTGTCGAGGATCGCAGATGACGGGACTGCGGGCGAGATAGATATAAATGTATATGTGCGGTACCTCTCGGAAGATGGCGAAGAGATCGAGGGAGTGCTCTCAAATCCCCGTCCGGGCCTTGAACCGGGACAGTCAGTCCGCATAAAATACCATCCGAAGTATAAAAACAACGCGAGACTGGTATAGCCCGGCCCTTCCAAAAGGAAAAGACAATGAAAAGGAAATTGAGGCGCCTTATCCTTTCGCTGCTTATGTTGCTTGCGATCTCATTCTCCTGCTACGTCGGGATATATTACCGTGCCGACGGTTCGGCGGCTTCGGGCTTCATATCTGATAATGAGGTAACCATAACCCCGGCTGACAGCGGCTGGTTCTTCGACGGGCCTTCCGGCGATGATCTGATGATCTTCTACCCCGGGGGCAAGGTGGAGGAGACCGCCTACGCGCCGCTTTTAAGGAGTCTGGCAGCCGGCGGCATTGACGTCCGCCTGGTCAGCATGCCGATGAGGCTCGCGGTCTTTGGGATCGGCAGGGCCGGTAAGATAGCCGGAGCGGAGGGGTACAGGCATTGCTACATTGGAGGGCACTCCCTGGGAGGGGCCGCAGCCGCCCTGTACGCCGCAAAGCGCGGCGGCCTGGACGGGGTCATACTGCTTGCCGCTTATCCTGTAAAGCCCCTGGGCGAAGACCTTGCAGTCCTCAGCATATACGGTTCGGAGGACGGTATCCTGAACATGAAAAAGCTTGAGGAAGGCCGCAAGTACGTTCCGGGCCCGTATACCGAAAAAGTCATAGAGGGCGGAAACCACTCCGGCTTCGGCAGCTACGGAGAGCAAAGAGGAGACGGGGAAGCCCTGATCTCAGCAGAAGAGCAGCAGATGCGCGCGGCGGAGCTTATACTCAGCTGGATATCCGACTGAGGCTCCCATTCCAAGAGGACGGCAAACATGAAAAAAGTAAGGATCACGGTCATGCGCATGGCCAGCTATAAAGACCTGATGGAAAAGTACGAGAACCCGATCGAGCACGCCTGCGGCATGAGGCTTGGGCAGGTGTTCACAGCCAACGGCCGGGAAAAGCCCGAAGGCTTCTGCGACAGCGCCTGGGAAACGGTCTCTCCCTTCGTCATGGCCCTCGCCTGCGGGGCTGAAAACCTCTACGACGGCTGGATGAAGGACCCGAGGTCTGCCATGATATCCTGTAACGACGGCTTCAGGCCTGTGAGCTTTATGCTCGAGGCCCTTGATGAAGATGCGGACTGAAACGCAAATGACAGAAAAAACATTTCCGACTCAACGGGGGACGATCAGATACTGGACAGACCGCGGCGGGGCGGAAAGGCCCCAGCTGGTTTTTCTTCCCGGCCTTACGGCGGATCACAGGCTGTTCGAAAAGCAGCTGGAGTATTTTGCGGGCAGATATACCCTGTTCGTCTGGGACGCTCCGGGCCACGGACTCTCGTGGCCCTACGAGCCGGACTTCAGCCTTGAGGACAAGGCCCGCCGGCTTAAGGAAATACTTGACGAAGAGGGCTTTGACGCCCCTGTCATCGTCGGCCAGTCCATGGGGGGCTACCTGGGGCAGGTGTTCTGCCGGCTGTTTCCGGACAGGCTCTCGGGCTTCATCTCCATCGATTCCGCCCCTCTGGGCAGATCCTATTACAGAGCGTGGGAGCTGGGCGTCCTCAAAAGGATGGAACCGGTATACCGCTGCTACCCCTGGAAGCTGCTGCTAAAGCAGGGCAGCGAGGGGGTCGCAGAGTCCGTCTACGGCAGAACCCTGATGCGCGAGATAATGATGACCTACGACGGGGACAAGAAGAGATATGCGGCTTTGGCCGGAGGCGGATACCGCATGCTGGCGGAAGCCGTCGAGGCTGATCTTTCCTATGATATAAAATGCCCGGCATTGCTCATCTGCGGCACGAAGGACCGGGCCGGCTACTGTCTGCGCTACAACAGGGAGTGGCACAAAAGATCCGGAATACCCATCGAGTGGATAGAGGGCGCCGGCCACAATTCCAACACCGATGAGCCCGAGACGGTGAACCGCCTCATCGAAGACTTCGCCGCCGGGATCGAAAGCTCCCTGATCTCCCCTGATAAATGATGAACGGCAATTTCGCAAGCTTCATATCCGGCGCGCCGGGGCAGAAGGCTTTGGCGGCACAGATCCTTCGCTGCGCAGGGGTCTTTCTGTCCTACGTGATACCCTGCCTTATGATACTGATCCCCCTGCGTTTTTTTACCCGGGTCCCGTCCTTTGTCTTCCGCAAACTCCTTCATTTCGTGGCCTTCAGCTGCGTCTGCGTTATGATACTGGCTTCGGAGAGCTGGCAGGCAGCGGCTCTCACGGCAGTCCTGATAGCGATCCTCATCTACCCCCTTCTCGCGTTCTTTGAAAACAGACCCTGGTTTTCAGGCCTTTTCGTGCAGAAATCGCCCGGCGAGATCAAAAGGAGCATGCTTTATCTGTTTTTAATGTTCGCCCTGGTGATATTTGTGAGCTGGGGAGTTTTCTCGCGTCCCCATATCGCGGCTGCCGCCATACTGATGTGGGGGACGGGAGACGCCGCGGCGGCCCTTGTGGGCATACCGTTCGGAAGGCACAAGGTGCGCTGCCGCCTTGCCGACGGCAAAAAGAGCTGGGAAGGCAGCGGAGCCATGCTGCTGGTATCGTTTATCAGCGGGATCGCGGTCCTTAGGCTTGCCGAGGGCATGAGCCTTCCCAAGGCGCTTCTTGCCGCAGGCGCAGGAGCCCTGGCGGGAACCCTGACCGAGCTCTTTTCACCCAGCGAGTACGATACGGTGACTGTGCCGGCTGCGGTCGCCGCGGTGCTTCTTGCCGCCGAATTCCTGCTGTAGCACGGCTGTGAGGATAAAAGCATGGAAGAAGAAAAGAAAAGCGGGTTCAGGACTCTCCTGATGTCGGTCGTATTCAGTTCCTTCGGACCCATAGTGCTGGGCCTGGGACTCAGGGCCGGACACAGCTCCACCCAGCTGTCCGATTTCACCCGCAGGACCGCGGAGCTTCTCGCCCTGATAGTCGCCCTCGCCGTCTACACGGTGACAAATAAGCGTCAGGGCATGGACGGGGCCCGCAAAAAAGAGCTGGAGAGGAGAGGGAACCTCTTTGCAGGCTTCATAATGTGCGTCAGCGGCCTTTCCATGATGGTCCTGACCTTCCTTTCGGCTGAAGAAGACAAGGGCAATGTGATCCCCGCCCTTGCCGTAGCCTTCATGGGCCTTATCGCCAACTCCGTCTTCTGGCGCAGGTACTCCTCTCTCTACCGCAGGCAGGGCAACGCCATACTGGGAGTGCAGGCGAGGCTCTACGGCGCCAAGACCGCGGTGGACGTCTGCGTCACCCTGGCCCTCGCCGCCGTCCTGGCCTTCCCCGGAACGAGGGTCTCCTTCCTGTTCGACAGGGCGGGGTCGGTCCTGGTCTCCCTTTACATGCTCTACTGCGGCATCAGGACCATAGGGGAGCAGAAGCGCGGTTAAAGGCGGCGGAAGGGCGGAACCGGGGCCCAAAACCGGGCAAAAGGCTTGCAAAAGCCCCAATGTAAAAGAATTTGTACAGAAAAAAACGGGCCTGTAAAAGGCATTTGATGGATTCCGGCACCGGAATTTCGTATCCTTAAGGCGCCTTTAAAACAAGAGGCGCATCAAAGGAGAGCGGGCGATGGAGATAGGAAGCAAGATAAAAAACGCGAGGAACGAAGCCGGGTACACCCAGGAAAGAGCCGCTGAGGCCCTGGGCGTCAGCAGGCAGACCGTGTCCAACTGGGAGAACGGCAGGTCCTACCCCGACATCATAAGCGTCATAAAGATGAGCGACCTGTATTCCGTTAGCCTCGATCACCTTCTAAAGGAGGAGAACGAAGTGAAGGAAAGCTACATGGAATACCTGGAAGATAGCACGAACACGGTAAAGAGCAGGGAAAGGCTGACAAAGGCGGTCGCGGCAGGCGCATTTACCGTCGTCTACACGGTCACCCAGCTGGTGTTCTGGGTCTTCGCGAAGGGGCCCGAGGCAGCCGGCTGCACGCTGGTCTTTAAGTACATATTGCTGCCGGTCTCAGCCCTGTTTTTGTCGTTTTCAGCGGGCAGGCGCGAATGGTGGGGAAGCCGCAGGGGGGCATTGCCTGCGCTCTTTGCCCTGCTGTTCCTGCTGATCCCCTCGGTCAGCTATGTTTCCGATGCCTCGCAGGCATTCATGACCTTCATCTTTCCCAATATAGGCTACGCTCCGGCGGGTCTTCTTTCGTCTGCTGCCGGGCTTCTTGCGGGGAAAATGACAAAATCCGGGTAAGAGGTGCGGTCCGGTATCAGGACCCGGCTGCCCCGGTCTTTTTACGGCCTTTATAAAGGATCCGAAGCAACAGCGGGTTGCTCGAACTTCGGGCGTTTTCGTATTAGAATCATTGTGCGAGGAGGTATTGGAGATGGATACTAAAGACGTCATATATGAACTGAGAACGAAAAACGGTCTTTCGCAGGACGAGCTGGCCGACAAGGTCTACGTGACCCGCCAGGCGGTGTCCCGCTGGGAAAACGGCGAGACCGTGCCCAGCACCGAGACCCTGAAGCTTTTGTCGAACCTTTTCAACGTTTCGATCAACACACTGCTGGGTTCGCCCCATAGGCTGATCTGCCAGTGCTGCGGCATGCCCCTTGAGGACGAGATGATAGGCAGGAACAAAGACGGCAGCCTCAACGAGAACTACTGCAAGTGGTGCTATGCCGACGGGACTTACACTTACAGCGATATGGACGATCTGATCGAGGTCTGCGTGGGCAGCATGGTCGGGCAGGGTTTTTCAGAAGAACAAGCCCGCTCCTACCTCAAGGACACCCTGCCGAAGCTGGATTACTGGAAAAGGTACGAGGAGCTGAGCGACGGGGGGCAGTTCGAGGCCTTCAAGCGGCAGCTGATAAGCGAGATCAACGGTCTTAACATAGAGGGAATGCCCAGGCTCGAAAAGCTTAACGCCCTGGTCGGCAGCTTCGTCAACCTTGAGTACAGGCTGCCCAGTGGGGCGGGCGTGAAGTTCCTTGACGACCGGACCACATATCTGGGCAGTCAGCTGGAATCCGAGTTCGGAGGAGACCGCTGCTTCGGCGTAGTCGCCAACATGGACTTCATACTGGTCTGCACCTACGGCGAGGGCGGAAGCGATCCCGAGCTGGTGATCTACAAGAAAAGATAGGGCGGACGGCAAGCCGTCCCTTCCGAAGCCTGATATTTTAAACATTTGGGTCTGAACCCCCGGCGCAGAGAAGCGCCGGGGGCGCTTTTCATTTTTGGGAAAACAAAAGGACACCCTTTTGAATATAAAAGTAGTTGTATTCGACGACAGCCTCATAAAGGCGGGTCGGAAGACTCTTAACGGGCTCGCTGAGTAACATCTGGAGACAATGATATAAAAAATACATTTTATGCAAGATGATATAAAAATATCGAATCTTAAAATCTAACAGAAGGATCCGGCGGAAATACGTGCATTTGTTACGGCAAATATGCAATGTTATTAATCAAAAATGCAATTTACTCAACGCATTAGTATGCCGTATATTATATTTTAAGAGGGATTGTTGAAAAGAATTTTGCAATGTGAACATAAATAAGAATTGAGGTGAGAATATGAAAAAAAACATATCAGTATTGCTCGCTCTGGTTTTAGTAGTGTTGGCGATGTCCGCTTGCGGTGCAAAAAACGAAACAACGACTCCGTCAACCACTCCAGCGCAAACAAATCAACCCGCGACAACCGATACCAATAAAGAACAATCCCCCCCACCTGCAGCGGCTCCGAGTAGAGACGATATCAATATAGCTCTGCCGTCTGTATCCAATTCTATGGATCCTCATAACTCGGGTCTTGCCATGGATATTCAGATCCAGTATCAGATCTTTGAGAGTCTGTATAAGACGAATGATCGCTGCGAACTGATACCCGCCATTGCCGAGAGTTATGAAATGAGCACAGATGGAAAGACATATACTTACCATCTCCGCGATAATGTTTACTTCCACAACGGTGACCGCCTAACTTCCAAAGATGTTGTTTGGAGTTTCGAACGTGCAAAGACTGCTGCGCAGATGAGCTCTTATGTGTCTCCAATCGATACTGTTACAGCTCCGGATGACAAAACCATAGTTATAACGCTAAAAGATCCCTGTGCGCCGTTCATGTTGTACAGCACCAAAATTACTGTGATGAGTCAGAAAGCGGTAGAAGAAGCGGGGGACCAATTCGGAGGAATAGCATGCCTTTGCGGAACAGGACCGTACTACATGGAGTCCTATGATGCGAATCAGGGCTTGGTCCTTAAAGCATTCCCCCAGTATTATGAAGGGGAGGCATCCATAAAACAGATCAACTTTACCATAGTCCCCGATACTTCCACAGCCCTGATAGCATTCCAGAACGGAGAGTTTGACTACTGTACTGTTCCGACCGCCAACTGGAACGAGATCAGCTCTTCCGGCGAATATACTACCTCAATGTCAGACAGCGCCAAGGTCTACTATTACGCGTTGAATGTAAATACGGAAAGGAATACGCCGTTGGCAAATAAACTGGTCCGTCAGGCCATTGAGTATGCCATAGACAAGGAAGCCATAATCATGATCTGCAAAGACGGACTTGGCGTACCGGCTGACCACCTTGCCCGTGTCGGTTATATTCAGGATGCATACGATACATCTTTCGTATACACATATGATCCGGACAAGACCCATGAGCTGCTGACAAAAGCCGGGTATCCTAACGGATGCGATATAGGCACTATCCAGTGCTCGTCGGGCATGTCAAAGGTCGCGGTAGCTCTGCAGGGCCAGCTGGACGCTGTCGGTATACATACCGAGGTTCAGTCAGGAGAAGCTGCGTCCATGGTAGTTGACTGGCGCGCTAGTAAATATGACTCGATGCCCAACAGCATGACGGTAAACTTCGGGTATGACAACATACGCAGATTCAATTACTCCAAGATCGAGACTGTATTTATGAAATACAATACAAATCCCGATATCGATTACAAGAAGATCGACGATCTGTTCGACGCAGGTCTCATAGAACCGGATGCCAACAAGCGCAAAGCGATATACATCGAGCTCGAGGAGATGCTTCTCGATGAAGCAGGCTATGTGCCTCTGTTCTATGAATCCCCGATATTTGCATGGGATCCGAATCTCAACGCATACGGATACTACTCGATCTACAGAGTTTATGATTGGAGCTGGAACTAACGTAGAATCGTAAATACTTGATAATTCATGCCCGGCATTTATGTCGGGCATGAATTAAAGGAGGGTTCCAACTATGTATCGATATATTATTAGGCGCATTTTTTCTTTGTTTATAGTGTTATTTTGCGCTACTTTTCTGGTCTTTGGACTGATATCGCTTGCACCGGGCGATCCTGCCAGCATTATACTCGGCGCGGGATCGACTCAGGCCGAGATCGATGCGCTCAATCACGAGCTCGGTTTTGACCGTCCGTTTCTGACCCGGTATTTAGACTTTGTTATAAACCTGGTATTGCATGGGGATTTCGGCACTTCGTACAGGACGCGGCGGCCGATAGTAAATGAAGTCAAATCACGTACTCCCATATCTTTCACGCTGGCGTTTATAGGCATTACGGCTGCGGCATGTATCGGTATACCGCTGGGTGTATTTACCGCTGTTAAACAGTATTCATTATGGGATACGATACCCACCGTCATATCTCTCATGTTTTCAGCCATGCCGGTCTTCTGGCTCGGAATGCTACTTATCTATTTCCTGAGTTTAAAAGCGGGGTTGTTCCCGTCATACGGGCTTAAGACATGGAAGGGCTTTATCCTTCCCTGTATAGCTATAGCCATGATCTATGCGGCGCAGCAGATGCGTTATACACGTTCAAGCATGCTGGACTCCATACGCCAGGATTACGTCAGGACAGCCAGAGCGAAAGGCGCGTCTGAAAGGACTGTCATCTGGAAGCATGCGTTAAAAAACGCCCTCCTTCCGACCATAACAGTCGTCGGCTCCAATTTTGGCGCATTGATAGGAGGTGCGATAGTACTGGAGAATCTGTTCAGTATCCCGGGGCTCGGCAGCTATACCATCACGAGCATCAACAACAGGGATGTACCCGCATTGCTTGCGAATACACTTGTGATTTCAGCTATTTACAGCTCGATCCTGCTTGTCGTAGATCTTCTCTATGCTGCGGTCGATCCGCGCGTAAAAGCCAGATATTCCCGATAAGGAGGCTGCGAAATGGATATAAATACAGCCAATATAGCGAAGACCGGCTCCGGGAAAAGGAAACAGCGCACGCTTTCTAAAGCGAAAGAGATCTGGCGCAGGTTCAAAAAGAATAAAGGAGCGATGATAGGTCTCGTTATTCTTTCGATCCTTGTGCTTACGGCAGTATTCTCGGATTGGATAGTTCCCTATGAGAAGGCGGTTACACAAAACGCCCGCGAGCGTCTTCTTCCTCCCAGCTCCGAACACGTATTCGGAACAGATGATTATGGGAGAGATATGTTTGCCAGGATAGTGCATGCCGCCCCGACTTCTTTATTCATAGGATTTACAGTCTCATTGATGAGTCTGGTTGTGGGAAGCATTATCGGCGTGACTTGTGCGTATTTTGGCGGTGTGATCGACGGTTTGTTGATGCGTTTTATTGATGTAATGTCCAGTATACCGGGGACACTGCTTTCCATGGTCGTAGTTGCAGTTCTGGGACCCAGCATGCGTAATATGATCATTGCCATGACTATATCCCGCGTTCGCTTTACGGCAAGAATGTCGCGTTCAGCGGTGTTTTCGATCTCAGGAAATGAATACATTGAAGCGGCAAGGGCCGGAGGAGCGAGCCATGTTTGGGTAATGCTGAAGCATGTGGTCCCCAATATTATGGGAACGCTGATAGTGAACGGAACGATGGCCATAGGCACAAGCATTACGGCAGCCTGCGCGCTCAGTTTCATCGGGCTTGGCGTACAGCCCCCGACACCGGAATGGGGATACATGTTAAATGCAGCACGTCCGTATTTACGTAGCAATCCGATGCTCATGATCGCACCCGGCCTCGCAATAATGTTTTCGGCGTTGTCTATCAACCTTGTCGGCGATGGATTGCGCGATGCGCTCGATCCCAAATTAAAGAACTAAGGCGGAGGTTATTGCTATGGATAATAATGTGATAAACGATGCTCAGTTTCTTGATATAAACAATCTTTTCGTTGAATATAAGACGGATCTGGAGACCGTATACGCGGTCAACGGGGTATCTCTTTCGCTTAAAAGAGGAGAGACCCTGGGATTAGTCGGAGAGACCGGAGCCGGAAAAACGACTCTGGCCCTTGCAATCATGCGCCTTCTTCCCGAAAGGACCGGCAGGATACCTGTGGGATCGATTGAGTTCGAAGGACAGGATGTTCTCGCGATGGACAGCAAGGCTTTGCAGAACATGCGCGGCAAACACATAGCCATGATATTCCAGGATCCCATGACGAGCTTGAATCCTGTGATAACCATTGGTGACCAGATAGGTGAGGCGATACTGCTTCATACGGATGATCCTTCGAAGGAGGCTGTCGAAAGGCGGGTAGACGAAGTGCTGTCCATGGTAGGGATACCGGTCGACAGAAAGACGGATTATCCGCACCAGTTTTCGGGCGGCATGAAACAAAGGGTCGTGATAGCCATGGCATTGGCCTGCGAACCAGATCTGATAATCGCTGACGAACCAACTACAGCCCTTGACGTCACGATACAGGCACAGGTATTGCTCATGATGCGCGACCTGCGGGACAGACTTAATACCGCTATGATAATGATCACTCATGATTTCGGTATCGTCGCTCAGACCTGCGACAATGTCGCTGTAATGTATGCCGGTCATATCATAGAGATTGGGACTGCCGACGACATTTTTAACGGAAAAAAACATCATCCTTATACCGAAGGTCTGTTCAGATCCATACCGAGATTATCTATCCACTCCAGGCGCCTGGATCCTATCCCCGGTCTCATGCCTGATCCTTCCATCAAGCAGAAGGGCTGCGCTTTCTATGACCGCTGTTCTCACAGAATGGATATCTGTGCGGAGGCCGTCCCGGAATTGAGATATTTCAATACCCAGGGGATCGCGTGCAACCTCTATAACTCAGAGAGGTGATGACTATGGAATTCGAAAAGACAACTCCTCTGGTCGAGACCAGAGACCTTGCCAAATACTTTAAAGTTTCAAAAGGCATGCTCCATGCAGTCGACGGAGTAAGCCTGAAGATCATGCCCGGGAAAACGCTGGGTGTGGTTGGGGAATCCGGCTGCGGCAAGTCGACACTTGGGAGGACGATCCTCAGACTGCTGGACCCCACTTCGGGTGAGGTGCTTTATAATGGGCAAAACATCGAATCTCTTGATAAAAGAGAGATGAAAAAGATGAGATCCGAGATGCAGATAATCTTTCAGGATCCGTATTCTAGCATCGACCCCAGGATGTCCGTGGAAGATATCATCGCGGAATACATGATAATCAACAAAACTTATCGATCGAAAGCAGAGGTCTACGCAAAAGTAAGTGAGATGATGGACACGGTTGGGCTGGCAAAACGCCTGACCAATGCTTACCCGCATGAACTTGACGGAGGAAGAAGGCAGCGCATAGGTATCGCAAGAGCCTTGTCTTTGAATCCGAAGTTCATCGTTTGTGATGAGCCGGTATCAGCTCTGGACGTATCGATCCAAGCTCAGATCCTGAACTTGCTTATGGATCTGCAGGAGGAAATGGGATTGACATATATGTTCATTACTCACAATATGTCAGTCGTTAAACACATTTCAGACGATATCGCCGTAATGTATCTTGGCCAGCTGGTAGAACAGGCGCCGTTTGAGGATCTCTTTTTAGACCCGATGCACCCTTATACCCAGGCTTTGCTTACAGCGATTCCGGAACCGACTACAGATATGCGCACACGTGAGATCAAGGTGATCAAAGGTGAGCTGAAGAGTCCCGTCAATCCGAGACCCGGATGCCGTTTCGCTCCGCGCTGCGAATACGCAACGGAGGAGTGTATGCAAAAGGATCCGGAACTTACAGAAGTAGCTCCGGATCATTATGTAGCATGCATAAAAGTATTGAAGGACAAGACTCCCAAAACAGACCCATGAATAAAGCGTTTGCCGACCGCAGCCGGTCTATAATGAGCGGCGGTACTCTGTAGGACTGACTTTCATGCAAGCCTTGAAGTTCCTGAAAAAAGTCGTGGTGTCCGAGTAACCTACTGCGTATGCGATTTGGGTTATCGACATCGAGGAGGACCTCATCAGATCTGCGGCGTTTTCGATCCTCTTTCGGTTCAGGTATTCATTGAATCCCATGCCTAAAAGAGAATTGAACATCTTTGTCAGGGTTGAAACGGATATATTGAACTGGCTGGCAAGCTCCGGCTCCTTTATATGCAGCATGTAATTCTGGTTAATGTAATCTATACATGCCAATGCGTAATTGAGGGTTTCATTCCGTGCTTTGATATCATTGGCAGACGGGAAGGGAAACACCCGCTTGAGTATGGTAAGGATGCATGATATCAAACTGGGGGCCATGCTGTCCGCTTTATCTAAAGGCAATGCAGCTTCCTTTATCAGCACATCAAGCAGAAATTGAAGGTCTTCCATCGACGATTGGGGAATCGGGACCTTGAGTATCATGGAATCCGAATCACCTGATGAATACAGATGATCGAGATGCTCCAGGAAATCATAAGCAACGTTAAAACTGACATTGGGGGATAACAGAGATTTATAGAACAGCAGTGTATATGTATAAGTGTTCTCCTCCAAAGCTGTTAAAAAGTGGGGAGTACCGGGGGGAATGATGAACGAATCCCCTTCGCCAAGGATCTCAGAATTGGCGCTGTTGCCATGAAGGATACGCCCTTTCGTGATCAATTCAAATTGGTAGTAATCGTGATTGTGGAGCGTTCTGGCGGTCGAATTGGTTAGTAAAAAGCTCTCAGCTTTTTTGAACTGAGTAAAATAGCCGATGGACTCGCGTCCCTGAATAAAGCGGGAGTGGATCCGGATAGGGTAAGCATCGTTCATTTTTCTATCCTTTACGGGTAAATATGATCACTATTTATATGAAAAGGGTCCATTAACGGAGAATGGGTAATATGCATATGAGAAGATATCCCTAAAATATTCTATCATAAAAACTATATAAAACGCGATGATCATGTAAATGCAGGACATAACATATAAGCGCATCATCCGGCGAAAGGTCGTAGTAGTGATCATTGGGTCATATAAGCTTGCGATATGGCGTATTTAAAACAACATGATGGTTTTAAAGCGAAGATGTGATCTCGTATCGCATAACAATATATACCGATAACGTTAATACTTATCAACTAGAAATCATATAGGAGGAATAACAGAAATGGAAAAGCTGAATGACAAAATTAGATCGTCCGTGGAGCATCACGCAGGGCAGATGTTCGATCTTGCCTGTGATATCTTTGACCACCCGGAGCTGGGGCAGCAAGAGGTATATGCTTCAGATCTTCTTTGCAGAAATCTGGAGGAATTGGGCTTTGTTGTCGAAAGAGGCATCGGCGGACTTCCTACAGCTTTTTCCGCCACCTATGAAAACGGCAAAGGGGGCCCTGCCATTGGCTTCCTCGCGGAATATGATGCTCTTGAGGGATTGGGCCACGCATGCGGGCATCATTTGCAGGCTCCGATTTGCATTGCCGCTGCGCTTGCCGTACGTGAGTCTTTGCCTAATGTTCCCTATAAGCTTGTAATATTCGGAACTCCGGATGAAGAAGTGGGTGGTGGGAAGGCAATAATGTGTCGCGCCGGATGCTTTGATGGGGTCGATGTGGCCATAACGTATCACGCTAGCTATCGTACTTCGGTCTCTTATAAGAACAAAGCAAATATAAGGGCAGAAGTCGTATTCCACGGGATCCCGGCCCATGCTTCCGGTGCGCCTCAGAACGGCAGAAGCGCTTTGGACGCCATGGCATTGAGCTTCCATGGTCTTGAGTGTATGCGTGAACATATAAAAGAGGGATGCCGTATCCATTATACGATTACGGAGACTACCGGACCTGCAAACATAATCCATCAGAGAGCAGCTGCCAGCTATACCCTTAGAGCGCTCGATAAGGAGTATCTGAAGGATATGTATGACAGGTTCACCAATATCATAAAGGGTGCGGCATTAATGACCGGAACCACATACGATATAATACCTTTGGGGAATATGTATTACGAGCTTCTCCCCAATACCACGTTCAGGAATGCAATGCTGGACAGCATGGAAGAAATGGGGGCCACGCATTTCACGCGTGAAATAGTTCCCGGCGGCGGATCTACAGATACCGGAAACGTGTCCTGGATCGTTCCGACCATCATGTATACGACATTTTATTATGGTACTGGAACTGCTCATACGATCGAATGGGTCAAGACCGGTAAAACAGAGCAGGCATTTGATTCCCTTAAATGGGGCGCACTTTGCGCAGCTCATCTGACATGTAAGCTTATCAATGACAAGGAACTAATGTCCAAGATCAAAGAAGAGTTTAATGAAGCCAAGAGTGCTGCCGAGAAATAGGTTGAACAGGTCTGGAAACCAAATATCTAAACTTCGGCCCCCGGCGCAGAGAAGCGCCGGGGGATTTTATTGCCTTCGCGGCAAGATTGAAAAGCCCTGCGTTTGCTGGTATCCTGTAAGCGTGAAAACGTTTGTTTTGAAGTTCGGGCTCGAAAGAGCCTTATGAGGTGAAGCATGAACATCGCTCAGATAATGGAGAAGATGATGGTCTTTTCCGAGGGAAGCATCAGAGATATAAACCATTTCATACGCGTGTGGACCTACGCGAGGACGATCGGCTGCCTTGAGGGCCTGGATCCCGATACCCAGTTCATTCTCGAGGCGGCGGCCATAACCCACGATATAGCCTGCCCGCTGTGCCGCAGAAAGTACGGCAGTACCGAGGCGAGATTTCAGGAGGCCGAGGGCGAGGTTATGGTAAAGGTCTTCCTTAAGGACGCCGGTCTTTCCTTTGAGCAGATCGATCGTATAGCCTTCCTGGTCGGCCATCACCACACCCTGACGGCGGTGGACGGTCCCGATTTTCAGATACTGGTCGAGGCCGACTACATAACCAACGCATCGGAGAAGAATTACGAAGCGGCGAGGAACAGGGAGTTCATGGCAAGGCACATGAAGACCTCCGCGGGAAAGCGCATCGCGGCGGCGGTTCTCCCTCTGGAGGACGGGAAAGCGGGCTCTTTGGAAGGGAAAGCCGGCTCTTCGGGTAAAGAAGGAGGGGCTTTCGGCTCCATCGAGATCAGAAGGATAAGCATCACCGACCTGGATACCGATGCTGTGGTCAACGCGGCCAACGATGGCCTCCGGCCGGGAGGAGGGGTCTGCGGGGCCATATTCAGGGCCGCGGGCTACGAAAAGCTGGATGAGGCCTGCAAAAGGATCGGTCACTGCGCCACCGGCTCCGCGGTCATAACCCCGGGCTTTGACATGAAGGCGAAATACATCATCCACGCCGTGGGTCCGGTCTGGAAAGGCGGAAAAAACGGCGAGCCCGGCCTTCTGTATGGGGCGTATTACCGCTCCCTTGAGCTGGCAGAGGAGAACGGCTGCGCTTCCATAGGATTCCCACTCATATCCGCCGGCATCTACAGTTATCCCCTGAAGGGAGCCTGGACCCAGGCGATAAAGGCCTGCTCAGACTATCTTGAACAGCACGGCGGCAGCCGCCTGAAGATAATCTTCGCCGTCCTCGACGACGAGAACATAAAGGTTGGGCGGGAAATGCTGAACGAGCTTAAAGCGGCAAAACAGGGTCGCTGAAGAGGAGAGAAAATGATAAGCGAAAAGATCGTAGTGGGGAAAGGCAGCGATTTCCCCCTTGACGGCATGCTGACCCTGCCCGAAGGGGCCGGGGGGCCGGTCCCCGCCGCGGTAATGGTCCACGGTTCCGGGGCTAGCAATATGGACGAGAAGGTCATGAAGCTTACGCCCTTTAAGGATCTGGCGGAAGGCTTTGCCGAGCGGGGCATAGGGTCTCTGCGCTACGACAAGCGCACTTTTGCCTACAGAAAAAAGCTGGCGAAGGCCGATATCACCGTTCGGGAAGAGACTGTGGAGGACGCCCTGCGGGCTGTTGAGCTGCTGAAAAATGACAGCCGCGTAGACCCGGAGCTGGTCTTCATACTGGGTCACAGCATGGGGGCCATGCTCGCTCCCAGGATAGACGCCGAAGGCGCGAACGCGAGGGGCCTTGTCATGATGGCGGGCACCCCTTACCGCCTTGAGGATATCATGAAGAGGCAGCTTAAGCAGTCTCAGAGCGGCAGAGGCCTCGTCAGGCTCATCATGGGCATCGAAGACCGGATCTTTTCGAAAAAGTTCGACGGCATGTACGAAATGAGCGACGAGGAGGCTAAAAAGAAGAGGTTTTCCGGCGCCATGAGCCTTTACTACTTCAAGGAGATGGGGAAGAAGACTGCCGCCGACTATCTGCTCGAAAGCGAAAAGCCTGTCTTTATAATGCAGGGGGAGAGGGACTTCCAGGTGCTGGCGGACGTTGATTTCGCAAGGTTTAAGGAGCTTCTCGCGGACCGCGGGGGCACCGTGTTCAAGCTCTACCCGGGTCTGGACCACGCCTTCGTTCCCGCCCTCTACGACGACATCACCCGGGCAGCGAAGGAATTCTCCGTCGAAAGGCACATAGGAGGCGAGGTCATGGACGACATCGCCGCATTCATCAAAAGCGTATAGCGGGGAGGCTCCGGGATGCCCTTGGGCGCTGAAAACGGAAAAGTTGATATGGGCGGGGCGGAGATGCCCTTCGCCCGCTTCGGGCAGGGGGAAAGGACCCTCGTCATACTGCCCGGGCTTTCCGACGGCCTGGCGATGGTAAAAGGCAAAGCCCTGCTCCTCGCCCCTCCCTACAGGCGCTTCTTTGGCAGGTTTACGGTTTACATGTTCAGCAGAAAGGATCCTCTGCCCGAAGGCAGTACGATCAGGGACATGGCGGACGACCAGGCTGAGGCCTTAAACCTTCTCGGCATCGAAAAGACCTCTGTCCTCGGGGTCTCCCAGGGGGGCATGATAGCCCAGTATATGGCCATAGATCATCCCGGGCTCGTCGAGAAGCTGGTGATCGCGGTCTCTTCCCCCTGCTGCGGAGAGCTTACGAGGGAAAGAGTGAGCCGCTGGATAGATCTGGTCCGAAAGGGTGACCGCAAGGGCCTTATGACGGATACCGCGGAGCACAGCTATTCCCAAGCCTATCTTAAGAAATACCGCAGGATATACCCCGTCATCGGAGCGGCGGTAAAGCCCAAAGATCACAGCCGCTTTCTCGCCAACGCCGAAGCGATACTTGGTTTTGACGCGAGGGAGGAGCTTTGCCGCATCGCCTGTCCGACGCTGATAATAGGGGCCGAAGAGGACGATATAGCGGGCCCGGAGGGATCCCGCGAACTCAAAAGGCTCATATCTGAGAGCGAGCTTTACATGTATCCCGGCCTGGGCCACGCAGCCTATGAGGAGGCTGAGGATTTCAACGACAGGGTCTTTTCCTTCCTTGAGCGCCAGCCCCGGCCCCTGTATTGAAAACTGTCTCCCGCTGTGTTAATATGAAAAAGCAAACCGTCGCAATATGAAAAAGGAGAACGCAATATGAAACAACTCGAAGTCCCCGGCAGCGCCCCCGCACTGGGCCCCTATTCCAAAGGCATCGCAGCCGCTAATTTAGTATTCACCTCCGGTCAGATCGGCACCTCCGCAGGTCCCGAGCTTCAGGCTCAGGCCGAGGCGGCCTGCAAGGCCGTAGGCGCGGTCCTTGAGGCCGGCGGCGCCGGCTTCGCCGACGTGGTCAAGACCACCTGCTTCCTGGCCGACATCAATGACTTCGCCGCTTTCAACGAAGTCTACGCCAAGTACTTCATCTCCAAGCCCGCCAGAAGCTGCTTCGCAGTAAAGAGCCTCCCCGGCGGAGCCCTCTGCGAGATCGAAGCCATCGCGGTAGTCGAATAATATAAGGGAATCTGCAGCGGACCCGGAGCCCCCCGCCGGCTCCGGGCCCTTTTCTTGAACGGCCGGGCAACAAAGGAGATAAAAATGGAGACAAGACCTTACGTATCGTGGGAAGTCATGAACTCCTTCATGATAGATGTTTTTAAGCGCTGCGGAGTCCCCGAAGAGGATGCCGCCATCTGCGCCGACGTGCTGCTTGAGTCCGACCGCAGGGGCATAGAGAGCCACGGCTGCAACCGCTTCAAGCCCATATACATCGACCGCATAGACAACGGGACCCTTCTTCCCGTCACAAATACCGAGATCCTGAAGGAGACCCCGACCACCGTCGTCATGGACGCCCACGACGGCATGGGCATGGTGGCCAGCTACAGGATGATGAAGATGCTCATCGAAAAGGCCAAAAAGTACGGCATGGCGGGAGGCGCCATACGCAACTCCACCCACTACGGCATAGCAGGCTACTGGGCTACCATGGCAAGCAGCGAGGGCCTCATCGGCCTCACCGGCACCAACGCCCGTCCTTCCATCGCCCCCACCTTCGGCGTGGAGAACATGATGGGAACCAATCCCCTGACCTTCGCCCTGCCCACCGACGAGGAGTTCCCCTTCTGCATAGACTGCGCCACCTCTATCGTCCAGAGGGGCAAGATCGAGTACTACGCCAGAGCCCACAAGGACACCCCGTCGGGTATGGTCGTAGCGAGGGACGGATCCCCCATGACCGACAGCGAGGAGATACTGAAGGCCCTGGTCGCCAAGCAGGCTGCCCTGGCCCCCCTGGGAGGCATAGGCGAGGACCTGGCCGGTTACAAGGGCTACGGCTACGCTGCTCTGGTGGAGATCCTTTCGGCAGCCCTCGCGGGAGGGCGCTTCATGAAGGCCCTGAGCGGAGTCGACGAGAACGGCAAACCCGCCATGTATCACCTCGGCCACTTCTTCTTCGTGATAGACCCCGAAGCCTTCATGGGTCTTGAGACTTTCAAAAAGACTGCGGGAGACATCTGCAGGGCTCTAAGGGCGTCCGAAAAGGCCCCGGGCTGCGACCGCATCTACACCGCCGGCGAAAAGGAATACCTGACCTGGCTCGAGAGAAAGGACAAGGGTGTTCCTGTAAACGAGGGCGTCCAGAAGGAGATGACGACTCTTCGCGACCGCTTCGGCCTGGACTATCATTTCTCATTCGAGAAATAAAAACCGCCGCAAAGGCGCGCGATAAGCAAAACGAAGGACGGCGCTGCGGGCGCCGTCCTTTTATGCGCGGTATCAGTTTTTCCTGGCCTCAAAGTAGGCTTTGCGGCCCGATTCTTCCAGCTCCTTTTCGAAGGCTTCGGGGTTTTTCCTGTGGTAGTCCTGATGGTATTCTTCTGCGGGCCAGAAGGATTTGAAGGGCTCGAGGGCTATGCCGGCCTTCTTTCCGCTCTCAGTTTCGAGGGCTCCGATCTTTTCTTTCGCAACGGCCTTCTGCTCTTCGTCTGTATAATATACGGCAGGACTGTATGAGAATCCTCTGTCTATGAACTGGCCTTCCCCGTCATAGGGGTCGATGTTGGCGAGGAATATGTCCATCAGGAGGGGAAAGTCGATCTCCATCCCTTCTTCGTATTCGACTCTGATGGTCTCGCGATGGCCTGTTTTCTGGGACTTCACGTCTTTATAGGCTGGGTCCTTCTCGTCGCCTCCGCTGTAGCCGCTGGTCACCGAGACCACGCCGTCGTAGAGCTGGAAGATGGGAGTGATGCACCAGAAGCATCCTCCCGCGAAATACGCGTATTTAGTCATAATATTCACCTTTCAGCCTCTCGGGCTAATCCTTCTTTGCTGTGTCGATGGAGTTTCCGAAGACCACGTAGCGCTGGAAGAGGAATTCGGTCACGAAGTTGAGGACCATATTGAGGCCGGTCACCAGGTACTCGTTCCAGCCCAGAGTGTCGGCGAGGTAGCTTCCCAGCGCGGTGCTTAAAGGGGTGAAGACCGCGTAATAGGCGGCGACCTTCATCATGGCGACGGGCACATTGGCCGCCGAGCGGAAGGTGAACCTGCGGTTGAGGGTGAAGTTCCACAGCACCGACAGCACCAGGGCTGTCAGATAGCAGGGCCGATAGGACCAGTTCGTGAGTTCGTTGAGCAGTGAGAAGCTCACGATCTCAATGAGCCCCGCGCTGATGGAGAAAAGGGTGAATTTGACCGCCCTCACCAGTTCCTTTTTCTTTTCGCTTTCCATGGATACCTCCGAAACAGGGTAATTATACCACGGCCTTCCTTTGCGGTCAAAGCGAAGGCCCCGCATCAACGCGGCGTAGCGGGGAAGATGAGGCTGTGATATAATAATTCAGAGGAAAAAGCGTTCTGCACACGAGAGGAGACCAAACATGAACAGCCTCAGCGAAAAGCTTTCAGCGATACTTTCCTACGGGCTCAGGCCCGGCTATACCGCCGTATCCTACGCTATGATGAAGGGCGATGAGATACTGGCTTCCGACACCCTGGGCACCCTGGGCGACAAGGCGGGCACTCCCGCAGACGAAAACAGCACCTTCAATATAGGCTCGGTGTCCAAGATATTCTGCACCGTCGCCCTGATGCAGATGGTGGAGCAGGGCAGGGCAAATCTGGACGATCCGGTCTGCAAATACCTGCCCAAGCTTTGGCTTCCCGACGAGAGGTATAAGAAGATCACCTTAAGGCAGTGCCTTTCCCACAGCTCGGGGCTTCCCGGGACCCAGTGGAAGGCCTTCACCCTGGCCGGGACCGAAGACTACGATTACTACTCCGACGTTTACGAGTTCATGGCGGCAAGCAGGCTCAAGGCCGAGCCCGGCACCAATTCGGTTTACTGCAACGACGGTTTCACCCTAGCCGAGATGACCGTGGCAGCCCTGTCCGGCGAAAAGTTTGAGGACTACAGCGTAAAGCACATAACGGACCCCATAGGGGCCGAGTCCACCCGCCTGGTGCCCAACTACCATCCCGAACATCCCATGGTCGTTGAGAAGGGCTTTCCGCCCGAGGTCATGTACATCAGGGCCTGCGGAGGCTATACCTCCGACATGAGGGACCTCTGCCGCTTCGGGCGCCAGTTCCTCATAAAAAGCGATATCATCTCCGACGCCTCGAAGGCGGAGATGGGCAAGTCCCACGGCCTCAGCTTCCTTAAGAAGGACGAGCGCAGGGGCAAGTACGGCCTTGGCTGGGACAACATGGCCTTCAGCCACCCCTCCTACGATCTGGGCGAGGGCGTTCTCTTTAAAGGCGGCAAGACCCTCCAGTTCTCCACCAAGTTCTACGTCATTCCGAAGTACGACGCGGTGATCGCCATGTCGGCCACCGATGACTGCGGCCTGGATGTTCAGGAGACGCTGCTGAGGCTCTTCGCCTGCGCCATGTGGGAGACCGAAGGCTTAAGCATCTACGCGGACGCCGTCCCCGTGCCCGAAGACAGGGCGAAAGAGATAGAAGGCGTCTACCTAACCGCTACCAACGCCATGAGATTCTTCGTCTACGGAGCCAACTGCTCAGTCTGCGTCAGCGACGCGTACGGCGGGCTCTATCCTCTGTATAAGCCCTTCCGCTGGGACGGAAGCCGCTTCATAGGCATGGACGGCCAGATCCTCGACTTCGAAAAGAACGGAGACGACCTCTTCGCCTTAAGCACCGTCGACGGCCTCCTCATTCCCATGGCCCAGAAGGTCACGAAGGCTGCGCCCCTCTCCGAAGCCTGGAAGAAGCGCCTCGGAAAGAAATACCTGGTGGTCGACGCCGGGCCCAGAGACCTGATAGTTCCCAACATGTTCTGGGGCTTCACTCTGGCGGAGCTTAAGGGCGCCGAGGGCACCCTGACCGTCAAATGTCTGGGAAGGATGAGCCTGGGCATGATGGGCCTCATGGAAGCCTCGGTAAGGCCCATAGACGACGATAATGCCACCGGCTTCGTCAGGACCCCGACCGTCCCGGGCCGCGACCATCTGAACCCCATGTTCGAGACCAGGGACGGGGCCGAGTACTGCCGCTGCATGTCCTACCTCTGCAGGGATATCGAAAGCGTACCCGTATACGCAGGGGAAGGCTTCGGCGAAGCGGGAGGAGAGAACAGGGTATTCAGGCTGGCAGAGCCTTTAGAGAAGCTTCCCGAGGTGCCTGAGGGCAGAAGGCTGCTGCTCTTTGACGGGGATATGAGCTGCGTGTACGATTCCCTCACTGCGCCCGGCGCCTTCAAGCCTTTGGTCTGCGGCTATATTTCCCTCGTTTAGGACCGCCCAGGGCGGTAAGAAAGGGGGCGTCCCATGGACCCCATAAAAGTATTCTGCTACGGTGATTCCAATACCTACGGCTACGACCCGAAGACCGGACTCAGGCACCCCAGGGAACTGCGCTGGACCGGCATACTGCAGAAAAAACTGGGCGGAGATTACCAGGTGGTGGAAGAGGGCTGCAACGGCAGGTCCACCGTATACCCCGAGCCGGGAAACGAGTGGAAATCGGGGCTCTACGGACTCAAGTCGTGCCTCAATACCTACAAACCGATAGAGATCATGGTGATCATGCTGGGCACCAACGACCTCAAGACAGTCTACGGCGTCACCGCCGATGAGATCGCCGCGGGAGCAGAAAGGGTCGCGTCAGACTCGGAGGACTTCCTGCTCGAAAAGAGCGGTGTAAAGCCGGTCACAGTGCTGGTCTCCCCCATATATCTCAAGGACGGCATAGTTGATTCGCCCTTCGGCGACAGATACGACGAGGTGTCGGTGCAGATCTCGAAAAGGCTTGCTCCCCTGTATGAGGAGATCGCAAAGAGGCATGGCTGGATCTTCCTCGACGCGGCAAAATACGCCGAGGCCTCGGACGATGACTGCCTCCACATGGACCCCGAAAATCACGCCCTGCTGGCCGAAGCCATGTACAGGGCGGTGTGCGAAGCGATAGAAAGGCTTGATCAGCCTTCGAAAGGATAAAAAATGACCGTAAACGTTTATGAACAGTATTTTGAAGCCGAGCACGTATTCTCGGGAGTAGAGAGAAAGGCTGCTCTGGTAATGCTGACCTCCGATTCGGAGGCCGGAAACATCAGATACACCGCTGCGGTGAACTTCTTCCCCCACAGGGACGAGGAGGATTTTGCCGTCTCCTACGACGATTACCACGAGACCGAGCTCTTCAATGCCAAAGGCCGCAGGTCCAAAAAGAGGGAAAAGGCCATGCTGGAAGGCCTTCGCGAGGTCATCGACGGCCTTGCGCAGGAGGCCGGCGGGTCCGTCTTCTGGGACCGCCCCTTAAGGGAAGCGAGGCTGGGCTAGCGGGCCGGCTGGCTTCATAGCCTGTGCATGAGGCTTTTGTTCACCTCGTAGGCCTCTTCAAAGACGGCCTTGAAGGGCTTGTAAGCTTCATGAGCCTCGGGGTCCGGAACATAGGTCTTCGCCGGCTTTATGACCTGCTTTAAGCTCTCGAAGCCTTCGTAGACTCCGGTCGCTATGCCCGCCATCAGGGCGTCGCCGTAGCAGGCTCCCATTGTGACCTTCATGGTGTTTATCTCTTCCCCCGTGATGTCGGAGATCATCTGCATCCACAGGGGATTTTTCGTGCCCCCGCCCACGGCGAGGAGCCTCAGCTTTCCTACGCCGGCAGCCTTGAAGATGTCGAGGTTCTGGGCTATGCCGAAAGCTATGCCCTCGAGGGCTGAGCGGTATATATGAGCCCTGGTGTGCCTTAAGGTGAGGCCCAGCATCAGCCCTTTTGCGTTCGGGTCGTTGACGGGGCTTCTCTCGCCCGCCAGGTAGGGCAGGGTAATGAGGCCGTCCGAGCCGGGGGCGATGCTTTCAAGGCCTTTCATCATTGCGCTGTAGGCGTTCTCTCCCCCCGCGTCCTCAGCGGCCCTGAGCTCTTCGAAGAAGGTGTCGCGGTACCATTTGGTCGCGGTGCCGCAGTTGTTGGTCCCGGCCGAGAGACTGAAGCGGCCGGGTATGAGGAAGCCTCCGCTGTGGACCTTGCTGTGCTTTAAGGGCCTGTCCGTGCAGCAGTACATGTAGACGGTGGAGCCCAGCTGTATCATGGTGTCTCCCGCGTCCAGGACTCCTGTGCTGATGGCTTCGGAGCCTGAGTCGCCGCTTCCCGTCATGACGGGGGTCCCTTCGAGGAGGCCCGTCAGGGTTGCGCCTTCGGGTGTGAGCCTTCCCGCGACCTCGGTCACGACCCTGCCTTCGGGCAGCTGGCCGGGCCTGCAGTAGGGCCCGCAGTATTCCTCCCTTATACTGCCGTCGCCGTTGTACAGGGGCTTAAAGGAGACGGAGCCTAAAAAGCGGTCGAGGGCGAAGCTGCCGGTCAGCCTCGCCACGAGGAAGGAGGTCCCGGTCAGGAACTTGTAAGTATTTTTATAGACCTCGGGCTCCTTGTTCTTTATCCAGAGTATCTTGGCGGCGACGTCGTCTGAGCATATGGGCCTTCCGAAGTGCTCCTCGATGAATTCGGGGCCGTAATACTCCGTCATCCAGGCGATCTCGTCCTCGGCTCTCGCGTCGATGCCGTAGAGTATGGCCTTGCGCAGGGGCCTCAGGTCTTTGTTCACCGGGACCAGGCAGGTGCCTATGGTGCTCATGCCAAGGCCCAGTATGTCCTTGTTCGGGATGCCGCTCTTTTCGAGCAGGGCCTTTGTCACCGCGCATACGTCGGAGAGCCAGACCTTTTCCGCGTCGTGCTCGAAGAAGCGGGGTCTTGGGTTTTCGGTGCCGTGGGGGACTGCCGCGGTGCATATGACCTGCCCCGAGGTGTCGGTGATGACGCCCTTGGTCTCGGAGGTTCCGACGTCGACACCCATGAGGAAGCTTCCCATGCTACAGCCCCTTTCTGAATTCGAAGACCGGGGCCATGAACTCCCTGACCCTTTCGATATCCACGTGGTTCTCGAATTTGCCGTCCTTCTTTAAGGCTGTGCCCACCACCGCTCCGTCGCAGATGGAGAGCTTTCTTGCGATGTTTTTCGCGTTGCAGCCGGTGTTGGCGAAGACGGGCACGTCCTTCGCCGCCGATTTTATGCGCTTTATGATCTCGTCGTCCGCTTCCTGGCCGGTGCCCGAGCCGGAAGCGCAGAGGGCGTCGGGCCTGCAGGCGAATATTATGGCCTTGGTCATTGCCTCGGGCTCCACGTCGGAGATATAGGGATCGCCCTCGGGGTTCGCCTTGTAGAGCAGCCTCAGGTTATCAAGACCCAGAGCCTTCTTTCTTCTCAGAGCCTCGGCAACATCGGTATCGACGATGCCGTAAAGGCCTGCGCTGGCTCCGGTAAATGCGTTGCGCACGAAGGACGCCCCGGTCGCTGCGGCCAGGTCTATGGTCGCCACGGCGTTCCTCGCGATGTTGACCCCGAAGGGGACCCTTATATCGTCCCTTATGCGGCCTATGATGTAGGCCATGGAGGATATCGCGACATAAGAGATCTTCTTCTCATAGGGGAGGGAGAACTCATTGGCGATGAGGACTCCGTCTACGCCGCCGTCCTGAAGGTCTTTAAGCTCCTGCCTTGCCATGGCGACCACCTCTTCCATCTCCCCGCCTTCGGGGTAGAGGGGATCGCCGGGCAGGGCCCTCAGATGCAGCATTGCGATGATGGGTTTCCTAACTTTGAACAATTCGTCGGTCCACATATTATCTACGGGCTCAGCCCGCCTCCTTTTCAAATGCAATGATATCACAAAGACGCCTTTTATTGCATCGCTTGTTGTTTCTTTGGGCGGCATTTGCGCAAAACGGCGCGGAGCTTCATTATTTCTTGACCGCGGAACGCATATAGGGCATAATCCTCTTTGGAAGCTCCGGCCCAAACCGGTCCTTCCGCAGTCATAAAGAAAAAGGAGCAGCCGCAAATGGAAGCCAGCAGGACCCCAGTCACAAAGAAGAACCTTTTCGCCGCCGGAATACTGATGATCGCCGGGGCGCTTAATTCCTACAGCAACAATATGTATAACGTGGTCGCCGGCGCCCACACGGGAGACCTGACCAAGATGTCGGCAAACCTGGCCAACGGCAAGTGGGATGCCGCGGCCAACAACGGGCTCATGATACTGTTCTGCATCATAGGAGTTCTGATAGACGAGGTGCTCAAGCACAATTACAGGGGGAAAGGCGACTGGAGAAAGGCCGCTCTCGTCATAAACGGCGCCGGCCTCGCCCTTCTTTCCTTCGCCGGAGACGAGTCCCCGGCAAAGCTCATGAGTTATTTCTGCTCTCTCCTCTGCGGTCTCATGCTGAATATGTTCAGGGACTGCCTCGCGGGCTCGTACAATTCCACCATCGCGACCGGAAACATGAGGACGCTCGGCCAGTATCTCTACGAAGCCGCGGACCCCAGGGCCAAGGGCGACTGGAAGAGGTTCCTGAGCTTTTTCGGACTCATGGCCTCCTATGCCTCAGGGGCTGTTCTCATCACCTTCTGCTGCAGGGCGGCCGCTTACAGGGCGAGCCTGCTGCCGGCAGCGGCCAGCATCGCCATGGCTCTGGTCGTGCTGAAGGATGAAAAAAAAGCTGCCTGATATAATGGACGCCGTTTCGGAAAAGAAGAGGCTCAGAAAGAAGATCCGCTTCGAAGAACGGGCTCTCTGCCGGGAATACAAAGCCCAGGCGGACAGGCTCATAGGCTTCAGAGTCATGGGCCTTCCCGAATACAAGGATGCCCGCACGGTCTTCGCTTTTGCCGGCCTTCCGAGGGAAATAAACACTCTGCCGTGGATCGCCGAAATGCTGAAAGAAGGCAAGAGGGTCTGCGTTCCCCTTGTGAAGGGGGAGGGGATAATGGAGCTTAAGCTCATACGATCCCTTGACGAGCTTCGCCTCGGCACCTGGGGAATTCCCGAGCCTTCCGAAGGTGCGGAAAGCGTAAGCCCCGGCGAGGTCGATCTTGCCGTCATCCCCTGTGTAAGCTGCACCCGCGGCGGAAAAAGGCTGGGTCAGGGGGGAGGCTACTACGACCGGTTTCTCAAGGATTTCAAGGGATGCGGCGCCCTGGTCTGCAGGGAAGCCCTGATGAGCGACGGCATTCCCATGGAAGCCCATGACGCGGTGATACCCCTGGTGGTGAGCGAAAAAGCGGTATACAGGAACGAATAATAAAACCGGCGGCCTTAAAGGCCGCCGGTTTAATGCATTTTTCCGGAATCTTTAATTCTCAAAGAAATTGATCTTGTCAACTTCGTGCTTCATGAAGGCGATCTCTTCGGGCCTTAAGCTGCTCTCCTCGTAGATCCGGGCGAAGCTCTTCTTGTTGGCCCTGTCGGAAGTATCGGGACCCTCTGCCAGGAAGCCGAAGGCGTAGGCCACATAGGCTGCCGCTCCGTACTTGAGAGCCTTTTCGTCAAGATCGAAGGCTCCATTGTGATGGGCGGCGCCGCTTCCGACCTCGGGGTCGGCCATGCCTACCAGGGCGAAGACGCCGGGCCACTTGTTCAGGGTAAGGGCGAAGCTTTCCGACGCCATCCAGGGTTCGCAGGTGATGACCTTTTCGGCTCCCACCGCTTCTCCCACCGCTTTGCGTGCGAAGGCCGCGCAGGCGGGATCGTTGAGCACCGGGCTGAAGGGACCGGACAGCTTGTCGACGGTATAGGTGCAGCCGTAGGCCTTGCAGCTCTCTTCTACCATATTGATCAGCTTTTCCATGTAGGTCTTGCCCGACTTGATGTCGAAGACTCTGATGGTCCCGGCGAAGCTGAGGCTGTCGGGAATGACGTTGTTGGCGATGCCCGCGTGGAGATTGCCCACAGAGAAGGTCAGGGGGCTGAAGGGGGAGACGTTCCTCATACGCAGGGCGTTCATGCCGTTGTAGACAGCGACGAAGGCGTCTACGGGGCTGACGGAGAGGTCGGGCCTGGAGCCGTGTCCCCCGCGGCCGGTGATGGTGAAGGCGAAGCCGGCGCTGCCCGACATGACGGGGCCGTCGTTGATGGCGATCTGGCCGGTGGGCAGGGCGTTGTAGAGGTGGGCGCCGTAGCAGCTGTCGACGGTGATGTTGTGATCCTCCATATAGCGGTGGACGTAGCTGACGTTGTGGGTGCCTTCCTCGCCTCTCTCGAACATGATGACGACGCTGCCGTTGAGCTCGTCCTTATGCTCGCTGATGACCTTCGCTGCGGTCAGAAGGGTCGCCATATGGCCGTCGTGGCCGCAGGCGTGGCAGACGCCCTTGTTGGCTGAGATGCAGACTCTGGGCCCCGCCAGGTTATTCTCGTATTCCTCGACGGGGAGGGCGTCGCAGTCGGCGCGGAGCAGCACGCTGCGTCCAATCTCCTTGCCCCTGATGTAGGCAAGTATTCCGCCGTCCTCTATCACGTCGTGGTCTATGCCCATTTCGGTGAGGAGCTTGTCTATGTGCTCCATCGTCTTGTATTCTTTGGCGCTGAGCTCGGGGTTGGTGTGGAAATGGCGCCTCTGGGCGATCATGAAATCTTCGTGTTTTAAGACTTCCTGCAGGATATTCATAAGCGGTCTTCCTTTCTCTTCGTCGTTTATCAGCGGGCTGTTTCCGAGCCCGCCGAATTTAATTATACCGCAGTTTCCGGGCGGAATAAAGAAAAACAGTGAGAATGCTCAGCGGGGGGCGTCCTGCCGCACCAGCTCACTCCCTTGTCTTCGGCAGGTAAGATGAAGAGGGCAGAAAGGGCCTCGTCGAAGCGGACGGCAAGATCATCTACACCTCCGACGATCTGCTGATGGAGGAGACCAAACTCTTTGATCCCCGCTTCTACATGTTCAGGAGAAAATAAAAGCCCTGAATGAAATATCTTTCCGGCCGGCTGAAATTGCCGGCCGTTTTTTTACGCGTCCGGGCAGCATGAAAAGCCGCGGGCGTTGAGATGAGGCTCTTCTGCTGATATAATAGAGGGGCGGGGAGGGCCCCGCGGCATATTTCGAAAGGAGAACTGCAATGGACAATCTCAACATCGACATAAAAAAGCTTCTTGATACCGCGGACCGCTACATGAAAAACAGCGACTGGAAGGATCTTGCCCTGATCAAGCTCTGCGTATGCTCGGCGGGAGTCATAGCGGGAAGCTGCATACCCCAGAAGAGCAAAAAGGGGGTCCGCACCGGAGCCGCCGTGGTCTTCGCAGCCACCTATGCGGTGCTGATGACCAGGTTCGCCGGGACCGCCGTCGCAAAAGAAGAGGAGGAATAGGCCTTGAGATACAGAGAACTGGGCTCGACCGGCCTTAAGGTCAGCGAGGTGGGCTTTGGCGGCGAGTGGCTGGAGCGCCACAGCGAAGAGGAGTGCGTAAAGCTTATACACTACGCCAAAGAGCAGGGCATAAACATCATAGACTGCTGGATGAGCGATCCCACCGTCAGGACCAACATGGGAAAGGGCATAGCGGGGGACAGGGAGCACTGGATAGTCCAGGGCCACATAGGCTCTACCTGGCAGGACGGCCAGTACCTGCGCACCAGGGAGCTTCCCAAGGTCAAGGAAGCCTTTGAAGACCTGCTGACCCGCCTCGGCACCGACTACATAGACCTGGGCATGATACACTACGTGGACCAGGAGCAGGACTGGAACGACATACAGAACAGCGAGTACCTCGAGTACGTGCTGGATCTCAAGCGCAGAGGGGTCATAAAGCATATAGGCCTCAGCACTCACAACCCCCTGATAGGCCAGAAGGCAGCCCTCTCGGGCTACGTCGAGATGATGCTCTTCAGCGTCAACCCGGCCTTCGACATGAAGCCGGCCAGCGAGGACCTGGACGACCTTTTCAGCGACGAGTACGACAGCGGCCTTGCCGGTATAGACCCCGAAAGGGCAAAGCTGTACAGGCTTTGCGAGCAGAACGGCGT
>JAEEGL016347029.1_pt1 | contig 33049 bp, 28 predicted proteins | sample 9134231 | NCBI WGS metagenome assembly JAEEGL01 (sample SAMN16246548, study PRJNA631951) | gut metagenome | biome: gut microbiome; feature: rumen; material: fiber-attached | host: Bos | place: Iran: Karaj | collected 2018-10 | reverse complement strand
TTCTGTTTCGATAAATCCAGGAGCAACCGCATTTACGCGAACCTTTCTCTTACCGATTTCTTTTGCAAGAGCCTTTGTCATACCGATAAGACCTGCTTTAGATGCAGAATAATTTACCTGACCTGCTTCTCCGTGAACTCCGGAAATAGAAGCCATGTTTATGATTGAACCCTTTTTCTTGTGAATCATGTCGTAAGAAATAATCTGATTGATTACAAAAGGAGCTGTAAGGTTTACATTAATTACATCCTGCCAGTTTTCCATTGACATTGCAAAAGAAAGACCGTCGCGTGTAATACCTGCATTGTTAACAAGAACATCAAATCCGTCTGATTCTTCAAGAACTGCCTTGATGCATTCTTTTAATGCAGCAGCATCGCCACAGTTACAGCAGATTTCATGAAACTTAACTCCGTTGTCAGCTGCAACTTTTTCTAAGTCTGCTTTTGCTGCAGATGGCTTTGTACAAAGACCCCACACTTCTGCACCGTTTGCCATAAATACTTCTGCAATCTTGCGTCCGATTCCACGGCTGGAACCTGTAACAAGTGCTTTTTTGTTTTCAAGTAATTTCATAATTTTCCTCCGGCCGCACATCTGTCATCTGCAGATTGCAGCAAAAATAAAATTGATTAAAGTGAATTAATAGTTTCTGCAGTATTTACACTTGTGCATTCAAGTCCTTCTGCGATTTCTGATTTAATCCAGAGACCGTTTAAAACCTTTCCTACACCAGTTTCAAGAACTTTCCATTCTTCTGCACTTTCTTTCATCATATCATATAAAACTTTTTCTTCACTAGTCCATAATACAGGATTTGTAAGATGTAAAACAGCATTCTTTTTAATTTCTGCACCGCTTGTTGCCTGCTTTCCTGTTACATTGCTGAACAAAGGAATTACCGGATCATTAAACGTAACATCTGCAATTGCTTTTTCAAATTCGTCTGCTGCTCTCTGCATTAAAGGACAATGGAAAGGTCCTGCAACAGCAAGACGAAGAGCACGACGTGCACCAGCTTCCTTACAGAGATTTTCTGCCTGTGTAAGTCCGTCAAAAGTTCCGCTTAATACAGTCTGTTTTGGGCTGTTCATGTTTGCAGCATAAACATTGTCGCACTTAGAAGCAATTTCTTTTACCTGATCCTGTGTAAGTCCGATTACAGCAGACATTCCAGGTGCGTGACCTTCATTTTCTTTTGCAATCTGCTCGCATACTGCCTGCATGATAGAACCGCGAAGGGCTACAACCTTGATTACATCTTCAAAACTCAAAACTCCAGCAGCATATAAAGCAGGAAATTCTCCGAGAGAAAATCCCATGGCTGCATCTGCTTTTATTCCCTTTGACTCAAGAGCTTTCATTACTGCAATGCTTGACGCTGTAATTGCCATCTGACTGTTGTCGCTGCGGCTTAATTCAGCAGCATCAGCTTCCCACATCAATTTTTTTACATCCTTTCCCCAGATTGCAGAAACTTCATCCAAAACTTTTGCGCTTTCAGGAAAAGCTTCACAAACATCCTTCATCATTCCGGGAACCTGAGCACCCTGTCCAGGAAACAAAAATGCATATTTTGCCATATCAATTACCTCTTTTTACAGGCTGAATTTACACACCGCCCGCCATATTATTTTTAATCCAAAATGACATATTTTATAAATTTGTCAACATAATATTAACAGAATATGAGGCTTTCTGCAAGTATATATATGCCCGTAAAAATGTGGAGCAGGGGAAAAAATGGGAGGCACTTAAGAGCGAAGCGAACTGTGCGGGCCCCGTTTGTTTCCCTGCGGGAACATTTTTACGGGTGTATATATACTACAATGTGAAGCAGGGGAAAAAACAGGGCCCGCACCTTTCTGCAACAAAAAAACCTGTCGTACCGGACAATACGACAGGTAAAAAGAGAGTAAACTTTTTTTAATAGAATTATTCTGCTACTGCGATGTAGTAGTCATAAGTAACAGTAAATTTTCCCGAAGTCATATCCCAACCCGGTTCTTTTTTACTGAATGGAGGAAGAAGCCACTGAACTTCTACACCGTTGTAACCATAAAGATTCTGTGATTTCATATCAATCATAAATCTCTTTGAGCCATCTTTATCAACAACTTTTCCGTTGTTTGGATTTGGTTTTCCCTGAGAGAAATAGCATCCACCGTCTTTTCCGTCTTCGAAATCAAGTTTTAAAATTACATTTCCCTTTGCGTCTTTTACAACAACATTGTCAATGTAAATTACAAGCGGTGTGCTTGATTTTTTTGTATTAGATTTAATGCGGAAAATCGACATATTCTTGTGTTTTCCACCCATTCCGTCATAAGTAATTCCGTCTTTATTTACTGTTACAGTGTATGTGTTCCATTCATTCGGTGTAAATTTAAGTCCAAGGTCATCTGTTCCCTTGCAGTAAAAACACTGATAGTTTGAAGTATAGAAACCACACTGAACCATGAGTGGTAATTCACCTTTCGGGTCATCTGCAAATGCACCGAAAGCCATTGCTAAAACCATTGAACATGCTAATAAAATCTTTTTCATAATTTAACTCCTTATAAACTATTAATTTATTCCGGCTGAACATAAGTCCAGATCATCTCTTCGTGAATAGCAGGTGTTACTCCTTTTCTCTTAAAGAGTTCACTTACAGTTACAAATTCATAACCCTGTTTCTTTAATTTTGGTATCAAAATATCGAGCGCTTCAGGGGTCGGATGTGGATAAGGCTGAACATCATGCATAAGAATGATTGCTCCATCTTTAACACCTGCAAGGACATTGTTTGCTCTATCCTTTGCATTTGTATTACATCCCTGCCAGTCCATAGCAAGAACTCCCTGAATAAAAGGCATATCAACATAAGTATAAAGTTCTTCGCTTGTTGCAAGATTAGGTGGTCTAAAGAATTTTGCTTCCTTACCTGTATACTTTTTTATCGCAGCATTGGTTTTAGAAATTGATTCTCTAACCTCTGCCTTTGTCATGTTGTTCATGCTGTCCCATGCCCACGAGTGATTGTTAAGCTCGCATCCCATGTTAACCATTCTTTCAAGTGTAGGCTGTGTCTCATCAGTGATGAGCTGACCTATTAAAAAGAACGAAGCAACAACGCCATGCTTTTCGAGCTTATCCAGAACAAGTTCTGTCATTTCAGAATTTGGTCCATCATCAAATGTTAAAGCAACAAGTTTGTCTGGAGTTTTATTGTTAGAAGCACAAGACATAAACATTATGATAGATGAAACCAAAGCTATAAAAAAGCTCTTTCTCATTTTTTACTTTCCTCCTCATAGTTTTTCCCTTCTCCTGTTAAAAATGATAACAACGAATTTTCCATACCGAAATCGGTAAATACACCTAATATGGCATAGGTAAATTTCCCTATAACAAGCCGGAATGGAAAAAACGCCCTCCTCGTGGTATAATCAGATTATGTCGTATCGCGTAGGACTTTTTTTAAAATATCTCGACGAAGAATATCAGGCCTCGATTTTTCGCGGGGCTGCAAAGGCTGCAGAAAAAGAAGGAATCGAGCTTATCTGCATCCAGGGAGATGGTTCTGATAACCCGATTATTCCCGTTTCGTCTCATACTGCGCTCAATCTCGACGGAATCATTTTTCTTTCTTCTGTTCTTTTAAATAATTCATCTGATAAAGCTGCACAAAAGCTTAAGGATGCGTTTAAACCGGTTCCGGTTGTTTCGATTGGAGTTCAGCTAAAAGACATTCCTTCCATAATCTGCCAGTCAGAAACTTCTGTAAAAAAAGAGCTCGACCACCTTATGGAACATCACAAATATAAGAAATTCCTCTATCTCGGCGGTCCAAAAGATAATCACGACAACCAGATACGCGAAAATGTAATAAAAAAAGTCCTCGAAGAAAAAATAAAAAAATCAGACAAATATTCTCTTACAGTTAAAAACGGAATTCTATTCAGTGAGTCAGACGGGTTAAAACTTGCCCAGGACTACTGTAATAAAAATCCAGAAAAGAATATCGATGTAATTCTTGCAGGAAGCGATGACATGGCAGTCGGAATCCTAAAATACATAAATTCTGTTGCACCAGAAAGCTACAGAAAATGTCCGATTGTCGGTTTTGATGATATTCCGCTTGCAAAAACAGACCAGATTGCCCTGACAACGATAAAACAGCCGACAGAAAAACTCGGTGAACAGGCAGTCCAGATGATGTGGAATATACTCAGAAAAAAACAAGTCGCGCAGGTTAAAAAAATTCCTTCGACACTCATAATAAGAAACTCGTGCGGCTGCAGGGGCTATCACGATGATAAGAGTACTCATAAGGACGAACATCCTCTGCAGCGCGAACAGTTTCTGCGTGATGTAAGTTATTACGGACAGGAAATAAGTTCTGCATCAGACTTTAGCGAAATCGAAAATCCGCTTGCAGAATTTTTAACAAACATTGCCTGCCGGGACTTTGCACTGGCAATTTATGACAAACCTGTAAAAAATATTCCTGCAAAAGCAAGGTTAAAACTTCATATAACAGATTTTATAATTGAAAAGAAAAATGACGCAACAAAATTATTAACCCTTAAAGAAATATTTAAAAAAATCCTTTCTTCAAAAAAAGATCCTGCTTCTCCACGATGTCTTTATCATCTTCGTGTTGGAGAAAAACGTCTGGGCTTTATTCTTTACACAGTAGATAAAAACTCACCTATCTATGTAAGTATGGCTGGAATGTTTCTTTCGCATGCAATCGACAGGATTTTTAAATTTAAAAGCGAAAAAAACCGCGCACGCGAACTTGAACGGGAAGTAGAAAAACGCACTGCAGAACTAAAAAAAGAATCTCTTCGCCGACAGAAAGTCGAAGAAGAAGTTTTAAAGATAAGCGATCTTGAACGTTTAAGATTCTCTCTTGATCTTCACGATGACATATGTCAGCGTCTTGCTGCAATGGCAATGATATGCAAAAAAGATTCAGAAAAAAATCCTGAACTTAAAATTCTTTTTGACATGGCAACAGAAACTCTTGCAAGAACAAGACAGTACGCTCACGACTCGTTCCCGGTAGAACTTGACTTTGCAGATATATGCGACGCCTTGCAGTCACTCTGCAGGGAGTCAGAACATTTTAACGATTTAAAAATAAGTTTTACACAATCAGGAACTCCGTCAGACTTAACTTCTGAACAGAAAATCAATCTTTTCAGGATTGCACAGGAGGCTTTACAAAATTCAATTAAGCACGCAAAGGCAAAAAATATAACACTCTCAATCTCGTTTACAGAAAGGAACATCAATCTTACTGTCACCGATGATGGAATCGGCTTGAACGAAAAAAACATTTCTAAAAACGACTTTAAAGAAAAACGCCGCCCTCGCGGGCTTGGACGCCGTTCGATGGAGTACAGGGCAAACCAGCTTAACGGAACTTTTAAAATAGAATCGGGGAAAAACTCAGGAACAAAAGTAATTGTTACAATTCCAAAAATTACTTCTGCAGAAAAGGAAATGTCATGAAACATAAAATCGTAATCATAGATGACCATATAATTTTTATTCAGGGACTTTCTCTATTAATCGAAAGCGACAAAGATTTTTCTGTTACGGGCTCTGCAACAAATTCTCATGACGGACTTGAACTTATAAAACAGCAGAAGCCTGATCTTGTAATCGTAGATTTAAATCTCGGAGACGAAGACGGACTTGAACTTATAAAATCAATCTCGATTAAATTTCCAAAAACAAAAGTTCTTGTTCTATCGATGATGCAGGAAAGATACTACAGCGAACGCTGTCTTGCAGCCGGTGCCAAAGGTTATGTAATGAAAGACGCAGCTGCCGACACAGTGATACGCGCACTCAAAGCCGTTCTCGAAGGAAAAATCTGGCTGAGCGAAGATGAACAGAAGCGCTACATAGATTCTCATTTTAAAGAACCACAGCAGAAACAGGATTCAAAAAGCCTTATGGACAGCCTTTCTGACCGGCAACTGCAGATTATGCGTCTCATCGGTCAGGGCAACGGAACGCTCGAAATTGCACAGATGCTTTCTATAAGCACAAAAACTGTTGACGCTCATAAAGAACAGCTTAAAAAGAAATTAAACTGTTCAACTTCACAGGAGCTTCTTCGTCTTGCGATTTCGTGGAATAAATGATTTAGAGATTTAACGGCTTATATAAAATCTGTCAGAAGCTAAAACCTGCATCTCTTTTTCTTTATCTTCGGATGGTAAAAGAATACGCCAGAAATAAGAGCCTTCGTCGAGTTTAACAGTATACTTTAATACAGAAGCATCAACATCTTCCTGCAAAACCGGATGAACAAAATAACTATCTTTGTAGACTTCAAGCCTTAGTTTTTTTACAGAATCATTATTTTTTATCCATGAAAACTCTACAGGATAAAGCTCTGCACCCATCTTAGAAAAATCCTTTTCAAAAACAGGAGAAAGAACAGTAATTGCCTTTCTCAAAACGAGGCCGCTTGAGTTGATTTCGAAACTGGTTTTTTCTGAAAGCTTGATTTCATTTAAAGCCTTTCCGTAAATCATTGCCTCGCCTTTAATGGCTGTTGCATCAATTGATTCGCCGTATTTAAATTCTATGAGCGAACCTGGCTTTACTTCCATAAGCTTATTAAAATCGCTTCCGGTTACTATAAGAGAATTTTCGCAATTTAAAAGATTAATTATAACTTTGGTATTGTCTTCAAGCTGAATGGCAAAGCCATATTCCTTATCATAATATGCAATACACCCGGATATCTCCCCGAGAGTAACACGGGCTCCGCTTGTTAAGGCAAGCTCAACAAAGCTGTTTTCAGAAGTTCTGATTGTACTCCGGTTTTCGATAAAATCATTTTTAGAAATAAGATTCCATATTTCACTTTTTACTATTTTTTCTGAACAGTTATTCCTGACATCCTTTACCGTCGCAACATAAACAAGTTTTTTTTGCCCCGGCATAATCTGTCTTATAAAGAGAAAAATAAAAAAGCACGAAAAAAGAAGCATCAGAAATAAGCAAATGACATTTTTCTTTGTAACTACACGATATTTTTTTTCTGCCATTTCTATCTGTCACCCGTCATTCTTATTACAGCATAATCGTTTAAAGATGCATCAGAACTTTCATCATAAGCTACTTTTTCTGCTGCACACACATCCTGAACAAGATTTAACGTATCTTGTGTAATAAGGATATCTTTATCCGATAAAAGAGCTCTGCCCTTTATATCTGCCGTTTGCTTTAATGTTCTTCCGATACATGTATATTCTTTTCTGTCAGATGAACCAATCTGACCTGCAACAACCGGTCCAGAATGAATTCCGCAGGCAAGCTTGATTGCAGGTTTATTTTCTCTTCTAAGTTCTCTACTAACAGATTCAATCTTCTGTTTCATAGCGCATGCGCATTTTACACAGTCAATCGCATCCTGTTTCGGAGTTCCGCTTGTAAGTGGTGAACCCCAGATTACGACAACTTCATCTCCGATAACTTTATCTATACAACCTTTATTTTCACTCACGCACTTAAATACTACATCCATGTATTTACTCAAAAGTTCTACAACCTCTGTTGCAGTAAGCTTATCCGTTATATCAAGGAAATTCTTTATGCTTACAAACAATGTAGTTACAAATTTCGTTTCACCGCCAAGAGAAACTTTACCGTTCATTGCAATCTGCGAAATGCGTTCATCCCCAAATTTTCCGAATGACATCTTTATATTTTCGTGTTTTAAAAGACTCTGGCACATCATAGAGAATTTTGTAACAAGAGTTCCAAGTTCATCTTTTGAATGAGATTTTAATTTTACATTATAATCTCCGGCACTTACACGATCTGTTGCAGAAATAAGCGCTTTAGCCGGAATCGTAATTTTAAGAGAAGTAATCCATGCAAAGATAATTACGATAAAAAGTTCTGCAAGTGCAAGAAAGCAGAGAGTCGAAAGAACATATTTCGATTTTTTTAAATCAATTTTTGATGCAGGGTTCACTGTTATTACAGCACATGAACCGCTCATGAGGGATTTAAAAGCACCGTAATATTTTTCTTCATCTTTCGAAAAAGAAGTTTGCATTTTGCTTGATTTGTCATTAACAAAATTATTTACGATTGAATAATCGCACATATTCTGCGAACTTAAAACCACGCTAAAATCAAGTCCTGCAATTATATTTCCCTTATCATCAACTAAGAATGTAAGATTTTCGTTTCCGTTTTCATTGCACAGTGCTGCAAGATGATCTGAGTTTATGACGATACCAAGAACATCGTATTTTGCACCTGCACTTTTTACAGGATAAAAAATAAGTGCACTGCATGATTTTACGATATGACTTATATTGCGGATTGACTTATTTCCTTTCCCTGCATTTTCTACGTCTGCTTTGTAAGTCGAAAAAAGTGAATCCAGCGTATCTTCTTTTATTCCGCTTGAATAAATAAGTTTATCATTCTTTAATAAATCATCCTGCGTTAAAACAGCAGCTATAGTTTTTTCTCCTGCAAAGAAACTGTCCCGTATTTTATTTTTTAATTCATTATTAGACTGCGCTAAATAAAGTCTGTAAAAAAATTCTGATCGTTCTATGATGGAACTTATTTCAGAATCAATCTTTGCTGCTGCATAAGTGTTCTTATCAGAATTTCTTGTCTGGGCCTCTATGTTTGCAGAATCTCTAAACAAAGTAAATACAAAATAAATTGTTGCTGCAGCTGCAAATAAAAAAGCAAATACTGCAAATTTAATAAACTTTCTTCTTACAGGCTTTTTAATCTTTACCTTCTGCGCAAGTTCATAATATTCATCACGGTCAGATGAACTTTTACTTTCTACACTTTCTTTTTCTGTAAGAATATTTTTTACATCATCTTCTGGAAGAAGAATCGCCGTTGTTACCTTTCGTTTTATAAAATCTCCGTAATCAAGAAGAGCTTCTTCGCGTTCTGCAAATTCCTGTTCGTTGATTTCTTTATAAATATCTGCTTCGTATGATTTTACATGTATGTAATCTGTTTTTATTCCGAGAGAAACTTCAAGTTCAAAAATTCCATCGTCACTGCAGGTCGCATCAAGCTTTGCAAATTTCTTAGAATTATCTGAATCATCTGTATTTTCTTTAAGACTTTCGTAATGTTCCTGATTTAGTTCAACTGAACCGATTTTATAGATTTTTTCTATTTCTGCTTTCTCTGACAGTCTGCACACATAAACCGGAATCTGACGGTTTACAAAATCACTTTTACAGACATATACCGTTTTTTTATTTTCTTTATCAATTAGTGGAACAAATGTAGAATCCTTTAACCTGATTCCGACTATTGGCTTATTCATACTTTCTCCATAATATCCTCAGGGATTATTAGATTATTATACCATATACATGCACTATTTAACAATTTAAAAAAAGGCTGTTCCGCAAATTTTACGCAGAACAGCCTTTGTCATATCAGTTATAAAACCGACTGTTTATCTCTTTGAAAGTGTTTTTTTAATCATTGTTCCGACAAAGATAATTGCAGCAACTAAAACAGCCATTAGTACAAGTACGATTGGTGCTGTTTTTGCGCCAAAGATATCGATGTAACCTGCAACAAATACAACAAGAATGATTAAAGGTGCAATAAATCTGAGATAGAATTTAATTGCAGCATTCTTAGGGAATTTGATTCCGTCACCAGTGTCTGCTTCTGCAGTAAAGCCATCCCATCCCCATCCTGCTTTTACTGTACAGAAAAGAAGGAATATGAGGGAACCAAGTGGAAGAAGGTTCTGACTTACGATAAAGTCTTCGAGTGCATCGATAGAACCGATATGTGCACCAAAGTGTACGCCTGACCAGATATTCATTCCGAGTGCTGCTGGAGTTGCAAGAATAATCATTGCAATAAAGTTGATTAATACAGACTTACTGCGTGACCATCCGAACTTGTCCATTGGGAATGCAACGATATTTTCAAATACTGCAATTACAGTAGAAAGAGCTGCAAATGACATAAAGAGGAAGAAGAATGCTCCTACAATGCGTCATACAACAGGTCCCATTGAATTAAATACGTTTGGCAATGACATAAATGCAAGTCCTGCACCAGAAGATGCTTCTACACCAAATGCAGCACAAGCAGGGAAAATAATTAATCCTGCACAGATTGCAACAAATGTATCAAGTCCGATAACACGAAGTGCTTCACCTGTAAGAGAATATTTTTTATCAATGTATGAACCAAAGATTTCCATTGATCCGATTCCAAGTGACAATGTAAAGAATGCCTGTCCCATAGCTGCATATATTGTATCCCAGAGACCATGTTCGCCGCTCACTAAAGCTTTAAAATCCGGTTTAAGATAGAATGCATATCCTGCTCCAGCACCCTTAATAAATGCAACATAAATTGCAAGACCAACCATGATTACAAAGAGAGCAGACATCATTATTTTTGTAATGCGTTCAACACCTTTCTGGAGTCCAAGGAAACAAGCACCAAATCCGATTACGATTACTACGAGCATCCAGATTAAAAGTGTTTTATAATCCCCTACTGTTCCGCTAACGAATGCATTTACGATTGCATCTCCATCCATTCCGACAAATTTTCCGCCAGCCATCTGGAAGAAATATTTAAGGAACCATCCAGAAACTACTGTATAGAACATCATCAAAAGATAGTTACCTGCTACAGCAAAACCATTATACCAGTGCCATTTCTTACCCTGAGGTTCAAGTTCTTCAAAAGCAGCAGCCATACTTTTTCTTGATGCACGTCCAACTGCAAATTCACAAACCATTACAGGAAGTCCGAGGATTACAAGGAAAACTAAATAAATAAGAACAAAAGCTGCTCCACCGTATTTACCTGTGATATAAGGAAAGCGCCATACGTTTCCCAAACCAATTGCACAACCAGCAGACAAAAGTAAAAAGCCGAGGCGGCTTCCTAAACTTTCACGATTCTGATTTTCCATTTTTCACTCCTAAACATATACAATTCGCTTATCAGCAAGCGTGTTTCTATTAATAATACTTAGTAGAAAAAAAACTGTCAATCTGTTATCATTCAACACATGGAACAATACAAAAAAGAATTTATCGATTTCATGGTAGAATCTAACGCATTGAAATTTGGAAGTTTTACATTAAAAAGCGGAAGGCAGTCGCCTTTTTTTATGAATGCAGGCGCATACATTACAGGAAGCCAGCTTGAAAAGCTCGGAGTATATTATGCACACGCAATTCACGACAACTTTGGAGATGATTTTGACGTTCTCTTTGGACCTGCATACAAAGGAATCCCTTTGAGCGTTGCAACATGTATCGCATACTCAAAGCTTTTCGGCAAAGAATTAAAGTACTGTGCAGATAGAAAAGAAGAAAAAGATCATGGTGCAGATAAAGGCGGACTTTTAGGATACAACATCAAGGACGGCGACCGCGTTGTAATAATAGAAGACGTTACAACATCTGGAAAATCAATCGAAGAAACTTATCCTAAAATCAAGGCACAGGAAACTACTCCAGGTTCAATTAAGATAATCGGAGAAATGGTTTCTCTAAACCGCATGGAAAAATCTGCAGATTCAGATAAATCTGCACTTGACTCGATTACAGAAAAATACGGTTTTCCTGCACGCGCAATCGTAAGCATGAAAGATGTAATTGAATATCTTTATAAACCGGACGGCTCCGGTTTAATAACAGAAGAAATAAAAAAACAGATGGATGAATATTATGCTCAGTGGGGAGCAATAATGTAAACCGGGTTTGTGCGGCAATTTGGACATGTCCATTATTGTTCGAGTTTCTGTTGCTCAGAAACTCTCCTTCACTTCAAATATAATTGGGTTTGTCGCCCTTTTAGACTTATCCATTATTGTTCGAGTTTCTGATGCGAAATAAAAAAAAAGACTGCCTCATACGAAGCAGTCCTTTTTTTTGTTAAGAAACAAGCTTTTTATTTCTTTGCAGCTTTTTTAGCTGGTTTTTTTACAGCTTTTTTTGCTGGCTTTTTAACAGCTTTTTTTGCTGTTGTTTTTTTAGCTGGTTTTTTTACAGCTTTTTTTGCTGCTGGTTTTTTAACAGCTTTTTTTGCAGCTGGCTTTTTTACTGCCTTTTTTGCTGCTGGTTTTTTTGCAGCTTTCTTTGCTGCTGGTTTTTTTACAGCTTTCTTAGCTGCTGGTTTTTTTGCTGCCTTTTTTGCAGCTGGTTTTTTTGCAGTTTTTTTAGTTTCTGCCATTTGATCCCCCTTTGACGTAATTGTTACATTACGCTTAATTTTTCTTGTTGTAGTCATTTCGAGCGCTTTCTCAAGAATAATTATTCTTGAAATACGCGCATAAGGCTGTAATGTCTTATTTACTTTATCGACAATTGCCTTAATTTCTTCATAGACTTTTTTATTACTAGAAGCGCCTTCACGTTTTACCTGAAGTCTTGCCAATAAATCATCGGCAGGATAAATCAAAGCTTCAATACCCTCTGATTTATGTTCCGCATCTTGAATATATCCGCGAACCATAATTTGTTCAACATCGTAGTAAAGCTGGAAAGAATCTTCGATTTCTTCTGGATATACGTTTTTGCCGCCATCAGTAACTATGATATTTTTTGCACGGCCAGAAAGCATAAGATAATGCTCTTTGTCCATCCACCCCAAATCACCAGTCTTAAAGAAACCATCTTCTGTAAAGACTGATTTTGTTTCTTCTGGCATCTTGTAGTAGCCCTGCATTACCATCGGACCTTTAACTACAATTTCGCCAATCCCCTCCTTATTCTTATTTATTATCTTAATTTCCTCCCAAGGAGAAAAATCAAGTCCAACACTTTCGATTTTGAAATGTTCCAGAGGATTTAATGCAATGATTGGAGAAGTTTCTGTGAGCCCGTACCCCTGAATAAAATCAATCCCCATTGCATTATAACCTTTAAATATGCTTGATGCCAATGGGCCACCGCCACAAATTGCAACACGTACTGTCTTTAAATTTGCTGCAGTTAAAACGGAATTTAAAAGAACGTGTCCGATGTTTTTTCCAGTTACCTTTCTTACAAAGTAAGAGAAATTCATCAGAGCAGAAATAATAATTTTTGCTGCAACACCTTTCTGTGCAATTCCCTTCATTATTCCGGAATAAAGTTTATTGTAAAGAAGAGGAACACCGAGCATTACAGTTATTCCGCCTTCCTTTAATTCTTTCATCAAACGGCTTACAGCCATGCTCTTACCAAATACAATTGAACATCCTGCAGAAAGAGGACAGATCATTGCTGCCTGCATTGTGTATCCGTGATGAATAGGAAGCAGTGCATAGAAAACATCTGTTTCATAAAGAATAAGATTTTGCTGAGCAATGAAACAGTCAGAAACAAGATTTTCCTGACTTAACATTACACCTTTCGGAGTTCCTGTAGTTCCAGAAGTAAAAAGGATTGCAGCAGTATCTTTCATTTCTGAATGTTTGATTTCTACTTTTTTCTTAGGCTTAAGATTATAGATGTATGTCTTCTGATTTAATTTAGAAAGTGAATAAACTTTAGCGCCGATTTTTTTTGTTGCAAAGAGTTTGTATTTTTCTTCGTCACCAAAGAATATAACCGGCTTTGCTGTATTAATAAGATTAAGGATTTCTTTTTCGTGAAGTGCGCAGTCGATAGGAACTACGATGGCACCGGCCTGCATGATTGCAAAATAAGCTGTAGCCCACTCAGGAGAGTTCTTACCGCAGACGGCAACTCTATCTCCTTTTTTGACACCATTCTCGGCAAGCCACTGGGCAACCTGCGAAACATTATTCCAGACCTGAGAATAAGTCAGAGAGTTTTTAACTCCTGTTACATCATCAAAGTCTACGAAGCAGGGTCTGTTAGGAAAGCGCAGTTGAGAGATGTACAGCAACTGAGGCAGCGTTGGCCAGGTTGATGAAAACACCTTCCCGCGAAACTCATCTAAAAATTTCCAAGAAACATCTTTTCGTATCGGCTTCATTAATTTCCCCAAAAAAAACTTTTTACTTTTCTATATACTCTATTTTATTACTATATTAAAAAAATTGCAAAGTTTTTTTTCATTTTTCTTCTAAATTTTTTTTGCGAAAATTCTGCAAAAAACTAAGTAATAAATTTTATTTTCCGATATTTTAAAAGTATGAATGTCAGAAAATTTTTTTGTGTTAGTTTAATTTTTTGTTCACTTAGTTTTGCATTTGCAAAAGAGTACTCAAAATCAGAAGCGGCAAAACTCCGCTCCGCAGTCTGCCAGAAAGCAAAAACTTACATCGGCTGTCCTTACCGTACCGGCGCAATCGGACCAGACGCTTTTGACTGTTCAGGATTAATTTTTACAGTATTCAGAGAAGCAGCTGGAATACAGCTTCCTCGTTCTGCAAAAGCAATTTATTCTGCCGTAACGATAGTTTCTTCGGACCAGATAGAAGAAGGAGACCTCGTTTTCTTTAAAACAACGGGCGATGGCTCAATTTCTCATGTCGGAATCTACATCGGACGCAATCAGTTCATTCATGCGGCAAGTGACGGATCAAATACAGGGGTTATCGCTTCATCTTTGACCGAAAAATACTATAAAAACTGTTTTGCAGGTGTAGGAAAACCTATTTCTACAGCAAAATCAAATAAAAAAAACGAAAAAACAGATGACTCTGATGAAATAATCGAAGAAGAAGTCATAGAAGACGACAATTCCGAAGAAAAAAAATCAAAAGGTTCGTTTTTATCTGACATCGAAGTTGATACAATAACTGCATGCGACTGGAGTTTGTGGCTTCCAAATAAATTCATGATAAATTTCAGGGGACTTACACTTACAACGATAGCAAGATACACCGGATGGCAGGTTCAGCCGGGAGTAGGAACGACATTAAGATGGAATTCCGGCACACAGGTTTTTCAGCTTCCTATACTGTTCAGTTTAACATTTAACGAACATGTAACGGTTTATGCCGGCCCCGTAATAACTTTTGGAGATCCAGTGACTCCTGACACACATGATCCTATAAAAGCATCTTTTTTCCCTGGAATAATGGGTGTTTCGTTCAGTACACCGTCATTTAACGCAGGAAATGTAAAAATTTCTGTTACACAGGACCTTGCATACACAATTTTTAACGACACAGATGGTGGTGCACTAAAATTTCATGACTCGCTCTGCACGGGATTTATTTTTTCAACCGGCATACGTGTAACATTGCCGGTAAAAAGTGTTTTAAAATAATGCAGGAGTTATTTTAAAATGAATAAAAACAGAAAGTTTTTTATTTTCATTCTGGCACCATTATGTGCTCTTTTTTTTACAGGCTGTCCGGTTGATATTTCAATTCAGAATACATCAGAAGATGATGTAAGGTATTTTATTACAACTTCTGCAGGGAATGAAATAAAAAAAGCATTTTTACCGCCTGATAAGTCAAAAAATCATAAAGAAACTCTTCTTTTTGATTCAATAGAAATAGAAAAAGCATTAATAAAGTCCGGTTTTACTTCTGCAAGCGCTATTACTCATAATGACAGCGAAAAAGGCGAAGAAAATCTTACAATAAGGGCTTTAACTGCAAAAAAAAGATTTGATTTTATAAAATATACTCACTCAAAAGACGGCGTGATAAAATCTGTTTCTGTAACGCTTTCGCCAGAAATTTTACAGGATTTGATTACAAATCAGAACTCAATAATCCAGAAATATGCAGATTTACTCATGGCTCCATGCTTTACAGGCGAAGAACTCACTAAAGAAGAATACATAGAAGTCTTATCTTCACTTTACGGTGAAAAACTTGCACATGAACTCACAGAAGGTTATCTTACAATCTGTGTTCCGACAGGAAATCAGAGCAAAAAAGGCCAGCCTGGTATAAAAATTCCTCTCATCGAAATTTTAACCCTTCAGGAAGAAAAAAACTACACTTTTTCAGTTGAATAAAGCGATTTAATCACCATAGAAAGTTTTTCTGCAGCAAGACGATGCGTTTTTGGACCCGGATGCTGTCTTGAACCCTTATCTTCTTCATTTGTTTCACAATCCATAGAGTCAAATTCGAGGGTAAAAACGTTTTTATCACCGGTTTCATTTTTAAATTGTGAAATTCCTTCGTAAATAAAGCCCATCACTTCTGGAATATACATCATTCCGGTTGCCCAGATTATTTTTGCAGCAGGATTGTTTTTTCTTACGACATAAAGGAATTTTTTAGTTCCTTCAGTAATTTTTGCACCGTCAGAAGCACAGGGCTTTCCGTTTTCATCAAGGTTCATTTTATAAACTTTTCCGGTATCAGGATCTGTCCACGGCTCAAAATAAAAACCGCCGCGGTCATTTGTTCCGAGATTTATGATTACAAAATCACTTTTCCACTTTGAAAAATCATATTTCTGATAACCGCCGAGCTTTTCGTAGAGTTTTCCCTTAGGAATCGAGCATACGTTCTCGTATTCAGGCGGAATTACATAGTAAGGATTATTGTTCCACGCAGAAACAATACCAAAACCGCCCTGACTTACAACGCGAAAATCTGCATCAAGCTTTTCTGCAGTCTGATATGCATATGTTTTACAGAAAGACATATGACATCCGATCCATGCCATATCATCTACAGCACCTGCAAGGCCTTCGCCGGTTGTAATACTGTCACCGACAAACTCGATTTTCATTTTATGTTCAGGAAGTTTAGAGAATGAACCGCCTTTAGTAAGTGCAAGCTTATGAATTTTTATAAAATGTTCAGGATCATCTGCCATAGGCTGCGAATCTTTCATAACGCGGATATCCGTTTCGTAACTGTCATCAAAGCCGCGTGCAAGACATATCCACTGCTTTCCTTTTGTAATCATCTGGCGCGAATTGATTCTTCCGTTAAGAAAAACAACAAGCCACGGCTCCAGAGTTTCAAAGCCACCTTCGATTAAAGCCCAGAGCTCTCGTCCTTTAAAATGAACTTCAAAGCCAGAACCATTCCAGAAAAGTGTCCTGAAAGATTTTTTTTCTGCGCAAGACACATCGCGGCCAAGAAAATAAAGTTCCGGGATTTTATTTATAGGATAAACATTTACATTTCGCATATTTTTCTCCTGTATGTAAGATATTTAAAAGAGATATCACCTTCTTTATGCTGTTCAGTCTGTTCGAGAGCAAACTCGTCTGTGTCAAACTTCGGGAAAAACCTGTCGCCTTTTACATCAAGTTCAACTTCTGTAAGAAAAAGTTTATCAGAAAGCGCAAAGGCGTTTTCATAAAGTGACTGGCCGCCGCAGATAAAGATTTCTTTTTGAGGATATTTTTCTGCGGAATAGTTTAAAGCCGCCTCTAAAGACGAAAAAACCGTCACGCCTTCGTGAAAATATTTTTTGTTTTCTGACAAAACAATGTTTATTCTGTCAGGAAGCGGTTTATTGAGCTTTAAGAAAATCTCGTCAAAAGTTTTTCTTCCCATTATGACCACATTCCCGGTCGTAAGTTCTTTAAAACGCTCCTGGTCGGCCTTTATATTCCACGGAATCCTACCGTCACATCCGATTACACGGTTTTTTGCAAACGCCGCGATGATGGAAAGTCTTACAGGATAAAAATACCTTCTTACATAATCAGAATTTACAAAATACATCATAAAAAGAAAACTTTTTATCGTGCCAAAGACATCTTTTGCAATATAACTGTACTCTTTTTTTGAAATAAATACTGCAACAGAAACTATACCCAGTACAATATTTAAGACACAGTAAAGAATATATAAGACTTTTCCTATTCTGTTTCCTTTTACGATTAAAACTGCACATATTAAAAGATAAACTGCCAGCACAACACATAAGCATAAAAGCAGTTCATTATTGTCCCGTCTAAATATGATTCCAAGAATTCCAATTAAAAATGCGACAAAAACTTCAATAAATAAAAAAGTGACAATAAAAAGAAGCAGCCCTTCGGGGCCTTTACGTTTTTGTTTTCCCATATGACAGATAATACCATAGCGGGATAAAATTTCAAATCGTTTTATCGCAGAGTTTTTGAAATATTCTTTTTGTCACAAAAATATTCTCATGTCACTATACAAAATAATTGATATTATGGGTTTTTCGCTTAGTATATTAATCAAGTATTATATAAACTTTAGAAAAAGGAGTTTTAGCGATACCAGACACATCGTAAAATAATACTTGCCGGGCTGGAGTAAGTTTTACCCCAGCCCATTTTTTTATAGAAAAAAATTCTTATTTATGTTAAACTGAACTCAACTTAAAAATCATAAGGGGAAAAAATTATGGAAATGACATCCGGCTACAAATCAATCGACTTAAAGACATGGAAAAGAGCACCTTATTACGAATATTATGCACACGGTTCAAAAGGAATGTGCGCAATGACAGGAAACATTGATGTTTCTTCATTATATTCAAAATGCAAAGCAAGCAATAAAGATTTTTTAATTTCGATTCTTTATGTAATTTCGATTGCCCTTAACAAGCACGAAGAATTTAAAGTCGGATATTGTGCAGAAAACGGTGAACTTATGATCTGGGACGAAATCAATCCGATTTTCCGCGTATTCCACAAAGACACAGAACTTTTTACACGCGTGTGGACAAAGTTTACAAAAGACTTCAAAGGTTTCTACGACGGATGCCAGAAAACAATCGATGAAGGATTAAAGCTTACATCATTAAATGCACACGATATTCCGGACAACGCATTCGAAATCTCACACGTTCCTTTCTCTTTTACATCAGTAAACGTTAAAATGTCAGAAAGCGGAAAATATTTTTCACCAATCCTTACAACAGGAAAAACTTTCGAAGAAAACGGAACAGTTAAAATGCCGATTGCAATGCAGATAAGCCACGCAGTTGCAGATGGTTTCCACATTGCAAGATTCTTTGATGAAGTAAAAGAAGAAGCAGAAAAGCTTGCAGCTTCTATATAATCTTCTTAAACTTCTTTTCTACATCTTTAATGAGCTTGTACTCGAACGAATCAACGAGTGCAAGCCATGAAGCTTCTACAAGGTCGCAGCTTACTCCGACTGTTGTCCAGCTTTCGTTTCCATCTGATGATTCAATCAATACACGAACACGGCTTGCTGTCGCACTCTTTCCATCAAGAACACGAACTTTATAGTCTGTAAGTCTGAATGACTGTACCGAAGGATAAAATCTTTCCAATGCTTTTCTAAATGCAATATCAAGTGCATTTACAGGACCCATTCCTTCACCGCCGGTTACTTCTATCTGTTCATCAACTTCTACTTTTACCTGTGCACATGCACATACGCCTTCTTCTGGGCGTGGATTAACAGAATTAACCTGATAATAATGAAGCTTAAAGAACGGCTGATACTTACCGATTGTTTTTCGCACAAGAAGTTCAAAACTTCCGTCTGCACCTTCAAACTGATAGCCTTCAAACTCAAGCTGCTTTACTTTCTGCATTATTTCTGCAACAACAGGATCATCTTTTTCGATAGAAGAATCAAACTTCTTTATCTTTTCGATAATCATACTTCGACCGGCAACTTCGCTCATCAGGAACACGCGTTCGTTACCTACAGATTCCGGCTCAATATGTTCATATGCATACGGATTTTTTAAAACCGCATCGATGTGCATTCCTGCTTTGTGAGCAAACGCATTTGTTCCGACGTAAGGAAGTCCCGAATCAAGATGCAGGTTAGAAATTTCTGCAATCTTTTTTACAGTCGGTGTTATAATCTTTAAATTTTCTGACGGAATACACTCGTAACCCATTTTGAGCTGCAGGTTAGGAATGATGGTCGAAAGATTTGCATTTCCTGTTCTTTCGCCGATTCCGAGTAAACAACCCTGAACATGACGAGCACCGGAATCTACTGCCATAAGTGTATTGGCAACTGCAAGCCCCGAGTCGTTGTGTGTGTGAATTCCGATTACAGCTTTATCACCAAAAGTCTTTACAACATCTTTTGTAATTTCGCGGCATTCATCAAGAACACAGCCACCCTTTGTCTCACATAAAGTAAGAACACTTGCACCACCGTCGATTGCGGCCTGCAAAGTTTTCATTGCATATTCTTTATTCTTTACGTAAGCAGTAAAGAAATGTTCTGCATCATAAATTACGTTTCTTCCGTTTTTCTTTAAGAACTCTGCAGTATCACGAATCATTTCGAGATTTTCTTCGAGAGTCGTGCGGATAATATCTGTTACCTGAAAATCCCAGCTTTTTCCAAAGAAAACAACATCCTCTGTATCTGCTGCAAGAAGACTCTGGAGATTTGTATCTTCGATGCACTGCATTCCCTTTCTTCTTGTTGAACCGAATGCACAGAGTCTTGCATTTTTTAAGTTTAATTTCTTTACCTGCTGGAAAAATTCCATGTCCTTAGGGTTGCTTCCTGGATTTCCAGCTTCTACGTATTTAACGCCGAGTTCATCAAGAGCTTCTACAATATGAATTTTATCCTGAATTGAAAAGCTGATTCCTTCTCCCTGTGCTCCATCGCGTAAAGTTGAATCAAGTATATCAATTGTTTTTGTACCGCTCATACGAACTCCTGTTAATTTTTGGTAAAATTATGAAGTAAAATTAACGTTTATTCAATAGTAGTTTTTCATATAATATTGTAGATAAATATAAAAGGTGCTATAATTAATGTTAAATTCAATAAAGTCCAGGAGATGGAAATGAAAAAAATCAGTTTAATCGCATGTGCAGTTATGTTATTTAGCCTTGCTTCATGCGGAAAAAAGAAAGTTGTTATTAATGGAGTTGCAGATCTCGAAGGAAAGAAAATAGGTGTTCAGGCCGGAACTACAGGAGAAACCTGGGTTAACGAAGCAAGTGGCCTTACACAGAAAGAAGTATTGCCTTTTAAAACAGGAATCGATGCAGCCCTTTCATTAAAGGCAGGCGGACTCGATGCAGTTATCCTCGATGAACTTCCTGCAAAAGAAATCGTAAGCCGTCATCCGGAACTTACAATTGTCCGCGACAGTGTATTCTCAGAAAATAAAGAAGAATATGCAATCGCGGTTAAAAAGGGAAACAAAGCCCTGCTGGATTCTATCAACAAGACAATCACAACAATGAAAGAAAACGGTGAGTACGACAAGCTCATCCAGGCATTTATGCCGGCAGATGGAGAAATTAAAGTTCCAGAATCCATCGTTATTGATTCTTCTAAATCTGTAAAACTCGGAACAAATGCACAGTTCCCTCCATTCGAATACATTCCACAGAAAGATGTTGTAGGATTTGATATTTCAATGGGTGAACACATTGCTCAGGACTACGGTGCAAAACTCCAGATTGTTGATATGGCTTTCGAAGGACTTATCAACGCACTTGATTCTGGATTAATCGACTTTATCGCAGCCGGAATGTCAGTTACAGAAGAAAGAAAAAAGAACGTAGACTTTTCTGTTCCTTATTACACATCAGAACAGGTTATCATCGTTCGTAAATAATTCTATATAAAAGTTTGCAGGACATAAGTTCTGCAGACTTTTTTTTTGAGGCAGTTTTGATTCAGGCATTTTATGATACAATAATTTCGGGCTCACGCTGGGTACTTATTGCAAGAGGTTTGGGCACTACCCTTCTTATCTCTTTATGTGCAATTATAATCGGTACTATACTCGGCTGGCTTATCGCAATTTTTAAAATCTCCGGAATCAAACCACTCCAGATTATCGGCGAAATATATACGACTGTGCTCAGAGGTATTCCTCTTGCAACACAGCTTATGATTTTCTACTTCGTTATATTTCTTCCGATTGGCCTTACAAATAATCTTATCGTAGCCATCATCGCATACGGAATAAACTCAGGTGCATACTGTGCAGAGATTTTCAGATCAGGAATCCAGTCAGTAGATCCGGGACAGACAGAAGCTGGAAGATCTCTTGGGCTTTCAAAAGCACAGACACTTTTACACATTGTTTTTCCTCAGGCGTTTAAAGCAATTCTTCCTACATATGCAAGCGAATACATCGTATTGATAAAAGAGACATCTGTTGCATCATTTATCGCTGTAATGGATCTTACCAATGCAGGTGATAAAATCAGAAACGCAACGTATAATGCGTGGATTCCGCTTTTATCATGCGCCGCAATTTATCTTATCCTTACATGCGGTTTAACAAAAATCTTCTCGATTGCAGAAAAAAGATTTGCAAGAAGTAATTCAAGATAATTAAAATCTCTGACATATACATAACAACGTGCAGGCAAAAAAAAGACCGCAGGCGCGTAAAATACCTGCACGTATTTTACGAAACCGCAGTCTTAAGTCTATTTTACAACTCTCCTTAAAAAAGGAACTAGTTAGTTGTACAAACTGCAAACCCCTTAAAAATCGGAGCGATAAAATCTTTTACACAATCGATAATAGAATTAACAGATTCTGTAACAAAAGATTTTTTAACCTGTGATGTCATTTCTACAAACGCTTTCTGTGTCAAAACCTGTTTTGTAAGTCCACCGTTTTCTGTAGTATCAAACATGATTACGGCATTGTCTTTTTCTGAAACCTGTGTGATAGAATTTTTTACCTGGCGTGAAACCTGTTTTAACACACGGTTATCATCAATTGCAAGAATAGTTGTATTCTGCGCACCAAGAACAGAACTTAATTTATAATCGCTTATAAAAATTGCATCTGGTTTTTCCTGTTCAAGAATTTCTTTAATCTGATTTTCAGAAAAATCATAGCTTACAAGAATTGCAACTGCACCCATCTTTGTAATTGCAAGAAAACTTTCTACGCACTGAGGGCTATTGTCCATAAAAAGTGCAACCTTGCTGCTTTTTGTAATTCCCTGTTCTTTAAGGGCGCGGCATGTAAGTGATACATCCCACATCATATCGTCATATGAAATTTTATTTCCATTTTTAAGAAGCATGGCAGGTTTTACTGCAAATTTTTTAGCTACGGCTGTAAGAAGTGCCGGAATAGTATTAATAACGTTTCTCATAAAAAAACCTCTTTTTTAAAGGGTATGCGGAACAAAATCAAATCCTTTTTTGTTCCTTCTATACTAATTAGACAAGGTTTTTACGAAAAAGTTGCAGAAATTCGAATAAAAAAGCCTTTAAAAGCGGACTTTTAAAGGCTTTTTTAGTATTTAGTTTACATGTTTACATATTAAAGGCTATTAGTCACGATACAAATCGCGTTTTGTATATGTTGTATGCAAAAGGTGATGCGATTTTTCTCCAAGTGGTTTTCCTAAGAAATCCTTGTAAATCTTAGCGATTTCCGGGTTCTTGTGTGACTGACGAAGCTTACATTTTCCATCATCCTTGTAGAGTGCGTTAGCTCTCTTCTTTCTGATGTCATCTGTTGCTCCGTAAGGCTGTCCACCACCTGCAACACATCCACCACGGCAAGCCATAACTTCGATAAAGTGCCAAGATGGTTCTTTACCTTCTTTGAGTTCCTGTCTTACCTGCTGAACTACTGCATCAACATTACCCATCTGGTGAACGATAGCAATACGAACTTTTAAGTCCTTGTTGATCTTAACTTCTGCAGTCTTAACATCTTTAAGTCCACGTGCCGGTTTGTAATCTACAGGTTTCATTTCTTTACCTGTGAGTACAAAGTAAGCTGTACGTAATGCAGCTTCCATTACACCACCAGTTGCACCAAAGATTGTACCTGCACCTGTGTAAGCACCCATGATTGAATCTGCTTTTTCTTCTGGAAGATTAGCAAAGTCAATTCCTGCTTCACGGATAAGTTTTGCAAGTTCGCGAGTTGTAAGAACCATATCATAGTCCTGAACTCCGCTTGACTTCATATTCTTATCTCTTGTGCTTTCAAAAAGTTTTGCAGTACAAGGCATTACTGATACGTTAAAGATATTTTTTGGTTTTACTTTGATAGAATCTGCAAAGTAAGTTTTTGTCATTGCTCCTTCCATCTGCTGTGGAGATTTTGCAGTAGAAAGGTGTGGGAGCATATCCTGATAATTCTTTTCGCAGTAGTCTACCCAGCCTGGACAGCATGAAGTAAACATAGGAAGTTTTCCGCCCTTCTTGATGCGTTCAATAAGTTCGTTTCCTTCTTCCATGATTGTAAGGTCAGCTGCAAAGTTTGTATCGAATACATATTTAAATCCGAGTGCGCGTAATGCAGCATAGATTTTTCCAGTTGTAAGAGTTCCTGGAGCAAATCCAAATTCTTCACCGATAGCTGCACGAACAGCAGGTGCGATTGATACAACTGATGTCAAAGAAGGATCAGCAAGTTTTGTAAATACATCGTTGATTGGATTGTTGAATGTAATTGCTCCAACAGGACAGTGAACAGCACACTGACCACAGTGGATACAAGGTGAATGAGCCATATCAACACCTGCAACAGGTCCGATCATAGTCTTGTCACCGCGTCCATTGTATTCGAGTGCATGAACGTTCTGAACATTCTGACAAACTTCTACACAGCGTCCACAGTTGATACACTTGTTGCGGTCAAGAACGATTTCTGCGTAAGAATCATCAGTCTTCTGGTTCTTGAGGATTTCCTTAAAGCGGATTTCTCTAAGACCAAATTCACATGCGAGTTTCTGCAATTCGCAGTTCTGGTTTCTTGAACATTTGAGACAGTCCTGCGGGTGATTTGAAAGAATCAATTCAAGAACTGTGCGGCGTGCTTTTCTAAGTTCAGCATCGTCTGTAACAATGTTCATTCCAGGTGTAACTGTTGTACAGCATGCACGAGCCATGCGGGCACGACCTGTGCGTGGGTCAACATTCTTAATTACACACAAACCACAAGATGCCCATGGTTTAAGGTCTGGGCTGTGGCACAATGTAGGGATTTTCATTCCCATTGATTTTGCTGCAGCAAGGATAGTTGTTCCTTCTTTTACAGAAACTTCTTTGCCATTTATAGTTAATGTTACCATTGTATTCTCCTAAAATCCTCAAACCTTATTTCTTCAATACAGCGTGGAATTTACATGCAGCTTCACAAGCACCGCACTTAACACACTTAGACTGATCAATAAGTTTCCAAGGAAGTTTCTTTCCTTCTTTAACTTCTTCAGCAGCGTTATTAGAAATAGCACCTGCTGGACAACCTTTCTGGCAGAGACCACAACCGATACACTTATCTGCATCAATTACATACTGTGTAAGTTTCTTACATTTTCCAGCCGGACATTTTTTGTCAACGACGTGAGCAATGTATTCATCCTTAAACTTAGCAAGAGTAGAAAGTGTCGGGTTAGGAGCAGACTGACCGAGAGCACACAATGAACAAGCTTTCATTGCGCTACCGATGTCCTGAAGCTTCTGGAGGTCTTCCATTGTTCCGTTACCCTTAGAAATTTCATCAAGGATAGTAAAGAGCTGTCTTGTTCCGATACGACATGGAGAACATTTACCGCATGATTCATCAACACAGAATTCCATGTAGAACTTAGAAACGTCTACTACACAGTCATCTTCGTCCATAACGATCATACCGCCTGAACCCATCATAGAACCTAAGCGGATAAGAGCACCAAAGTCGATTGGTGTATCGAGGTTGTCTTCTGTGATAATACCACCAGAAGGTCCACCAGTCTGAACACCCTTGAACTTCTTGCCGTTTTTAATTCCGCCACCGATTTCAAAAATGATGTCACGGAGTGTTGTTCCCATTGGAACTTCAACAAGTCCTGAGTTTTCGATTTTACCTGTAAGAGCAAATACTTTAGTTCCCTTAGAATCGTTTGTACCAATCTTACTGAACCATGAAGCACCCTTTGTAAGGATTACAGGAATGTTAGCCCAAGTTTCTACGTTGTTGATTACTGTTGGTTTTCCCCAGAGACCAGCCTGTGCAGGGAATGGTGGTTTTGGAGTAGGCATACCACGTTTACCTTCGATAGAACGTAAAAGAGCTGTCTCTTCACCACATACGAATGCACCGGCACCAAGTCTGATTTCGATATCAAAACTGAACTTAGAACCAAAAATATTGTTTCCGAGGAAACCGTTTGCACGAGCCTGTTCAATTGCAAGTTCAAGACGATGAACAGCAAGCGGATATTCTGCACGGATGTAAACGAAACCTTTGTTTGCTCCGATTGCATATCCTGCAATTGCCATAGCTTCGAGTACTGAGTGTGGATCGCCTTCGATTGTTGAACGATCCATGTAAGCTCCCGGGTCACCTTCGTCGGCATTACATACGATGTATTTCTGATCACCCTTAGCTTTAAAGCCTGCTTCCCATTTAAGACCTGTAGGGAATCCGGCACCACCACGACCACGAAGGCCTGATGCTTTAATTTCTTCGATTACATCAGCTGGTTTCATTTCGAAAATTGCTTTTTCGAGAGCCTGATAACCTGTGTTACCGATGTATTCTGTAATATCTTCTGGATTAATTACACCACAGTTGCGAAGTACGATACGCATCTGTTTTTTATAGAATGGAATTTCTTCGTTCTTGCTTGCTGCTTCTGCGTCATAAAGAAGACGAGAAACTTCTTCGCCGCCAACAAGATGTTTTTCTACGATTTCTTTTACATCTTCTGGTTTTACACAAACATAGAATGAATCTTCCGGCATGATTTTAACGATAGGACCTTTTTCGCAGAATCCGAAACATCCTGTTAAAACTACCTTAACTTTCTTTTCAAGACCATGAGCTTTGATTTCTGCTACAAGGTTCTCTCTGATTTTTACTGATTCAGATGATTCACATGCTGTTCCGCCACAAACTAAAACAGTTTTTACACCGTTAGCGATATCTTTTTTACCGCCAGCTTTGCGGGAAGCGATTTCATCTTTTTTGCTTTCATATATTTTATGAAGTTCTTCGCGTGTCATTTGCAACTCCTACTGACGATACTTATCGAGAATTGGCTTAACCATTGATTTTGTCAATTTACCGTAAACTTCACCGTTAATTGACATTACAGGTGCAAGACCACAACAACCGATACAACGAACAGGTTCTACAGAGAACAGTCCGTCTTCTGTTGATACATCGCCTTCCTTAAGTTTGAGGAGTGAACGACATTCATCAATAACATCCTGACCACCTTTAAGATAGCAGGCTGTTCCTAAACATACACTAACGAGATTTTTTCCCGGTTTCTGTGTTTTAAAGAAATGATAGAATGAAATTACGCCATAAACGCGTGCCAATGGGATACCAGTTCTCTGAGCAACTTCGAAAGCAGCTTCGCGAGAAATGTAGCCCTGTTCTTCCTGTACATGGTGCAGGATCATAATGAGATTGCCTGGTTTATCTTTCCAATCTTTAATGAACTTAATAAGATCTGCAGAAAATCCGGCATTTCCACCTTTAGCCATTTTAATCTCCTAATATGTAAACTAAGCAGAAAATACTGCCCCGATAGTATAATACTTAGCGAAAATAATTACAATGTATAAGAAGAAAAATTCACGAAAATATCCAAAATTCCCAGGGAAAAGTATATTATGGCCGCTTCTGAAAAAACATGACTCCGCGGCATTCTGGCGCGTTATTTAGCCAGGAAGCCCTGGATTGCGTCGAGCGTTGTGCTTGTGCCGCTGCGTGGAAGATTTATGTCAACTTTGGTGACAATTGCGTAAATTCCGTCTGAAATTTCCCAGACAAGAGGCTCATCAAGGACTTCTGTACCCTCATCTTTAAGGTAGCCCTGCATGAATTTTGTCACATCATATTTAGTCAAATCTTTGTCAAAAATAAAAATATTGTGGTTTTCGTCAACAACCGTATAGGCAATTGGTTCCATAGTTGAATACTTGCTTACGTCGAGCACATAACGGCCGATAACAACCATGTATTTATGCATTACAAAATCTTTTGCAATTTCAGGATAATCATAAAGCCCTGAATATTTAAAACCGAACAACTGCTCAAATTGCTTTGAATCAGAGCTCCAGTTCTGCCAGAGAGGGCTTACAGCATCACGCGAAAGATAATCGTAAGAGCCGCAGACAACTGCCTTTTCATCTTCGCTTAAAACATTTCCTGCATTTTCTGTTATGAATGAATTATCTTTAAACATTCCGTGGCTTTTATAAATACGCTCGATGCGTTTAATATGATCACGGCGCGGAACATCCTCGAGATTTAACGGAGTAACGCATGCAACCATAAGCATAAAAGCAAAAACAGGATAGACGTATTTTATGTATTCACCGTTTTTAAACGAAGATAGAATGAGAACGATGACACTGAATATGATATACAGAATGCTTTCATAACGCAGAACTGTAAGTCCATATGCATTTACACGGATGCCGACTGCAATGCATTGTATTGTTATAAGCGGAATTAAAATCAAAAAACCAGACTTATAGAAAAATGAAACGACTTTGTCGTCAGTATATTTTTTTAAGCTAAGCTGAAAAAACAGATAGAACGCAGAGACAAATGAAACAAGCCAGTTTATTTTTCCAACCGGAATCTTTTTTGTAAAGATGCTTTTTATTAAATAAGCATAGATTACAAAAACAAGAATTATATAAAGCGAAAACAAAAGAGTCTTTACGATTGCCTTAAACGGTTTTGCAATTTTTTCAGAAGAAAAGTTTCGTGTTGAATAAGCAAGCGTACAGTTTATAAAAACTACAAAAAAACATCCTGTAAATACCGCAAGAAAATAATTTGAGTCCAGAGAAAAAAGCAGACTGTCTACAGCCCAGAGAATAAGACAAAGTCCTGCACTTATACAAAGTAAAATGATAAGGGAAATTACAAATGCGCTTACAAAACCCGGAATTACGTCTTCGAAGTTATGGATTTTTCCTGCAAAGAAAAATGTCATTGCAATCATTGCTGCAATCGAACATAAATAAAAATTCCAGAAGTAAATGTTTTTAAGACTGAACAAAAAATACATCGGAACATAACAGATAAAAAGCGAAACAGTCTGAACTATAAGGCTTATCCTTCTGGATTTTTTTTCATCCGATTTATTTTTTAAAATAAATTCAGTTAAAAAGGAAACAAAAATTAAAAACGCAACGCTCCACATCGAGCTTTTAGACATTACGCTTATAAAATGATTGCTGTCGAGTGATATGCTGTAACTTACACGTAAAACAAAAAGAGATAAGGCTGCAACGACAGTCGAGATTACTACACCGGGAAATCTTTTTACTTCTGGTTCAATGTTTGTATAGATTCTTTTAAACAAGTTCATAAAAACCCCGGATAAAAAATTATTTTGCTGCGTTACAGATAATGTCGATGCACTTTTCGATACCGATAGAAGATGCACAGAGACAAAGATCGTAGCTTGATGCGCTGCCGAATTCTTTGTTTGTATAATATGCGCAGAATTTTTTTCTTGCCTTGTCGATATTGTTTAATTCTTCTGCAACTTTTTCTATAGGGATATCCTGCATCTTTTCTTCTTTCATTCTGTTAAGACGCCAGTACATATTTGCATGAATGAATACATGAAGCGAATCATCGTATTCAGAAAGGATGCTGTTTGCATTTCGTCCGACGATGACGCATTTACCATGCTCACCGATTTTCTTGATTACATTTTTCTGAGATTCATAAAAGCGTTCTTCTACAGGAGAGCTGTAAAGATCAAAAAGGCTCTGACCAAAACCAAAAATAAGCGGAGCGTGTTCGTCAAGCTTTACCATCTTTTCTACGTCAAGATTTGCTTCGCGTGCAGCACGGATAATAAGTTCCTTGTCAAAATATTCATATCCAAGACGTTCAGCAACGGCTTTTCCTATTGTTCCGCCTGCAGCACCAAACTCACGACTGATTGTAATGATTTTTTTCATTCACTCCTCCATATACCGTACGCCGGCGTATTTTTACAGAACTTTATTAAGGAAGCTTATAGTTCTTTCCTGTTTTGGATTTTTAAGAACTTCATCAGGAGTTCCTTCTTCGATGATGTAGCCGCCGTCCATAAATACAACGCGGTCTGCAACTTCGCGCGCAAAACCCATTTCGTGAGTTACGACAACCATAGTCATTCCGCCTTTTGCAAGTTCCTGCATTACAGTAAGAACTTCTCCAACCATCTCAGGATCAAGAGCCGATGTAGGCTCGTCAAAAAGCATTATCGAAGGATTCATTGCAAGCGCACGCGCGATTGCGACACGCTGCTTCTGACCACCCGAAAGCTGCTGAGGATAAACATCTGCTTTAGAATCAAGTCCGACGCGTGTAAGGAGTTTCATTCCCTGAATATGCGCTTCTTCTTTTGTCATTTTCTTTAGCTTAACCGGAGCAAGCATTATGTTTTCAAGGACAGTAAGGTTAGGGAAAAGATTAAAATGCTGGAAAACCATTCCGATGTTTTCGCGCACATGATTTATGTTTACTGATTTATCATTTATATCGTGGTCATTTACGATAATCTTTCCGCCGTTAGAATGTTCAAGTTTATTAAGACAACGAAGGAATGTCGACTTTCCGCTGCCTGAAGGACCGATTACAACGACAACTTCGCCTTCGTGAATATCGATGTTAATATCTTTTAATACTTCGAGTTTACCGAAAGTTTTTTTAAGGTTTTCTACATGTATCTTTACTTTATCGTTCATCTTTATATTCTCCATGTTATCGTTCTTCGACTTTTAATTTTCGTTCGACAATCTTTGCAAGCTTACTGAGCGAAACAATTACAATCATGTACATTATTCCGACAATCGCCCATGTCTCAAGACTCTTAAAGGTATTACCAGAAATGGTTTTTCCCATATTCGTAAGTTCCGGGTAACCGATAATTGCAAGAATCGAAGTATCTTTTAAAGTGATGATAAACTGATTGATTACAGAAGGAACCATTACGCGAAAGGCCTGCGGAAGGATTACATTCTTCATACTTGTTCCGTATGTAAGACCAAGACTTCTGGCAGCTTCCATCTGACCTTTGTCTATACTCTGGATTCCGGCCCTGAAAATTTCTGCCATGTAAGCACCGCAGTTCATCGAAAGCGCGATGGTACCTGCCTGCAATGCAGGAAGCTTAAAGCCTGCAATCCCCATCATCTTTATCGCCTGAGGGATTCCGAAATAAATAAAATATGCAAGAACAATCAACGGAACACCACGAATGGCATCTACATAAACCGTACCGACTACATTAAGCACTTTGTTGTGACTTACATTACACAATGCAAATATCAAACCGATTATCATGGCAAAAACAAGTGCAAGCAGCGTAAGAATCATTGTATATCCCAGAGAGCGTAAAAGCATTACGCTGTAGGACTGCAAAATAGATATCATTCGTTGAACTCCATTATAAAGCCGCACAGGTTTTTATCCCGGCGGCTTTTTAAATTTTTATTTCAAATACTTATCAAGAATCTGCTGATACTTTCCGTTAGCCTTGATGTTTGCAAGACCTGCATTGAACATATCAAGAAGTTCTTTGTTATCCGGATTCATGATTGCAAATCCGTATGGAGCACCTTCGCTTTCCATTCCTGCAGGAATCTTGAGAGCAAGACCTGCGCTCTTGATATTGTCTGCCATAATCGGAGTATCTTCGCAGCATGCAGCACTGTTTCCGAGGATTACATCCTGATACATTGTAGGAGAATCTTCGAATACTGTAACTGTAAATCCATATTTATCCTTGAGGGAATTTGCAAAGTCTGCACCTGCAGTTCCGTTTTTAACTGCAACATTTTTTCCCTTAAGATCTTCGTATTTAGAAATTGAACTGTCTGCAGCAACTACGAATGTCTGTGTTGCATTGTAATATCCGTCAGAGAAAATCCATCCAGAGTCAATGCGTGACTGTTTGATTGTAGCACCTGCGATAAGTCCGTCTGCCTGTCCAACCTGAACAGCAGCAACACCTGCATCCCATCCGAGAACCTGAAGGTCATATTTAAAACCCTGGTCTTCTGCAACAGCTGCAAGAATGTCTACGTCGATTCCGACAAACTCATTTTTTTCGTTTGTGTATTCAAATGGTCTGAATACTGTGTCTGTAGCAACAATCCATACTTTGCCAGATTCTGCTTTATTCTTTTTTCCGCATGAAACAAAAGAAAAAAGAACACTGCATGCCATTAAAGCAACGATTAATTTTTTCATTTCTTTCTCCTGTTTAAGAATTTATAATTTATTTTATTCCGTTTAAGCGGAACAAAATTAAATACCGATAAAATGTGTTTCTACCTTATCCTGAACATACTTAACGAAGTCTGCAAGCTTCATTGTTTCCTGTGGCTTTTTGCTTGAGAAACGATATCTTACGCATACAGATTCTTCGTCTTTTTCTTTCTGTCCTACGACAAGAATGTACGGAGTTCTGTGACTCTGTGAAATATCCTTTATCTTTGCCTTCATATTTTCTTCGCTGAGGTAAACGTTTGAACGAATATCTGCTGCAACAAGTACATCATTTACTTTCTTTGCATAATCATCAAACTCATTCGAAACAGGAACAACTGCAACCTGTTCAAATGCAAGCCATGTCGGGAAGGCTCCTGCAAAGTTTTCGATCAAAATACCTAAGAAGCGTTCAAAAGAACCCAGTACAGCACGGTGAAGCATTACAGGATGGTGCTTCTGGTTATCGGCACCGATGTATGTTGCATCGAGGCGTTCTGCACTTGGAAGCTGGTAGTCTACCTGAATAGTACCACACTGCCACTCGCGTCCAAGACAGTCGTAAAGTTTAAACTCAAGTTTTGGTCCGTAGAAAGCACCCTCGCCCGGCTGAATCTCATATTCAAGACCTGCTTCGTGACATGCATCGCTAAGCTGCTTTTCTGCACGTTCCCAGGTTGCAAGATCTCCTACATGATCTTCTGGCATTGTAGAGAACTTTACTACAAGCTTGTCAAAACCAAAGTCATGGTAAACCTTCTTCAAAAGCTTACAGAACTTTGCAACTTCTGAACCAAGCTGATCTTCTGTACAGAAAATATGGGCATCGTCCTGAACAAAACCACGGATACGCATTACACCATGCAAGGTTCCGCTTGGCTCGTTACGAACATCGTGTCCAAATTCTGCAAGACGAAGAGGAAGATCTTTATATGAGCGCTGTCGGTTTTTGAAAATTTCAATTGCACCAGGACAGTTCATAGGCTTGATTGCAAACATGCGTTTTTCTGACTC
>JAEEGL014846809.1_pt1 | contig 33051 bp, 30 predicted proteins | sample 9134231 | NCBI WGS metagenome assembly JAEEGL01 (sample SAMN16246548, study PRJNA631951) | gut metagenome | biome: gut microbiome; feature: rumen; material: fiber-attached | host: Bos | place: Iran: Karaj | collected 2018-10 | reverse complement strand
GAACGCAGTTTGATGAAATGACGAGCCGGTCGGGAAGCGATTCCCGGCCGGTATTTTTGACGATATAAAAAAGTTCAATAGTATGGCAAAGAAACTCAACAAGGGACAGATCGGCGTAACCACCGAAAACATCTTCCCGGTTATCAAGCAATTCCTGTACAGCGACCACGAGATTTTCCTGCGCGAACTCGTCGCGAACGCCGTGGACGCGACCAAAAAGATGAAGGCCCTGGCCCTCTCCGGCGACTGCAAGGAGGAACTCGGCGACCTCAAGGTCCGTATCGAACTCGACGAGAAGAAAAAGATCCTCCGCATCATCGACGAGGGTATCGGTATGACGGAAGAAGAGGTTGACAAGTATATCAACCAGATCGCTTTCTCTTCGGCAGGGGAGTTCCTGGAGAAGTACAAAGACCAGATCGGCAGCATCATCGGCCATTTCGGCCTCGGCTTCTACAGCGCCTTCATGGTCTCGAAGAAGGTCACGATCGACACCCTGTCGTGGCAGGAGGGCGCCAAACCGGTGAAATGGAGCTGTGACGGCTCGCCGGAATACGAAATGGGCGCCGGCGACAAGAAGGAGCGCGGCACCGTCATTACCCTGTATCTGGATGACGACAGCGCGGAATTCGCGGAGAAATCCCGCATCGAGGGTCTTCTCAACAAATACTGCAAGTTCATGCCCGTTCCCGTCCTCTTCGGCAAGGAGCAGGAGTGGAAAGACGGCAAATATGTCGATACCGACAAGGACAAGGTCATCAACAACATCGAGCCGCTCTGGGCCAAGGCCCCGTCCGAGCTCAAGGACGAGGACTACAACAAATTCTACCGCGAGCTTTATCCGATGAAGGAGGAGCCGCTCTTCCATATCCACCTGAACGTGGACTATCCGTTCAACCTCACGGGCATCCTGTATTTCCCGAAGATCAAGGAGCGGATGGCGGTCGAGCGCAACAAGATTTCCCTCTACTGCAACCAGATGTTCGTCACCGACCATGTCGACAACATCGTTCCGGACTTCCTGACGCTGCTCCACGGCGTGATCGATTCGCCGGACATCCCGCTCAACGTGTCCAGGAGCTACCTGCAGAGCGACGCCAATGTGAAGAAGATCTCTACCTACATCACCAAGAAGGTCGCTGACCGCCTGGAGGAAATCTTCAAGAACGAGCGGCAGGCCCTGGAGGAGAAATGGGACAACCTCAAGCTCTTCATCGAGTATGGCATGCTGACCGACGAGAAATTCTGCGAGCGCGCGATGACTTTCGCACTCCTGAAGAATACGGAAGGGAAGTACTTCAGTTTCGAGGAATACCGCAAGGCGGTCGAGGCCGGCCAGACCGACAAGGACGGCAAGGTGGTCTACCTTTATGCGACCGACACCGAGAAGCAGTACGCCTTCATCGAGGAAGCGAAGAACAAGGGCTACGACGTGCTCCTTCTGGACTGCGAGCTCGACAGCCACTGGGTCAATCTGCTGGAGCAGAAGATCGAGAAGACCTCCTTCGCCCGCGTGGATTCCGACAGCATCGGCAACCTCATCCGCAAGGACGACAAGGTGAAGCTCGAGATGAAGGAGGATGAACGCTACGACCTGGAGAATCTGTTCAAGGCCGTGCTGCCCGAGGGTAACGACTACTATGTGACCGGCGACAACCTCGGCGCGGACGAAGCCCCGATCCTCATCACCCAGAGTGAGTTCATGCGTCGCTACCGCGAGATGAGCGCCCTTGGCGGCGGGATGAATTTCTATGGGGAAATGCCTGATTCCTACAATATTACGGTGAATATGGAACACCCGCTGGTGGCGAAGGTGATGGCCGCGAAGCAGGCCGAAGTCGCCCCGCAGGGCGAACTGCCCGCCGAGGCGCCGCAGGACGCTTCGGATGCCGAGAAGGAAGAGGCGCGCAAGGCCCGTGAAGCGGTCCGTGAAGCCCATAAGGCCGATGTGCAGGCCTTCGCGAAGGGCAGCGAGATCCTCCATCAGATCACCGATCTCGCCCTCCTGGCCAACGGTATGCTCAAAGGCAAGGCCCTCAGCGATTTCATCGCCCGCAGCCGCAAGGTTGTCGAAGACGCCTACCTCTAGCCGGCCACGGGCGGCCACGGTTTTCAAACCCTGGTCTCTGCGTCCATCATCGTCATTCCGGACTTGTTCCGGAATCTTTTTTTTTATATATTTGCAAGGTATAAGACGAAACCTTAAAAATGCTGAATATGAAAAAATTGATTACAATCGCCGCCGCGCTGCTTCTCGGCTTCGCTGCGCACGCCCAGGTCTTCACCACGGCCGGCTATCTGTTCGAATGGTCTCCGAATCGGTTTGAGGGTAAGAAAAATTTTGTCTCTGAGATGCATGGTGTATATGTGGGCGGTGCCTACAACTATGTGCTCACCTCTTTCGGCCTTGGCGTCGCGGGTGGAACGTATGTTTCCGTCTCCTCCGGTACGGACTTTATTCCCGGCTATGGCAAGGACGTCAAGCGCGATGGTCAGTATGTCGTCCGCGAAGGCCACCGGCACGTAGCGATCACCATCCCGGCCTATGTCACCTATACGATGAATCTTGGTCCCGGCTCGCTCTTCGCCTATGCCGGGGCTGCGTTCCAGGGCGGATTAGTGTTTCAATCTTATACAAAAACGAATTTTGAAGGCAACCACTACTACCCCAACGTTTTCAACCTTAGGTACAGAGACCATCACCGTCCTTGTGACGTCAAGGTCAGTTTCGGCGCCGGTTACCGGTGGAAGTTCCTCGCTGCCGACTTCGGCTTCGACTTCGGCCTGATCGACCGCGATCCTGCTTACGATTTCTCTTATCGGATCCACTCCTTCCATATGGGTGTGTCCTACGTGTTCTAGCGGAGCGTGAAGATTCTCGCCGTTATCGTTACCTACAGGGCGATGCCCTGGATCGACAGATGCCTCGCAAGCCTGTGCGCTTCGGGGCATTCTGCGGATATTATGGTGATTGACAACGGCTCCGACGACGGGACGGCGGACTATATCCGAGAGCACTTCCCGGAGGTGACGCTCCGGGAGCCGGGGAGCAATCTCGGCTTCGGCAAAGCCAACAATATCGGTATGCGTTATGCCCTGGACGGGGGCTACGACGCCGTTTATCTGATGAATCAAGACGCCTGGGTGGAGAAAGATACCCTCGGGATCCTGGCCGAAGCGTCCGCCGCGCACCCGGAGTTCGGCATTCTCAGTCCGATGCAGATGAGCGCCGGGGGAGCGTATGACTCCTCCTTTGCCAGACGGGTTCTGGCGCGGATGTCTCCGGAGGCCGGGGACGTCTGCCCGGTGCCGGCCGTGATGGCCGCCCATTGGCTGGTCACGCGGGGCTGTCTGGAGACCGTCGGGCTCTTCGCGCCGGTATTCCCTTTTTACGGAGAGGATGACAATTATTGCCAGCGGGCCGCTTTCCACGGATTCGGTATCGGTGTCGTCCCGCGGGCGAAGGCCGTCCACGACCGCTCGGAGCGGGTCGAGAGCCGGGACAGGATTATTTACCGCAACTACCGGATGGCCTCCCTCGCGATGCTGTGCGATATCCGCAGACCGCTTCTGTGGCAGCGGATCAAGGTGCTTTGCTATACCCTGGTGAAGACCGTCCGTTACCGCAGTCTTCTTCCCTGGAAGCATTATCGCGAACTGCGCAAGAACCTCCCGGAGGTCCTCTCTACGCGGACACTGACGATGGGGAAGGGGGCATATATCACCGAATGACCATGAAAGTATCCGTCGTCATCGTCTCTATGAACCGGCCGGAGATCCTCCGTCCCTGCCTCGACAGTCTCTTCGCCTTCAACCGGACCGAAATGGAGGTCTTCGTCGTCGCGTATCGCTATACGAAGGAGAACCTCGAACTTCTCCGGCGCGGGTATCCGGATGTGAAGATCCTCGAGAGCGAAGGCACGAAAGGTTTTGCCGAGAACAACAATCTCGCCCTCCGGCAGGCGGCGGGGGAGTATATCTTCATCGTCAATGACGACACCGTGCAGGAGATGCCGGTCGTCGACCGCCTGTTGGCGGATTTCGGGCGGCTTCCTTCGGATGTCGCGGCGGTATCGCCCAGGATCATTCTGCCGGACGGCAAGGTACAGACATCCGGGCGCGCCCCCTGGGGAATGTACCGGTATATGCGCCATTATCTCCACCTCGTGAACGAGCGGATCCCGACCCGCTGGAGCAACCGGAAAGGACTGTTCCGAACCCGGACGCTAAACGGGGCCTGCTTCTTCGCGCGAGCCGACGCTTTCCGTGCCGCGGGCTGGTTCGACGAGCGGTTCTTCTTTACCCCGGAGGACATCGCCCTCGGGCAGAAATTCGTTTCGATGGGGTATGCCCTGTATGCCGACGCCAATACCGTGATCGTCCATCACGCCGGGGGTACGGTGGGGCCGATGGAGGCGGCCATTAAGCCGGCCCGCGTCCGCGGCGCGATGCTGTTCTATGCGGGAGATAACCGCTTCAAACGGGCTGTCCTCGGCGGTTTCATCCACGTCGTGGAATCTCTCCGCTGTTTCAAATATCTCATCGTCGGCCACAAGTCCGGCCGCAAGGAGCTGATGTTCCGCACGGCCCGCAACGTTCGCGAAAGCGTTTTCTCCTCCGAATCGCCCAAGGAGATTTTCGTGCGTTACAGCCGATAATTTTGTTTTTTCGGAAGAAATCCGTATGTTTGCATAAATCATTCAAAATGAATATGATGAAAAAGTTATTCCTGGCAGCCATCCTGCTGCTCGCGGGCCTCGCCGCTTCGGCCCAGGTACATATCGGCGGCGGTTATCTCTGGCAGACCTTCACCTATGACAAAGGCAGCGCTAATGAGAATCTCTATTGGTCACTGAACGGCGCCTACGCCGGAGCCTCCTTCAACATCAAGATCAATCAGTATGTCGGCATCGCCCCCGGCGCTTATTTCCTGTGGGCCACAGGTCCCCTCAGGGAGAAAAAGCAGCCGGCACCGGATGCTTCTTGGGGTCTGGATATGATGGAATTGCAGTTCCCGGTCAATGTGACCTTCGGCGTGGAACTCGGTAGCGCCGGCAAACTTTTCGTCTATGCCGGACCGGCCTTCAATCTGGCCCTTACCGCCAAGTTGTACGGCTATTCCCGCAAGGACTTCTTCCAGAAGCGGAAAGACACGCTGACCGAAAATCTTTTCGGGGAAATCGGAGATGACAGTGATGACCAGCTCACGCTCAAGCGTTTCGATACGAAGATCGGTGTCGGCGTCGGGTACCGCATCAAATTCTTCGAGATCAATGCCGGTTACGACTTCGGTCTCCTCAATGTAAACAAGGCCTCTGCAACGGACGGCAAAATCCACCAGAATACCCTCCACGCCGGGATCGCCTTCTGCTTCTGATCCCCGCCCGTACCTGATGTCTCATCCCCGGACTTAGTTCCGGGGATCTTTTTTTAGAGCCTGAAAGGCGAAAGAAAGTCCCTTTTCCCGAGGAAAAGGGATTTAGGGAAAAGGGTAACGTGTAAAAAAAGTGCGTGAGCAACTGCACGAAAGTAGCGAATTGATAATAGTGAATTGAAAAACGACAAGTCGAGACTTGCGAAAATAGAATTGTATAATTCCCGGAAAAATACTACATTTGTAAGATTAGTGAATTTTAGAAAAAGACAGACACGAAATGGGTATATTTTCCAAGATATTCAAGACCAAGTCCGAGAAGGATATGAAGCGGATCCAGCCGTTGCTGGACAAGGTGCTTGCGGCCTACGAGTCGATCGACAAACTCTCCAATGACGAACTCCGGGCGAAGACGCAGGAAATCCGCGCGCACATCCTCGATGTCGAGGCGCCGTTCGAGAAGCGGATCGCCGAGATCAAGGAACAGCTCGAGAAAGAGATTCCCGTAGCCGAGAAGGAAGCCCTCGCCACCGAATCCGACAAACTTGTCAAGGATGAGGACGAGGCCATCGAGAAGGTCCTCAGTGAGGTTCTTCCGGAAGTTTTCGCCATCATGAAATCCACCGCCCGGCGTTTCGCGGGCAACGAACCCGTCGTCGTGACGGCGAGCGACTTCGACCGGCAGCTGGCGGCCGAAGGGAAGGACTTCATCAGCATCGAGCACCGCGGCGGCACCGACCTCGGCGACGGAGATACGCACGGCGGCCGCGACGTGGCCGTCTGGCAGAACCACTGGATCGCCGGCGGCAACGACCTCAAATGGGATATGGTCCATTACAACTGCCAGATCGTGGGCGGTATCGTCCTCCACGGCAGCGCCAACAAAGAGAAAGAGCAGCGGGGCAGCATCGCCGAGATGGCGACCGGTGAGGGAAAGACCCTCGTCGCCACGTTCCCGGTCTTCCTCAACGCCCTCGCCGGCAAAGGCGTCCACGTCGTTACCGTCAACGACTACCTGTCCAAGCGTGACTCCGAGTGGATGGGCCCGCTCTATCAGTTCCACGGACTCAGCGTCGACTGCATCGACAAGCACCAGCCCAACAGCGAGGCCCGCAAGCGCGCCTACAACTGCGACATCACCTTCGGTACCAACAACGAATTCGGTTTCGACTACCTCCGTGACAATATGGCGGTCCGTCCCGAAGACCTTGTCCAGCGCAAGCACCATTACGCCATCGTCGACGAGGTCGACTCCGTCCTCATCGACGACGCCCGTACCCCGCTCATCATCTCCGGCCCCGTGCAGAAGAGCCAGGACGACGAGCAGTTCATGGAGTTCCGCCCCTACGTAGAGAACCTCTACAACAAGCAGCGCGCCCTCGTGACGACCACCCTCCAGGAGGCCAAGAAGGCCATCGCGGCGGGAGACGAGGCGGAAGGCGGCAAACTCCTTCTCCGCGCTCACAAGGGACTTCCCAAGTACCAGCCGCTCATCAAGTTCCTCAGCGAGCAGGGGATGAAGCAGCTCCTCCAGAAGGCCGAGAACTACTATATGCAGGACAATGAGCGCGAGATGCCCCAGGTCACCGACGAGCTCTACTTCGTCATCAGCGAGGTCCAGAATTCCGTCGAAATGACCGACAAGGGCCACGATATGCTCGCGAAATCCGTGTCCGACCCCAACTTCTTCGTCCTTCCCGACGTGGGTACCGCCATCGCGGAAATCCAGGGGAACGAATCCCTCTCCGCCCTGGAGAAGCAGGAGAAGAAGGACGCCCTGATGGAGGATTTCTCCCTCAAGAGCGAGCGCGTCCACACCGTGATCCAGCTCCTCAAGGCGTATGCGATGTTCCAGAAGGAGGTCGACTACATCATCGTCGACGGCAAGGTCAAGATCGTGGACGAGTCCACCGGCCGTATCATGGAAGGCCGCCGCTGGAGCGACGGTCTGCATCAGGCGGTCGAGGCGAAGGAGAACGTCAAGGTCGAGGCCGCGACGCAGACATTCGCCACGATCACTCTCCAGAACTACTTTAGAATGTACCACAAACTCGCCGGTATGACCGGTACGGCCGTTACCGAGGCGGGTGAGTTCTGGGATATCTACAAACTCGACGTCGTCGAGATTCCGACCAACCGGCCGGTCATCCGCAACGACGAGGACGATATCATCTACAAGACCAAGAAGGCCAAATACCTGGCCGTCATCGACCGCGTCGTCGAGATCACGGGCGCCGGCCGCTCCGTCCTCGTCGGTACGACCGACGTGGAAACATCCGAACTGCTCGACAGGATGATGCGCCTCCGCGGCATCCACGCCAACGTGCTCAACGCCAAGGAGCACGCCCGTGAGGCGGAGATCGTCGCCCAGGCGGGCCAGAAGGGAAAAGTCACCATCGCGACCAACATGGCCGGTCGTGGTACCGATATCAAGCTCTCCGACGAAGTGCGGGCCGCGGGCGGTCTCGCGATCATCGGTACGGAGCGTCACGACAGCCGCCGTGTCGACCGTCAGCTTCGCGGACGTGCCGGACGTCAGGGAGACCCGGGTTCTTCGACCTTCTATATCTCCTTGGAAGACAAGCTGATGCGCGTTTTCGGCTCCGAGCGTATCGCCCGGATCGTCGACGCCCTCGGCATGAAGGATGACGAGGCGCTCGTCGCCCGTTCCCTCTCCAAGGCCATCGAGAAGGCGCAGACCAAGGTCGAAGAGAACAACTTCGGCATCCGCAAGCGCCTCCTCGAGTACGACGATGTGATGAACTATCAGCGCGAGGCCATCTACAGCCGCCGCCGCAACGCCCTTTACGGAGAACGCATCGAGATCGATCTCCAGAATATGATGACCGATATGGCCGACATCCTCGTCAGCGGAGCCGAAGGACTCGATTACGCCGGCTTCGAGGAGTACATCATGTCGCAGCTTTCGATCGACCTCGGATTTGACGAGGAGACATACGACCATACCCGTCCGCAAGGGCTTGTCGACCTGCTGAGCGCCCATATGATGGACGTGTATCAGCGCAGGATCGACACGATGATCACCAAGGTCGGCCCCTTCATCAGGCAGGTCTACGAGAAACAGGGCTCGATCTATCAGAATATCGCGATTCCCATCAGCGACGGCCGCAAGGTCCTCAACCTCTCCGTCAATCTCAAGAAGGCCTATGAGAGCGAGGGCCGCGAAATCGCCAAGTCGCTCAGCAAGTCGCTCATCCTCTATCAGATCGACGAGCACTGGAAGCAGCATCTCCGCGATATGGACGACCTCCGTCAGAGTGTCCAGAACGCCGCCTACGAGCAGAAAGACCCGATCGTCGTGTACAAGCAGGAGAGTTACCAGCTCTTCTCCACGATGCTCGAAGAACTCTACAAGGACGTCCTGCAGTTCCTGCTGCGCGCCTTCATTCCGCTCCGCGACCAGAGCGAGGTGCAGTCGGCCCGGGCCCCGCAGCCCCGCCGCGACCTCTCCGAGATGCGGACGACCCGCACCCAGGATCTCTCCACCAACGCGGGTGGTGAGAAGTCCCGCACGCCGGTCCGCGTTGAGAAGAAAGTCGGCCGCAACGATCCCTGTCCGTGCGGGAGCGGCCTCAAATACAAGAACTGCCACGGAAAAGGTTTGGTATAATAATATCTAACAACGCTTTATATGGAAAACAACGAAACCAGCAGAATCTCTGAAGGAACCATCTTCAAGGGTGAAATCTCCACGCCCGGCGATCTCCGCATCGACGGAACTTTCGATGGTCAGATCTATGCCAAGGGCCGTGTGTCCACGGGCAAGAAGGCTATCGTCAACGGCAACATCGTGGGCGAGAACGTCGAACTCAGCGGCACGATGAAGGGCAACTTCTACGTGAAGGATACCCTCAGTCTCCGCGCCGGCTGCGAAATCACGGGCGACCTGCACGTCAAGCGCCTGGAAGTCGAACTCGATGCGAAGTTCAACGGCAACTGCCGGATGCTCGCCGAGGGTGAATTCGACCGCCTGGCCGCCGAGATCAGCGGCAAGCCGTTCACCCAGGCCGCTCCCAAGGCGGCGGCTCCGGTCTCCGGACAGCCCGTCCAGGCCCCCGCGCCTCAGCAGCCCGCTCCCAGCGTCTTCCGTCCCGCGGGCGCCAGACCTCAGGCCAAGTAGGTGATGGCCCGCAGGAAACTTGTCGTCCTCTCCGGCGCCGGCGTCAGCGCGGAGAGCGGAATCTCGACCTTCCGCGACAACGGCGGCCTCTGGGACGAGTTCGATCCCCAGGAGGTCTGCTCTGTCGAAGGATGGCGCCGCCAGCCGGACAAGCTCACGGAATTTTACAACAATCTCCGCGCGCAGCTTGGAAAGGCGAAACCCAATGCGGCCCATTATGCCATCGCGGAACTCGAGAAAGAGTATGATGTCCGCGTGATCACGCAGAACGTCGACAACCTGCACGAGCAGGCAGGCAGCACCTCGGTCCTGCACCTGCACGGAGAACTCACCAAAGTCCGCCCCGAAAATACCTACAACGACTGGGACGGCTATTCGACGGAGTCGGTCATCGACATCGGATACCGCGCGGTCGAGCCCGGCGAGAAAGCGGTCAACGGCGCCCGCCTGCGTCCGCACATCGTCTTTTTCGGCGAGGCGGTCCCCAACATCGAGAAAGCCGTGGATATCGTATCCCAGGCCGATATCTTCCTCATTGTCGGCTCGTCGCTGCAGGTCTATCCGGCCGCCGGACTGTACCGCTACGCGCCCGCCGACCATCCGATTTACATCATCGATCCGGCTCCGCTCCTGATCCACGATCCCAGGATTGTCCACATCAAGGAAGTGGCTACCAAGGGGATGGAGGTTTTCAAGTCGCAACTATGAAACGAATCGCTATGACCTGTGCCGCGGCCCTCTGCATCCTGCAGTCGGTCGCGGCACAGAGTGTTGTCCACCCGAAGATCGGCGAAAAAGTCTCCTGTGATTCGCTGGAGATCCGGCTCGTCGGCAAGAAACAGTATTTCCACCGCTCCGACACCGCCACCCGGGACGAGAACATCATCTCCCCGAAGTCGGTCAACGTGAGCCCCGACGGCAACCGCTTCTATGTCAATTCCCTGGAGGGGTACAAGACGGTCATCTTCGACACGCATACCTTCCGGCGCCTCGGGGTCGTGGAACATTCCATCGACCATTCGCTGGACAGTCTCTGGACCCGTTCCCCGCAATTCTTCCGCTTCCGGCACAGCTACCGCGACACGGAAGTGTTCAAGGGGAAACCGGTCGAGGGCACCTTCTCCCACGGGGGACGCTTCTTCTGGGTGCCGTATTACCGGCGCAGTTTCGACATCAATGCGCAGGATCCTTCCGCCATTGCGGTCATCGATACCTATACGATGAAGATCTGCCGGATGTTCGAGACGGGCGTCCTCCCGAAGATGATCCGTTGCTCCCCGGACGGCAAGTGGATCGCCGTATCGCACTGGGGCGAGAATACCGTGGGACTGATCAATGTGGAAGGGCTCGATCCGGCCAGCTGGACCTATCGCAAACTGATCGAAATCGAGCATAAGCTGGTGCTGAACCTGAGCACTTCCGTGCCCGTCGACCGCGATGTCAACAGCGGTTTCTGCCTGCGCGGAACGGCGTTCACGCCCGACAGCCGCTATCTTTTCGTCGGCTGTATGGGCGGGGGAGGCGGCATCGCGGTCATCGATATGGCGTCGAAGCAGTACCTCGGGCGTCTGACCGGGATGATGTCCAATCTCCGGCATATTCTCATCAGCGGCGATTCGATGTACTGCAGCATCAACGGCGCCGGCTATGTCCTCAAGGCGCCGATGAGCGGCATCCTGGAGGCCGTTTCGCAGCTCAAGGGCCCCGGCAGCACCGTCCCGTACCGGGAATGGACTTCATGCAAGGTCGGCTCCGGCGCCCGCACCATCGAAATGTCGGTCGACGGCCGATACATCTTTGTAGCGTGCAACTATTCCAGTCAGTTATGGGTGGTGGATGCGCGTACGATGAAGGCGGTGACGAAGATCGCGGTGGATTCCTTCCCGGTCGGGCTCGACGTCTCCCTGGACGGCAAAAACGTCTTCGTGACCTCCCAGGCCCGCCCTCACATCGGCGGCGGCAACGCGGTCAATATCTACGAGGTTACCTACAAGTAGCCGCCCTGGGCTCCAGACGCCTGAAGCAATACCTGGCGAGCAGACCCAAGGCCCAGCCCAGCAGCAGGCCGAAGGCGGTGCCGACGAGGATGTCGCCGAGGAAATGTTTGCCCACCATCACGCGGCTGAACGCTACCAGCGCCGCCCAGGTATAGCCGAGGGCGGCGATGTCGTTGTGGGACCGAGACTTGTCGGTCCGGAGTCCGGTAACGATGCAGGCGATCAGCATGAAGGCGTTGCTGGCGTGGGCGGAGAAGAAGCCGAAAAAGCCGCCGCGCGATTCGGATGTCCGCAGTCCGCTCTCCAGCAGGCAGGTCGTGTAGCAGGGCCGCAGGCGTCCTACGCCGAATTTTACCAGTGTGGAGATGCGGTCACTGATGATGAAGGCGACGATGACGGCGCCGACGAGCACAAGCCCCCGCTTCCAGCCGAGCCGGCGGAAGATGATGTATATCAGTACGATATAGAATGGAATCCACACCCACCGGTCCGACATCAACATCCAGAAATGATCCCAGCCGGGAACGTGCAGGCTGTTGAGCGCCAGCGTGGCTTGCTGATCCCATCCTTCGAGGGTGCTCATTTGTTGAGGGCTTTCCAGAGTTCGTCCTTGAGTTCCTCGAGACCCGTCCCCGCGACGGAGGAAATAAACAGGCAGGGGAGTCCTCCGGGCAGTTTCTTCGCGATGCGCTCTTTCTTCTTCGCATCCATGAGGTCGCACTTGGTAATGGCCAGCACCCGGTCTTTCACCAGAAGTTCGGGGTTGTACATCCTCAGTTCGCCGAGGAGGATCTCGTAGCTTTTCGCGATATCTTTCTCCTCGCAGGAGACCATGAACAGCAGGACGGAGTTCCGCTCGATGTGACGGAGGAAGCGGATACCGATGCCGCGGCCCTCGTGGGCTCCCTCGATGATGCCGGGAATGTCGGCCATCACGAACGAACGGTCGTCCCGGTAGCGGACGATGCCGAGATTGGGCTCCAGGGTGGTGAAGGCGTAATCGGCGATTTTCGGCCTGGCGGAGGTGATGCTGGAGAGGAGGGTGGATTTCCCGGCGTTGGGGAATCCGACCAGGCCCACGTCCGCGAGAATCTTCAGTTCCAGGATGAACCATCCCTCCACGCCCTCTTCGCCCGGCTGGGCGAAACGCGGCGTCTGCTGGGTGGGGCTCTTGAAATGGTTGTTGCCGTAGCCGCCGCGGCCGCCGCGGCAGAGGATCCGCTCCTCTCCCGGATCGACCATCTCGAAGAGAATCTCCTCGCTCTCGGCATCCTTGACGACCGTTCCGACGGGCACCTCCAGGACGATGTCCTCTCCGTTCTTGCCCTTCCGGAGGCCGAAACTGCCGCCCGCCCCGTTCTCGGCGCGGACCACCTTGCGGTACTTCAGGTGGATGAGCGTCCACAGCTGCGGATTGGTCCGCAGGATGACGTGGCCGCCCCGGCCGCCGTCTCCACCGTCCGGTCCGCCTTTCGGAACATACTTCGCCCGGTGCAGATGCGCGCTCCCGGCCCCTCCGTGCCCGCTTGCACAGAAAATTCTTACGTAGTCTATAAAGTTACTCTCCGCCATTTTTACGTCTTTTGCCAGATTCCTTGCAAAGATAGCGATTCTTTCTGACATCTGGAAAAAGGGCGATTTGGAACAGTAATTGTTATTTTGTAACTTTGCAGTCCCCGAAAGGGGGAAATTGAATTGATTATGAAAAAGATTTTTTCTATTCTTTCGGTAGCGGCGGTTATCGTCGCGGCGCTTGCGCTCACGGGATGTGAGAAGCACGCGTATTCCTACAGCACCAACAAATTCCGCATCGACGGTACGACCACGGTGATCGGAACGACGATGAATGTGAATCTCGGCGAGACGGTCTTTATCGTCGCCGCGCAGAACAGCGGCAAGGGTGAGTATCTCGACGGTACTTATTCCGCGACTTCCAACGATGCGACCATCGTAACCGCGGCCTCCGGCGAGCACGGCGGACACGACTGCATCCAGCTGACCGGTGCCGCCAAAGGCACGGCTTCCGTCAGTCTGAAACTCGTCCACGACGGTTTCGATCTCACCAAGACAGTCAATGTGACGGTTCAATAAGCGCGATCCGCGTTTAGAGACAAAATCAGGGCGGCCCCGTCAGGGAGCCGCCCTTTGTTGTCCGTCTCGGGAGTTCTATTTGCCGCCCTGACCGGGTCTCGGGCCGCGGCCGGGACCGCCCTGTGCGGGCCCGTGCCCCTGACCGGGATGCCCCTGGCGGGATTTGAGCTTGTTCTGGATCTGGTTCTCGACGTTGAACAGGCGCAGGAGCTGCCGGGGCTCCAGGACCTTGGCGAATTCGTCGACATACTTCTCGCGGATCGAGAGGGTCTTCTGCTGGTTGCTGAGGCGACCTTTCACGATGGCGGCGGCGTCTTCCGACGTCATCTCCGCTTTCTTGTCCCTGGAGGGGCGCTGCGGCTTTACAAATGCGGCGCGGACCTCGTCGTCGTAGCGTTTGTACAGCGGGACGAATGCCGCTTTCTGGGCGTCGGTGAGTTCGAGCTGGTAGACGAACTCGCGGATTTTGGCTTCAAAGAACTTCTCGTTGATGTTCTCGCCGGGTTTGTCCTGCGCTCCGAGGGAGACGGCGGACGCGATCAAAAGGATCGGGAGGATAAAGATTCGTTTCATTTTCATTCAGTTTTCAGGTTCGTTATTCATTGACATATTCCGGAATTTCTTCGAGATTGTAGCAGGTGATCATCGCGGCCTCTTCGTCGGTGATGCCGGCGAGGAACCGCTCGATGGGTGTCCTGCGCGGAACCGAGAGGGCGATGCCGACGACGGCGACGACAATGGCGGCCGCGGCTGCGATACTCCAGAGCCAGGTGCGGCGCCCCTGCGATGCGACGGGCGCCCGGAGCGCGGTCTCTTTGCAGCGGCCGACGAGTCCACGGACGTATTCGGGGCTTTCCTTGTAGGGCATTTCCCTTTTCATTTCATCAAAGGTTGTCATATCGTATGGTCCTCCAAATATTTTCTGATGGTTTTGACGGCATAGTGGTAATTGGTGCGGAGCGATCCCTCGCTGCTCCCGGTGATGCGGGCGATCTCCTCGTAAGAGAGGTCGTCGTAGTAGCGCAGGTTGAATGCGATCCGCTGTCGGGTAGGCAGTTGCATCGTGGCCTTCTGGAAAAGAACGGAGGCTTTCGACGCGTCGGGCGCGCTCTCGGTGGCGATGAGTTCGGAGAGGGTGTCGGAGAGGTCGTCGACGCTCTGGAACAGGCGGACGCGTTTCCGGAGGATCTGGAGCGCCTCGTTGGTGGCGATCCGGTAGAACCAGGCGGGGAGGCTGCCCGGCTCGCCGCGGAAGGATGCCGCCTTGGTGAAGATCTTGATGAAGGTCTCCTGCAGGGCGTCTTCGGCGTCGTCGTGGCTTACCACGAGGCGGCGGATATGCCAATAAAGCTGCTCGCCGTACCGGTCAGCAGCTATATTGAGTATTTCCGTAGCGCTTTGCATCTCTGTCGATTTACAATAACAAGATGCGGGCCGCGGGGAAATGTTAAAAAAGTTTTTCCAGCAGCGCGAAAATGCGGTCGCGGACTTCGTCGACGGTGCCGGTGCCGTCGATTTCGTGGTACATGTAGCGTGCGCGATAATAGGTAATGAGCGGCTCGGTCTTGGCGTGGTAGGTGTCGATGCGGTGGCGGATGATCTCGTCGGAGGCGTCGTCGGCGCGGCCTTCGATCTCGGCGCGGTGGCGGATGCGGTCGTAGATCATCGTGTCCGGAATCATGATGGAAATGACGCCGGAGAGGGCTTCACCCCGCCGCTCCAGCAGCGCGCCGAGGACATCGGCCTGGGCCGTCGTGCGGGGAAATCCGTCCAGCAGGAATCCGTCCACGCCCTGCACGGAGTTGAACTGTGACTCGATCATTCCCTCGACGACCTCGTCGGGGACGAGATTGCCGTCGTCGATGAGGGCCTGGGCCTGCTTGCCGAGCGGCGTGCCGGCCGCGATTTCGGCGCGCAGCAGTTCGCCCGTAGAGATGTGGCAGAGGTTGAACGCTTCGACCATCGCCCCCGCCTGGGTGCCTTTCCCCGCACCGGGAGGCCCGAAAAGGATGAAATATTTCATTTGTCCAGAATATAAATGTCGGTGAGGTTGCGGCCGATTTCTCCGTAGTCGAGACCGTAGCCCACGATAAACTGATTCTCGATTTTGAGGCCGACGAAGTCGACGGGCTCGTCATGCTTGTAGGCTTCTTCCTTGAAGAGCATCGTGCAGATCTTGGCTTCGCATGCGCCCTGCTCGCGGAGGAACTGCTTGAGCGCCAGGAGCGTATTGCCCGTGTCGACGATGTCTTCCATGATGTAGACCCGGCGGCCGGCGACGTCCGCCGAGAGGCCCGAGGTGAAGACGACGCGCCCCGAGGAGGCGGTGCCGCCGTTGTAGGAGTTGAGTTTGATGGTGACGATCTGGCAGGGGAAATGCACCCGTTTCATCACCTCGGAGGTAAACATGATCGACCCCGTGAGGACGCAGAGGAGGATCGGGATGTCGTCCTTGCCGGCGTTGTCCTTTTCGAGGGCGGCGGCGACGCGGTCGATGCCTTTTTCAATTTCTTCCTGCGGGATGTAGCGCCGGAAGGTCTTGTCCAGAAGCGTGACTTTTTCCATATCAGGAGATGATTTTCAAAAGTAAAGTCAAAATTAGTGAAAAAAACACATAAAAAAACGAAAATGAAAAAAAGATTTTTATGATTCTTTCATTCCCATTGGCGGGGAAAGCGTAACTTGCCGGGGCTATGGGAATGTTATTCATCGGTTTACAGGCCTGGATGGCCGCCGCCGTGCTGCTCTCGGGGGCGGGGGAGGCGGAGTCGCTGGACGCCGCCGTCCTGGAGCGGTACGAGGCGCTCGCCGCCCATCCGGTCCCCGTGAATCTCGCCTCGCGGAGCCGCCTGCTCTCGACGGGACTCCTGACGGCCTATCAGGTCGCCAGCCTCTTCGATTACCGTGCGCGTTACGGCGATGTCCTTTCCGTGGAGGAGCTTGCCCTCGTGGACGGATTCGGCCGCGAGACGGCGGAGGCCCTGACATTTTTCGTGTCGCTGCGTTCGGCGTCGCTTCCCGGGGTGGCCGACAGCGTCCGGGCACCCGTTAGGCAGCATGTCGAATTCCGGACCCGGGGACCGGGGCTGAAATACCGGCTGTGCCTCGGCGACCGGGCGGAAGCGGGGTTCGCCTGGAAGGGGAGCGCCCCTGCTGGTGCATACGGCGTCTATTACGGGGACGGACGGCTCGGGAAGGTCGTCGCCGGACGCTTCAATGTCCGGTTCGGGCAGGGGCTGGCCGTATGGTCCGGGTTTGTGATCGAGGATCTTCTGACGCCTTCCTCTTTTGTCCGGAAGGGGAGCGGAGTCAGCCCGACGAACTCCTATAGCCCGGAATCCGCCTTTCTGGGCGTAGCGGCGGATTTCGCCTTCGGTCGATGGGACCTCTCTGCCTACGCTGCGGCGGAAGGGGCCGGCGTGAATGTCGGCCGGGCCTGGCGGAGCGGCCGGGCGGGGCTGAGCGTCATCCTGCCTGATTACCGGAGCCGGCCGCGCATTTCGGCGGACATCCGCTGGAATCCCCGGGGCGTGCAACTGTTCGGTGAGCTGGCCTTCGAACCGGCCCGGGGGCGGATCGCTGCCACCGGGGGGCTTCTCGCGCCCATCGGAGAGCATTTTCAGGCCGCCCTGCTGCTGAGCGTCCTTCCGTCGGCCTATACGCGGAAGAAATACGGGGAATATGCGGCGGCGGCCTCGCTCGGCTTTTCGGCAGGGAAGTATGTGTCCCTGAAAGGACGCACCGGATTCGGCTCTTCGGAAATCCGGCACCGGGGTGCGCTGGCGGCGTCTTTCAGCGCGATGCCGGTCCCCGTGGAGGATCCCCGTCGGTATATGCTCAAGATCAAGGCGCAGTGGCAGTGGCGGATCAGTCCGTCCTGCGACCTGCAGGTCCGTGCATCCCAGCGCCTTCGCAACTACGCCTCCGAGCGCTCCCGCACGGATGTCCGGGCCGACTTCAAATGGTCCGACGGCACCTGGTGGGCTGGGACCCGCATCAACGGCGTGTGGTGCGACGGCGGCGGTATCCTCGCGTATGCGGAAGGGGGATACGGGGGCGCTTTCCTGTCCTTCTCGGCCCGCTGCACCGTCTTCCGGACGGCCGCATGGGCTTCCCGCATCTACAGTTACGAACGGGACGCGCCCGGCAATTTCAACGTGCCCGCCTACTATGGGGAGGGATGGGCGGCGACATTGCTCCTGGGAGCCCGCAGGACCTGGAAGCGCATCTCCCTCAGGACCTGGGCCCGGCTGTATCTGGTACAAAAAAAGTCCGGGACTTCGGTGCCCGGACTTTCCCTGCAGATGCAGATCTCTATTTAGGGATCTTGAGTTTCTGGCCCACGCGGATGACGTCGCTCGAGAGCCCGTTGGCCTTTTTGATCTTGTCGGGGGTGCTTCCGTAGTGCCTGGCGATGCTGAAGAGCGTTTCGCCGGACTTGACGGTATGCGTGGCCTTGATGCTTCCCGACGAGGAAGACGACGAGGAGGAATGGGAGCCGCCGCCCGAGGAGCCGCCCTTCTTCCGGCCGACCTTGAGGGACTTGCCGACGACGATGGTGTTGGACTTGAGCCCGTTCCAGGCCTTGATCTGGTTGACGGTGGTGCCGTACTTGCTGGCGATCTTGCCCAGCGTGTCGCCGCTCTTGACCTTGTGGTAGATCCAGGAATAGCCGGAGGTGCCGGAATTGCCGGATCCGGAAGTCCTGCTGCCGCCCGTGTAGGAACTGCTCGAGCCGCTGCCGGAGCCGTGGTAGGCGGATCCGCCGGAACCGTTGCCCGGATCTACGTTGACTCCGCCGCCGATCGCCGCCGACTTGGCGTAGATGCTGTCCTGGTGCGCGATGAAGTCCTCGCTCCTGTCGGCGTGGAGCCGCAGGATGTAGGGATTGCCGGGCGTGGAGGAGTTGCCGGGGATGATGTCTTTGTAGTACTGCGGGTTGAGGTCGCGGAGTTCGGTGGACGTGATCTGCGTGCAGGCGACGATCTGGTCGAAGCCGAGGTTGCGGTGGATGTGGAAGGTGTCCACCTCGCCGGGAATCTCGATCGGGGCGGGGCGGATGCCGTATTCGCGGTGGTATTTGACCGCGTACATCGCGCCTACCATCGCGGGGACATAGCCGCGCGTCTCGGCGGGCAGGTAGGGATAGATGTCCCAGAACTGCTTGCTGCCGCCGGCGCGCTTGATGGCCTTGTTGACGTTGCCCGCGCCGCAGTTGTAGGAGGAGATGGCAAGACTCCAGTCACCGAAGAGACTGTAGGCGTCCTTCAGGTAGCGGGCCGCCGCATCGGCCGACTTGTAGGGATCTCTCCGCTCGTCGACGAACGAGTTGATCTCGAGCCCGTAGTTCTTGGCCGTCGCGTACATGAACTGCCACATTCCCGTCGCCCCGACGCGGGATACCGCCACGGGGTTGAGGGCCGACTCGATGATGGCGAGGTACTTCAGTTCCTCGGGCATACCGTAGTGCAGGAAGGTCTTCTCGAAGATCGGCATGTAGTATTCCGACAGGCCGAGGAGCTGGCTCATCCTGGAAGGCATCTTCTCGGAGTAGAGGATCATCCAGTTCTTGACGGTCTCGTTGTAGGGCAGGTCGATGAAGGCGTTCATCGCCTTGAGCCGGGCGATCATCACCTCGTCGGGAACGTCTGAGGTGAAGTGGGCCGTTTCCATATTGTAATTGCCCTCTTTGTTGCCTGCGGTACGCCGCTGAAGGGCGTAGAGACTGTTGGTCGTATCGCTCTGGCTGCCGTGGGATCTGCCGGCGGAGGTGCCGTGGCGGGGCTCGGGACGCGTGGTCTCGGGCTCGGTCTTGCCGGCGGAGTCGCCCTGGCGGAGCGACTCGTTCTCCTTGCGGAGCCGCTCATTCTCCTTGCGGAGCGCTTCGAGCTCTTTCTTGAGGTCCTCCTTGGTCTCACGGCCCTTCTTGACATTCTCCTTGTCGTCATTTTGGCTTGCCGGCGGTTCCTCGCGCACCTGTGCGGGCGCCGGAGCGGTCTCGGACTGATCCTTCTCCTTGTCCTTCTGCAGCGGCGGGAAGATCTTGTTCCAGACGCTGGTCTTTTTGGTCGTCGTGTCCACCTGCCCGGGCGCAGTGGCGGCCGCGGCCTGGAGGATCACGATGCAAAGAGCGGCGAGGGTTGTCAGTAATTTCTTCATAATGCATTAAAGTTAAAAACGGATGCCCATCCGAAGGCCGAACGAGGCTTGGGAAAACTTGCCGGTCGAGGCGACGGCGTACCGGTCCAGGGGCTCGATGACGGCCGGCTCCAGCTGCATCGAGATGTCGTTGGACATATCGAAGTCGAGCATGTAGGAGAAGACGTTGGCATCGATGACCTGCAGCAGGTAGAATCCGACCAGGGCGACGATGGAGTAATCCCTGTACCGCCGGAACACGTCGCGGTAGTACACGGCCGTTTCGGCAGAAATGGGGCCGGAGTAACTGCTCCCCGGCGTCGTGGCTTCGTTGTGGATCCGTTTGTATCGCTTGTAGTTGATGTCGTTGGTGATGAGAAAATGTGTGGCGCCCGCCATACAGCCCCAGTAGATGGGGATCTTCCAGTATTCGCCGTTGTAGGCCTGGCCGAGCCCCGGCAGGAGGATGGAATAGATGGTCGCCTTGCCCGCCTGGGGGTAGACCCCGCGCTTGTAGGTGGCGGCTCCGTCCATCAGGGAGGCCCAGTAGAAGGCGGCGGCCATGCCGAACATGCAGATGCCGAGCGTCTTGGACCGGGTGTCGACGGGGGAGACCGTCAGCGGCGTGTTCGGATCGAGGGCATAGGCCTCGTTGTAGGCCTCCAGCGACTTGTCGTGCGCCTTGACGGACTGCTTGTATTTCACGGTGTAATAGGTGCCGAGCCCGATGCCGGTGCCGATGCCGCCGTAAACAATGGGCAGTTTCCAGTATTGTTTGTTGTAGATCTGGTAGGAGCCGATGAAGACGGTCGATCCGGCGAAGAGGGTACCGATGCGGGCCTCGTGCTTATGGCCGACGCCGCCGAAGAATTCCTTGAAAGAGAACAGTTTGTCGGTCGTGTCCTTGTACTCCGTCAGGGTGGTGTCCGCATAGGTCTGCCGGAACGCGTCCTGCTTGAACTGGGCGGACGCCGTCAGGGCGCCGGCCCCCAGCAGGACGGCTGTCAGGACGATATGCAGACCGCGCAGCGTCATCCTTCGATCGATCCGAGGAATTTCTCCATCTCCTCGTCGGAGTTGAAGCGGATGGTGATGGAACCTTTGCCGTCGGGGGTGCGCCGGAGCGAAATGCGGTCGCCGAAATAGCGTCCGACCCGCTCCAGGATCCGGTAATAGAATTCGGGAAGATCCTCCCGTGCGGGCTTTCCTTCTCCGTCATCCCCGACCTTGATGCCCTTGCGGGCACGCTCCTCGGTCTGGCGGACGGAGAGGTCGAAGCGGACGATGTCGTCGCACAGGCGTTCCTGCTCCTCTGGGTCGAATACGCCGAGCAGCACCTTGGCGTGCCCGGTCGTGATGAGGCCGACCTTGAGGTCGTGCTGGATCTTGGCGGGGAGTTTCAGAAGGCGGAGGGAATTGGCGACGGAGGCCCGTTTCTTCCCGACTTTTTCCGCCATCTGCTCCTGGGTGAGATGGCATTCTTCCATCAGCCGCTGATAGCCGAGGGCCACTTCGATGGGGTCGAGATCGGTCCGCTGGACATTCTCGACGATGGCCATCTCGAGCATTCCCTCGTCGTCGGTATCGCGGACGTATGCGGGGATTTGCTCGAGTCCTGCGATCCTTGCGGCGCGGAAACGGCGTTCACCGCTGATAATCTGGTATTTCCCCGTGGGGATTCGGCGGACGGTGATCGGCTGGATGAGCCCGAGGGTGCGGATGGATGCGGCCAGTTCCTCCAGGGAATCCCGGTCGAAAGTCATCCGGGGCTGGAAGGGGTTGGCTTCGATGAGGTCCGTCGCGATGCGGGAGACGCCGCCTTCCGGAGCGCCTGCCGCCGGGGCGGAGACTTCTTTGTTGACGTATTCGACCGGCTTGCGGAATGCGCTCATGTCCGGAATGTCCTCTCCGAGAAGGGCACCGAGTCCCTTGCCGAGGCCGCGCGGGGTTTTATTGCTGCTCATAGTCTAGGATTCGTTTTTGTCCATCACTTCCTTGGCCAGGTTGAGGTAGTTGGAAGAGCCGTTTGAACCGATGTCGTACAGGATGATCGGCTTCCCGTGCGAAGGGGCTTCGCTGAGGCGGATGTTGCGCTGGATGATGGTGTCGAAGACCATATCCTTGAAGTGCTCCCGGAGCTCGCCGACGACTTCGGCGTGCACCTTGGTGCGGCCGTCGAACATCGTCACGACGAAGCCCTCGATCGTCAGGTCGGGGTTGACGCCGGCCTGCACGAGGCGGATGGTCTGCAGGAGTTTGCCGAGCCCCTCCAGGGCGAAGAATTCGGGCTGGACGGGGATGATGACGGAGTCCGCCGCCGTGAGGGCGTTGATGGTGATCAGGCCCAGGGACGGGGAGCAGTCGATGATGATGTAGTCGTATTCGTCACGGATCGGCGCGAGGACCTGCTTGAGGACGCTCTCGCGGTGGTCCATCGTCTGGAGGTCGAATTCGGCCCCGACGAGGTTGATGTGCGAGGGAATCATCCGGAGGTCGCGGAGTTCGGTCTGGATGAGGGCGTCACGGATATCCAGACGGCCGATCAGCACCTCATAGAGGGTCCGCTTGCTGCCGCTGTCCGGGGTGAAATTGAGCCCGGAGGTCGTGTTGGCCTGGGGGTCGGCGTCGATGATGAGCACCTTCCGCTCCAGCACGGCAAGGGAAGCCGCGAGGTTGATGGCCGTAGTGGTTTTACCCACGCCGCCTTTCTGGTTCGCTATGGCGATAACTTTGGACATAGTGTATATACAGTTCTTCTTTAACCTACAAATATAGGCAAAAAAGAAAGGAACTGCAAATATTATGCTACGGGGTCGACGTCGACGGAGAGGTGCTGCTCGTATTTGGCGGTCTTGCCGAATTGGCTCACCGTCTCGCGGATGCGTTGTTTCCGGGCGGGGAGTTCCCGGTCTCTGGGAAGCATGATCCGGATGATGCGGAGGGTGCCGTCCTCGTCACGGGCCGGGGCGTACGGACCGGTCAGGAAGCGGACGCCTACGGCCGCGGAGAGTTCGGCGGCGAGGCGGGACGAGAGGTATTCGAGCCGTTTGGGCGCGTTGTCGCGGATGAGGATGCCGATCATCCGGGAATAGGGCGGATAGCCGAAGGCCTCCCGCTCGGCAAGCAGGGCTGCGGTCGCGTCTTCTCCCTTTTCAAGCGCCTGGAAAACAGGATGTTCCGTATTCTTGGACTGGATGGCGAGCGGGGCTTTCCACCGAAGCTGGCGGAAGACCTGCAGGGCACGCTCGTCGGCGCGGAAATCATCCCCCGAGAGGAGCGCTTCCGCGAAGATCAGGCAGATCAGCCCGAGGCGGTCGCCCTCCGGATCGATGACGGTGCCGAGGTCGCCGCCGAGGATGTCGTCGCGGCGGTCGGGGAAAAGGGACCGGATTTCTTCCAGCGTGGCCAGATCCGGGTCGAAGGCCCGGCGCGCGACGAGAAGCAGGACTTTCCGCCCCTTGCCGAGCGTCCGGGAGACCGCATCCAGCATCTTCAGCGAGAAGTTGCCCTTCATTCCCCGTTTGCGTTTTTCCGAACTTGTGTCGATAACGGTAAGGGCGCCCGGCTCCCGGGAGGGGAGGGTGACGCGGACAAAACGGCCGGTCTCGGCGTTGTAGATGGAGTCCAGTGAAGGCGTGGCGCTGCCGAGAATGGCGCCGGCACCCTGGAGACGGGAAAGGATCAGTGCGGCGTCGCGGGCATGATAGCGGGGGGACGGTGATTCCCGTTTGTAGGAACGGTTCTGTTCGTCATCCACGATGACAAGCCCGAGGTCGTGATGGGGGAGGAGGATGGCGCCGCGTGTCCCGACGAGCAGATAGCCGCCGGCGCGTACGGCGGAGATGGCTTTGCGACGCGTTGCAGGTGTCTGGCCGCTCTCGAAGAATACGGCTCCGGCCGCTTCCAGGGCCGTCCGGATCCGGGAGAGGGCGCCGCTTCCGCTCACGAGCCAGAGGACGTTCTTGCCCCGGGAACGGACTTCGCGGGCGAGGGACAGGATGATTCCGATACGCCGGGCGTCTTCGCCGTCCTCCAGAAGAACGGTCTTGCCTTCCTTGAAAGCGGCCCGGACGGCTTCGGGAACAGGCTGCGTGGCCAGTTCACCGATCGGGTCGGAGGGAAGTTCCGGTGCGGAAAGCTGCCGGCGGAGCCGGTCGATACCCTCCCGGAGCGCGGCCTCCTTTTTGGTGCCCGGCCGCGTTTTCTCCAGTTCCGCCGTCTTGGCCTCCAGACGCCGCCGCAACTCGGCCGTCCAGCGGGCGGCCTTCTCCTCGTCGGCCGTCTCGCCGGGGGAGTGCGCGGCCCGGTAGATTTCTCCGGCCGTGCAGAGATAATAGGCGGCCAGCTGCCGCCAGAAAGCGATTTCCTCCGGGAGAATGCGGTCCAGCCCGTTGTCAACCGACTGCACCTCCTTCACATTCCCGACCGTCGGTTCAACCCCGACGGCGCTCACGACCCCCGCATACGACCTGCCCGCAAACGGCACCGTAACGCGGTCACCGACCGAGACCGCCTCCCGGCACACATAGAAGGGCTCCCACTCCAGTTTGAGCGGCAGGATGACTTGTATGAAAGGTCCGTTTTCCATCGGCGACACAGGATACAAAATTAACACTTTTTTTGTAAACCGAGTTCCCGCCCCCCCGCCGCCGTGCTGACCTCCGCATGTTTCTTCCCATCGCCGACAATGATGTTCAGCCGGAGGTCTTCTGATTTGATCTTTGCCATAATAGTGATATTATGGCACAAAAATAGCCGCTATTCAGCGGCTGAAAAGGACAGATAGCTATTAGTCCTCGGTCAGATGGAGGCCGAAGGCCTCCTCTTCAATCTTCTTACAGATGATATCAAAGTCAGACTTAGCCATTTCGGCCATTTTTACGGCTATTTTGTATTTATGCGCTGGATAAATGTCTTGAAACACATTCCCATTTTGACCGCATACATATATCGTGGATGGTAAATTAGTGTTGATATCCGTTAGGTGAATAGAATAGTTACCATCGTGGGCATTAATATAGAATGTATAGTAGTAGCTCCGTTTTTTATCAAATGGCCGTATGATAACCGCGGACTCTATTTCAAAGCGCCCGAAGGTTGTGTTTTCAATACCAAGACTCGAACGAAGCCAGGCGGATTTCTTTTTGGCGGAACGAATCGTCGAGAAAATTTCCTTTGCAGACATCCCGGGTTTTGCAATTGTTTTCTCAAAGATCATTAAATTCTTGTATCCGTAAAATTCGGCGATAAAATGATCCTCCCAACTTTCGGGCATAATTAAAATTTGCCCATAAGATTGTATGGGAAGAGATAGTAGCGCAACCGCGCATAGAAAAAAGGATATCCGTCTCATAATCTCGATCATTTTACCCGAAAAGAGCAAAATCCGAGCCTAAGTCGCTGATCCCCGGACGGTTCCCGCGATTTCTTCGATATGGCCGTTCATCAGGCGGTCGGCGACCACAAATGAACCGTGCTGAACTTGATTGTGTCGAAATTGAACTTGAACTTTGTCTTTTAAATTGGAAATAAGTTCAAATACTGTTTTTATCCCATCTCGGAAATGAAAATACATTACGTCCAGCCGGAAATAGAAGAATTACGGCTCACCTTCGAAAGAAATATTCTGTCCGGAGATCCGCCTATCGGTGGCTCCGAGGATGTTGGCTATGAAGATCTTCCCTAATTGAAAAAATATGTCCCTTATGAATAATAAATTGTTTTCAGCATTGTCCGCTCTGCTTTGCCTGGCGGCCTGCAACACCGTAGAAAAGGATGTCGAAATCCCCGAGAAAGATGATACGGGAAAGGTAGAAGTCATCATCACGGCTTCAACCGACACTGACACCAAAACCGTTCTCGACGACAACTATACGACCGTTCTCTGGAAGCCCTCCGACGAAATCAAAGTCTTCAGCGCCGGAGAGGACAGCAAGTTTACATCGCTGAACACGACGACCAGCAGCATTGCCCAGTTCAGAGGAATGATCTCCGTCATCACGGGTATCTCGGAGGGCGTCGGCTATGATAATAATATCTATGGCCTGTATCCGTACAATGACGATGCGACGATATCAAACGGCGTCATCACGACTACGCTTCCGAACACTCAGACCGCCGTCGCCGACTCTTTTGACGACGACCTCTTCATCACGATTGGCAAATCCGAGACCCTGAGCATGGGTTTCTACAACGTCTGCTCCGGTCTCCGTTTCTCTTTCTCCGAAGGCGGATATACCAGCGTCACGCTCTCCAGCAACAATGGAGAAGCGCTTGCCGGCACCTTCTCCGTCGGTTTTGACAATAGTGGCAAGCCGGTGATCCAGTCGGTCAGTTCTCCCTCCACCAGCATTACCGTCAATGCTCCCACCGGCGGATTCGTAGCGAACACTTGGTATTATATTATCTGCCTGCCGGGAACGTTCGATGGCGGTATTACGCTCTCGGCGACAACTGAGAATGATTCTGGAACATATACAATTAACTCCTCATTAACTTTTAGTCGGGGTTTATTCAAACAAGTGAGTGGACTTGATGGTCGGCTTATTAAGCAGCCGAATAATGAAATCTGGTACACTTCCGTTTCTGGTGCTGTGAGTTACCCTACTCGTACTGATAATTGGGGCAAAACGATCATCTCCAATACATACGAGAATGGAAAAGGGGTTATCACCTTCAGTGGACCCATTGAGTTAATCCCGGAGAATGCATTTTATATGAATTCATCAAGTGGCGGGACTTTGAAGTCTCTTAGTATGCCGAACAGTGTAACAGAGATTGGGTATCAGGCCTTCTATCAGCAACAAAAACTTGAAGAGATAACTCTTTCTAAAAACTTGACTACAATTTCTGGTCGTGCGTTCTATAGTTGTTCTCGTTTGAAGAACTTTACCTTCTCTGAGTCACTACTCTCAGTGGGGGTAAATGTATTTTCATATAGCGGTCTTACCGACTTAACTATACTCACAGATAGAACTCTTGATGATAGAGGCCTCGGATATCTTCTGACAAGTGCATATGGCATAGCGTGTTTTCATGGCCCTTATGCCAGTAGTGATGGAAAATTTGTCGTGATGAATAATGAATTAGCGGCGGCGACACAAATGGATGCAAATATGATAATTCCCGATGGTATTCAACGTATACAACCATATGTGTTTTATAGACATAGTCAATTAGAGTATGTGTATATTCCCGCCAGCGTATCTTCAATTGGTAGTAAATCTTTTAATATATGTACTCATCTTGAGCAGATTTCCGTTCAATCAGTTACGCCGCCTTCAATTGGAGAGTATACATTTGATGATACCAATGACTGCCCTATCATTGTCCCTTCTCAAAGTGTTGATACATACAAATCGGCTTGGCCCAAATATCAAAACAGAATTTCATCGGGGGAAATCATCTTATCTGACTCTTCTTTGATATTAAGTGCTTCTGAGACGAAGAGTTTGACTGCTCATTGCTATCTTCTTTCTCCCACCGCAGATAAAACTATAACATGGTCATCTGATAATACCTCTGTAGCAACGGTAGATGGTGGTACTATTCGTGGTATAAGCGGAGGGAGAGCGATCATAACCGCCTCGGCCTGTAATGGCTCTATTACTGGCACCTGCGAAGTTATAGTATATGAACCGATTGATCTTGGATTAAGCGTAAAGTGGGCCAATATGAATCTTGGAGCCTCGAGCCCGACTGAACGCGGGAACCGTTATGCCTGGGGCGAGACTGAGCCGAAATTGGACTATTCTTGGTCCACCTATAAGTTCGGCGCAAATTCATCCGGACCGTTCTCAAAGTATAATACAAAAAGTTCTTATGGTACTGTAGATAATAAGACCGTGTTGGATCCGGAGGATGATGCTGCTTACCTTATACTAGGAGGGTCTTGGCGTATGCCAACAAAGGATGAGCTGGATGAACTAAGATCGACATGTTCTTTTCAATGGTCTTATCCCAATGGAATCTTAGGGATAACTGTGGTTGCCCCTAATGGCAATAGCATCTTCTTTTCAAGTTCGGGGGATGACTGCAGTTATTGGTCATCTACCCTCTATGCGAATTACCCGAATCAGGCATATTGCTTTGAGGCTGAGGACAGCGAAGGGTGGGACACCTCAATGTATGCTTCTCCCATCTCTCGCGTGGCAGGAAAGCCTATCCGTCCTGTCTACGTCGAATAATAGCAGCCATCACCAACAAAATAAATCAGAGCCCATCGACTTACCGTCCTGGGCTCTTTTCTCGTTCATCCCTTCCCGACAACATACCTCTCAATAACACTCCCGCCCTCATATACCCGGAACTCCTCGACAACACGCCCATAATACATCCGGCTTCTTTTCGCCGATCTCTTTGCCGCTGTTAATGCTTCTTCCTGGGACCGGTAAGAATGGACGATGATGGGACGAGCGGCGATAAAGGATGTAGTCGGGGATATCGGTCGGTGGATGAATAGTTACACTGGCGCGCGTCATCCCGCGGATACTGGTATGGCAACGTTTCGGGGCTGAAATGCTGCTTAACCCTTTCCTCGGAAGCCGTATGGCAGCGTTTTGGACCCGTAATGCTACTTAACCCTTCCTGCAGGTGCCGTATGGCAGCATTTTGGGGCTGTAATGCTGCTTAACCCGGCTTCCGCTCCGGCAGAGGGCTTCTGCTCCGGGGCAAAGGGCAACCGTTCGGGCGGATAGACGAGAAACCCCGGTAGAATTGCTTCTATCGGGGTTTGTGTGGTGTCGGCAGGAGTTGAACCGGCGACACATGGATTTTCAGTCCATTGCTCTACCACCTGAGCTACGACACCGTTTGGGACTGCAAAGATACGGATTAAATCCGAACTTCCAAAAAAAAATGAAGTTTTTTCCTTCCGTTGTTGCAAAATCACGTGCTTCACATTATTTTTGTATGTTAAGCCCGCTTGTAAACGGCGGATAAACCGATCGTATTATGCAGAATCATTCATTCAGAATCCTTGTCGTCGACGACGAAGCGGATATATGCGACATCCTTTCCTACAACCTCCGGAAAGCCGGTTACGAGGTCGATGTCGCCCATTCGGCCGAGGAGGCCCTCAAGACGGACCTGAGCGTGTATGACCTTTTCCTGCTGGACGTGATGATGGGGGAGATGTCCGGATTCACGATGGCCACCCGCCTCAAGGAGAATCCGGCCACGACCCGCATTCCCGTCATCTTCCTCACGGCGAAAGACAGCGAGGACGATACCCTGGAGGGGCTCAGTCTCGGCGCGGACGACTATATTACCAAACCTTTCTCCATCCGGGAGGTGGTTGCCCGTATCGGCGTGGTGCTCAGGCGTTTCGAGAAGCCGCAGAGCACGGCCATGGTATTCAGGACGCTGACCGTGGATCCCGTCGCCAAGACCGTCACCGTGGACGGGGCGCCGGTGCTCCTGACCCGGATCGAATTCGAACTCCTGTGCTGCCTGCTGGAGTCCAGGGGCCGGGTGCTCAGCCGTCAGGACCTGATCGCCCGGGTCTGGCCGAAGGACGAGGTGGTGCTGGACCGTACCGTCGACGTCAACATTACCCGTCTCCGCAAGAAAATCGGTCCGTACGCATCCTGCATCCGTACGCGTTCGGGCTACGGCTATTTCTTCGGTGAATAAACGATGATCCGCCGGTATTCCAATCCCATCAGCCGCAATCTGGTCGTGAGCCTCGTGGTGGTCTCGGCCCTGTTCGTCGCGGGATTCCTCTGGCTCAGTGCCGCCGATTTCTTGCAGGGGTCCTGGCGTTTCGTGGTGCTGGTGGCCGCGATGATCATCGCCATTTTCTCCATCCTGTCGTATTTCGTGACCAAGATCAACAAGATCATCGGGGACGAGGCGGACGTGGAGAATGCGGAAATCCGGCGCGAACTCACCCAGAACATCGCGCACGAACTGAAGACCCCCGTGGCCAGCATCCAGGGCTATCTGGAGACCATCCTCGAGACCCCGGAAATGGACGAGGAGACCCGCAACCAGTTCGTCGAGCGCAGTTTTACCCAGACCCGGCGCCTCACCGCACTCCTGCAAGATATTTCCACCCTCAACAAGATGGACGCGAAGGCCCCGAATTACAAGATCGAGAGCATTGACATCTGCAAGATGGTGGAAACCATCGCCGCGGATACGTATCTCCAGCGTTCGTCCGCGCAGATGACTTTCCGCGACCAGCTTTTCCCCCCGATCGTCATCAAGGGCGATTACACGATGGTCTACAGCATCTTCCGCAACCTGATGGACAACGCCACCGCTTACGCCGGAACGGGGACGACCGTCACGGTCACGGCCGCCAGGGGCGAAGACAGCTGGCATTTCGTCTTCCGGGACAACGGCGCGGGTGTGCCGGAACAGCATCTGGACCGGCTCTTTGAACGTTTCTACCGGGTAGACAAGGGGCGCAGCCGCAAGCTCGGCGGCACCGGCCTCGGCCTCGCGATCGTCAAGAACGCCGTCCGCATCCACGGCGGCGACATCACGGTCCGTAATAACGAATCCGGCGGACTCCGTTTTGATTTCTCATTGAAAGTCAATAATTTCGAGACCGACAGGGCAAAAAAATCCAGAAGGAAATGAAAAAGTATCTTACGTTGATTCTGTGCGGTCTGTTCCTGACCTGGTTTGCTGCATCCTGCATACAGACGGAGGAATACAATACCCGGCCTTCCACTTCGGACAACGATCCCGTGGACGACCAGCTTGACGATGAAGACCCGGATTCCGGGGCGCAGGAAGGGGAGACCTTCACCATCCCTTCCGAGGATACGGAAGCCTCGGCCGACAATATCGCCCATTCCATCTTCGACCGCCGGATCACCATTACCTGGTCTTCGTCCGGCGCCACCGTCGAGGGCGACGAAAGGGGGCTCGTTTCGGTCAGCGGCGGTCACGTTACCGTCCGCAACAGCGGCTACCTCAATGCCTCCGACGATCTCGACAAGAATATCTTCGAACTGAAGGGCACCTCTTCCGACGGCTCCCTCAAACTCTACGGCGCCCGCAAGGCCTGCCTGTATCTGAACGGCCTGTCCCTGACCAATCCTTCCGGCGCCGTCATCAACAACCAGTGCAAGAAGCGCACGTTCGTGTATGTGAAAGGGCAAAACGCCCTCTCGGATGCCGCCAATGCGGCCTATGCGGCAACGGGTGAAGAGGATTGCAAGGCGGTCTTCTTCAGCGAGGGACAACTCGTCTTTTCCGGCGACGGCTCCCTGACGGTAACCGCCTCCAACAAGCAGGGCAAGGCCGGGATCACCAGCGACGACTATCTGCGATTTATGACCGCTCCCTCCGTCAAGGTCACCTCCGGCGCCAGTGCAGGGCACGGTCTCCGGGGCAAGGACTTCGTGCGGATCGACGCCGGCGCGCTGGAAATCTCCACGGCGGCCGCGATGAAAAAGGGGGTTACCTCCGATTCGCTTGTCGCGGTAAACGGCGGAACGACCACGGTAACCGTGTCCGGCAGCGCGGCTTATGACAGCGAAGACCAGGAGTATTCCGGCACGGCCTGCATCAAGGCGGATTACGCCTTCCAGATGACGGGCGGCACGGTGACGCTTACCAATTCCGGCCAGGGAGGCAAGGGCATCCGGGCGGGATCGCATTACGACGCTTCCGAGAAAGACCACACCCTGCCCGACAGTTATGTCTCGGGCGGGACGCTCACCGTCAAGACGACGGGTGCCCGCTACAGCGGCGGAAGCAGCAGTTATACGGGGAATAACGCGGCCCTGGGCGGCGTGTTCAAGGTGACCGGCGGCACCGTCAATGTCCAGTGCTTCGGCGCCAAGGCGAGCGGCAATACGATTTCCTCCAAGGGTATCAAGATCGGCTACAAGGCCGATCCGGCCGGGACGAGCAAGGCGCCTGGCGGTCCCGGAGGCCCCGGCGGCGGAGGCGGCATGCAGGGCTCCAAGGGCAACGAAGGCATCGAGTGCAAGGGAACGATCGTTATCAGCGGGGGAGATGTCTATGTCTATACCACATCCGACGACGCCATCAATTCGGCCGGCCAGATGACGGTGGACGGCGGGTATGTGATGGCCCATTCCACCGGAAACGACGCGATGGACTCCAACGGCAATATGTATCTCAAGGGCGGCTGCGTCTATGCCGTCTGCACGGCCGGCACGCCGGAATTGGCCGTGGACGCCAACACGGAGGGCGGCTATAAACTCTATGTACAGAAAGGGGCTACCCTCGTGGCGTACGGCGGTCTGGAGCGGGGTTACTCGGCCGAGCAGTCGTGCAGCACGTATTCCTGCACTTCCGGCGCCTGGAACGGGCTCTATAACGGGAGTTCGTACATTGGAGCTTTCAAGGCACTGTCCTTCACGAGCGTGACGGCGAGCGCGCCTTCGCTATCCTCCGTCCAGAAGGGGGTCAGTGTCGGCGGCTCCGCCTGTTGCGGGGGCTACTGGGCGGCGTCGGGCATTTCCAAGTAGGAAATATCTTTTATCACGAGCCCGGCCAGCGTCATGCCGAAGATGGCCGTGATGGGGCAGATCGTGCCGTTGACGGTCTTTTCCGGATTGCCGTCTTCCGGTGCGGGACCCTGATTCTCAAGTACTTCCTCGTCGTAAACGCAAAGAATCTTCTTCGCGGGAAGCGTCCCTTCCTTGCGCATCTTCTTGCGGAGGAGGAAGCCGAGTGGACATCCCTTCACGTCCCAGAATTCCGCGACGCGGATCCGGGTGGGATCGGTCTTGAGGGCGGCCCCCATCGAGGAGAAGACTGTCGCCTTCGTCCCGGACGCGCGCACCAGCAGGAGCCGCTTGTCCTTGAGGGAGTCGATCGCGTCGATGACGTAGTCGTAACTGTCCAGCGAGAAGGATTCGTAATCCTCGTCGTGGTAGAATTTCACAATGGCTTCGATCTCCGCGTCCGGATTGATCTCCAGCAGGCGCTCCCGCATTACTTCCGCCTTGGGACGGCCGAGGGTGCGGGTCGTGGCGGGAAGCTGGCGGTTGACGTTAGAGGGCATTACGACGTCCGGATCCACGAGCGTCAGGTGTCCGATGCCGGAGCGGATCAGCCCTTCGGCGCACCAGCTGCCGACGCCGCCGACGCCGAAGAGAATGATGCGGGTGCGGGAGAGGCGCTCCATCGTTTCCTCGCCGAGAAGAAGGGCGGACCGGGAAAAAAGTTCATTCATAGGGGCCGGTTTTTCTGCAAAATAACACCAACTTCTTGAAAAGGGCAAATTTTTTTTGTAAATTGCACTCGTATGGAAGAAAGACAACAATCCCGTCGGATCCAGACCTCGATCCTGAACGGGCTGGAGAGAAAGGCGCTGGAGT
>JAEEGL014782479.1_pt1 | contig 33051 bp, 30 predicted proteins | sample 9134231 | NCBI WGS metagenome assembly JAEEGL01 (sample SAMN16246548, study PRJNA631951) | gut metagenome | biome: gut microbiome; feature: rumen; material: fiber-attached | host: Bos | place: Iran: Karaj | collected 2018-10 | reverse complement strand
GCCCCGATCGTTCACCTCAAGGATTTCCACATGAGCGGCAAACTCCCGCAGCACCTCTACGCCCTGATCGGGCTCGACGAGGATGAGAAGAACGACGAGCCGTCCACGTTCGAGTTCCGCCCCTGCGGTCACGGCATGCAGGATATGCCCGCGATCCTCGACGCTTCCGTTCAGGCAGGCGCCAAATGGGTCGTCGTCGAACAGGACGAACCGTCCATGGGTCTCTCCCGCATGGAATCCATCAAGATGAGTCGCGAGTACCTGAAATCTCTCGGCTGGTAATCCTCCCCGTGTAAGAATGCCGCGTCATGCGGCTCTTAATACAGAACCATTTCTCAAGGAAAGGCGGACAAAACAAATGTCAGATGAAGTTCTGAGCCAGTTCAAACAGGAAGTCAAGGTCCAGAAGAAATCCTTCGAGGGCCGCAAACTCAAGGTCGGTATCATCGGTACCGGCTGGATCGCAGAATCCCACATCAAGAGCTACAAGAAAATGGACGACGTTGAAGTCGTCGCCGCGGCCGATCTGATCCCCGGCAAGGCCGAACAGTTCATGAAGGACTGGGAAGTCGACGGCGTCCGTTTCTATCCCTCCCACAAGGAACTGATCGACAACGAGGAACTCGACGCGGTTTCCATCTGCACCTACAATACGCAGCATGCCGGCCCGACGATCTATGCCCTCGAGCACCACATTCCGGTCCTGCTTGAAAAGCCGTTCACCGTCACCCTCGAAGAAGCCGAGGCGGTCTGCAGAGCGGAAAAGGCCAGCGGAACGTTCGTTTCCGTCGGTTTCCAGCCCAGATTCGACGAGAACATGAAGATGATCAAGAGGATCTGCGAGTCCGGCATCCTCGGCAAGATCTACTACATCCAGACCGGCGGCGGCCGCCGCCGCGGGATCCCGGGATCCACGTTCATCGAAAAGAGCACCGGCGGTATCGGCGCACTGGGCGACATTGGATGCTACTCCCTTGACATGGTCCTGAACGCCATCGGCTATCCGAAGCCGCTGACCGTTTCCGGCTACACCTCCGACTACTTCGGGAAGAGCCCCGTCTACAACGAAGGCGACAATGAGCGCTTCAGCGTGGATGACTTCGCCGCCGCGTTCATCCGCCTCGAAGGCGACATCATCCTTGACTTCCGTATTGCCTGGGCGATGCACGTCGACACCCCCGGCGACACCATCATCTTCGGTACCGAAGGCGCGCTGCGCATTCCTTCCACCGACTGCTGGAACGGCTCCGTGGGCGGCCCGATGACCATTTATCACGATGTCTGCGATCAGCTGACCCAGACCGTGATCCCGGTCATCCCGAAGTCCGGCAGCAGCGGACTCTTCGACAAGAAGATCCGTTCCTTCCTCGACGCCGTCAAGACGAACGGCCCGGCTCCCGTGCCCACTTCCCAGATCCTGTACAACCAGGCCATCATCGATGGTATCAACAAGTCTGCTCAGTGCGGTCACGAAATTGAGATCAAGTTCTCCGAGATCTGAACTGCGAACTGAATCCAAACCGGCGGGTCATCGATCCGCCGGTTTTCTTTCTCCTTTGTTCACATATAGCACTTGAATTGATCTGCGCTTTTGTTTATAATGAACCAAAACCAAACAGATAAGGATGAGTGAACATGATCCGAGACACCGTTATCGATTCACGCAGTATCCGCAGCTTCGACGAATCCAGACCGGTGCGGAAGGAACAGCTTCTTGAGTTTCTCGATACCGCAAGGCTCTGTCCGTCCGCAGGAAACCGCCAGCCTCTCCGCTACCGTCTCGTCACCGAGCGCGAGGAAGTCGAGGAACTGCTCGGCCTCACGCGATGGGCCGCGCTGCTGCCGGATACGAAACTGCCGCCCGAGGGCCACCATCCCACCGCCTTTATCGCCGTCTGCTGCGACACGGAAGTCTGCGAAGACGTGCACCGCGCCGACGTGGACCTCGGCATAGCGGCTCAGACGATCGCGCTCCAGGCCACCGAATCCGGTATCGGAAGCTGCATGATCGGCGCGTTCGATCCAAAAGCGGTCTCGGGCTGCCTTCTGATTCCAAAACGGTATAAACCGACGCTTCTTCTGGCTTTCGGAGCCCCGGACGAATCGGTCATGATCTGTGCACTGCCGAAGGACGGCTGCACGGCCTACTTCCGTGATAAACTGAACTTTCATTTTGTCCCGAAGCGTGAGCTCGAGGACATCATACTGGAATGACGGCGCTCGTACCGGCCGTTCTGTTCGTTCTGATCCTGGTAGCTTCCTACTACAGCGTCAAGCGGTCGGGAAAAGGAGCGGACCGGCTTAATCTGTGTGCTGCCGCGATCGGGCTGGCCGCTCTCGTCGCGTCCATTCTGCTTTCCGTCTCCGCGATCCGGAGCGCAGGTTCTCCGCAGCTTGTTTCATGGGGCAGCGATATGATGTCTTCCTGGTGGATGATCCTGGCTCTGGCTGGTGGCGTCCCTGCACTGATCCTTCTGATCGGAATGGGGATCGCCGCGGCTGAAAAGAAATACTCCGGTTTCGGTCACTGGATACGCCTTGCCGTCGCCACGGCCGCCCCCGGCGCCGTTCTTCTCCTCGCAGCCTGGTACGGAAGCGTAATCGCCCATGATGAACTTCCTCTTACGGTTTACGTACTGCTCTCCGGCTGCGGTGCGGCTCTCCTGTTCAGAGCGTTTTTCCCGATTGAGTCGATGCTTGTCAGAAAAAAACGCCCGTCTGCCTAAGATTCTCAGAAAGGCTTCCCAACATGAAACGAAAGGCTTTTCTCTCCCTCATTCTCGCCTCCCTGATCCTGGTGGCAGCATTTCCCCGCCTCCCCGCCCCCGTTCACGCTGCGGAAGCGATCCGTAATACGCTGAATATCGCCGAAGCGACGAAGAACGAGCGCGGACCGGGATATGAATGGGCCAACAGAACGAAGGTTTTGACGCTCGATGGACTGCAGATCATCACCGACGACGCGTACGGCCTCAGACTTCCCAAGATCACGACGGAGGTGGTCCCCACCGTAATCCTGAAAGGCGACAACTACATCAAGGCCGCCAAGTACGGGATTTCCTTTTCCGGCACCATCACGTTCAAGGGATCCGGTTCCCTCACGATTGACGCAGGAGAGATCGGGCTGTACCTTATCTCTCAGGACGATACGCAGAAAGTGCGGCTGCTTGAAGGAACATATAAGATCACCGCGGGAACATACGGGATCTACAGCGAATCGTCCGATTTTTCCTTCACCGGAGACAGAATGGACGTCACGGTAAAGTCCAATGACGGTCTTGCCATATCCGGAAGGATCGTCAATTTGCTCGGCGGTTCCTTCTCGGCTAACGCACCGGTCTCCGCGTCTCACGCGCTCACGGTCCAGGGCCTGGATCTTTCCATCATCGCCGGATCGGAAGCGCTGTCCGCCAAAAACCTGACGATCAAAGATATCCACTTCACTGAGGGCGAAAAGATTGATGGGGAAAACACCGTCATCGGTTACTCCACCGCCTCGCGCGAGCGTGCAAGCGTCATATTCGGTGACAGCGTGCCCGGTTACGTAGACGTGATTCTGCTGGCTGTCGCGATCCTGGGCGTGACCGCAGCCATCCTCGGTCCGATCCTTCTGCGCCGCAGAAAACGCCGTACCCTCTATGAACGGCTCGAAAGAGAAGGATTTAAAACCCCGGAGCAGTTCAGCCCAGTGCCGTCAAAGGCCGGACAGACGAACTTGAAAACCTCAGGTAAAGGAAAGGCATGATCGAAGGCAATGGAATCAGACTAAAGAACAGAAAAGCAAAAGGCGTCCACGTTTCGAATCGAGCGGGCGCCTTTTTACTGTCACGGGTGACGGAACAACTGCGTGAAATCGAAGTCCATCTGAAAGAAGATCCGGCTTGTTCCGTGCTCTTGTGCCTGCATTGACAGTGAGTGGAGAAACACGGCCGCATCGCAGCACCACCACCGGACAGATGCTCTATTTCATGATGGACGGTTCAATGCCGCAGAATCAGAACGAAAAAGAATGCCGCGGAAATCCGCGGCATTCACTCATTTACAGTTCAGCTTCAGTTCGAAAACTCAGCTTCTCTTCTTGGAAGCAACGAGAGCGGCACCGGAAGCAGCGACCACGGCGAGAACGGCAACGATCACGTCGGAGGTCTGGGTGGCGGGCTGCTCAGCAGCCTGACCGTTGTCAACAGGAGTGACAACTTCTTCAGCTTCGGTCTCTTCTACTTCCTCAGCAGGAGCTTCAGCATCTTCAGCGGGAGCTTCGGCGTCTTCAGCGGGAGCTTCGGTCTCTTCCACTTCTTCAGCGGGAGCTTCGACATCCTCAGCAGGAGCTTCGGTCTCTTCCACTTCTTCAGCGGGAGCTTCGGCATCTTCGGCAGGAGCTTCAGTCTCTTCAGCTACTTCTTCAGCAGGAGCGTCGACCTGTTCGCCCTCGACGTCAGCAAGGGTGATGGCCCACAGATACTGGTTGTCGCCGTAGTCTTCATTGGGTTCCATACCGGCGGGGATGATGTCGATGATGTTGTAGGGGTCGCCGTCGAAGTTGGTCGGAGCGATGCAGATGTTGGTGGAGAAGTAGTCGCCAACGCCCATCTGATGGTCAACGGCCTTGGTGATCAGTTCGTCCCAGTAGAATCTGAGCTCGTACTGAGTCAGCTTGGTAGCTTCGTTACGGGTACCGGACCAGTCGCCGTCCGTGGTGGTCGGGTTCTGACCGCCGTCGCTGTGGAATTCAGCGATGAAGTCACCGTCATCGTGAACGGTGAACTGCACGGAGAACTGGTCATCGGAATAAGCAACTTCAGAGAAAGCGTTGAAGAAGATGCAGTCCTTTTCCCAAATACCGGAGTAGTTCGGGGCGGAACGGGTCTCGACTTTGATCACAGCGGCGAAGTAGTAGTAATCTTCGTCCCACAGGTGATAGAGGTCGATGCTGGAGGGCATCAGGGATCTGTCGGACAGAACGTCGCCGTACAGGTCAAGATATTCCGGCCAGTCCTGAGGGATCCAGCTGAACGCGTAGGGGAGGATTTCCTCATAAGAGCCGAGGTGGCAGAAGGGTTCGCCCCACTCGCCTTCGTTCACAACGCCATCGAGTGTCGGAGGATTCGTCGTCTTATACGCGACGCAAGCGGTGCTCTCAGCGGAAATGCCAAGAACGAGGAGGTTGGACAGAAGCACAACCATCAGAAGAACAGCGATTTTCTTCATGATCTTTGATCCGTTTTGGATCGCCTTTCTGTAAATTTTCCCGTTTCCCGCTTCCGGGTCGGGAATTTAATCGGTACGAACGACGCGCAAAAAACACTTCGCCCATTACCAGACATATACATCATAGCACAGTCAAGTCACGATGTCAACAGGTTTTTTAGAATTTCGCAAAAAACTATTAACAAAATGGGCGCCTCGCGTCCTGGTCATAAAGGATCCGGGGCCTTTCTGAAAGCCCCGGAACACGAACTTCTCCCGATTATAATTCCAGCGCCATGCATCATTATGCATCGCGTGAAAGAGCAACACGGCTGGTACAGGTTTCTCAACGCTTTTTTCCCATGATTTCGTACCGCTCGATAATCTCGCCGAGTTTCTTCTTGTACAGCTTCTCATTCCGTTTATACCGGGATGCGATGTTCCGGTTCTGACGTCGGATCTGGTTGCGGCAGAGCACGTGGTAGGTCGTTTCGAAACTGTATGTCCCGCCGCCGATCTCCAGCGAATAGACCTGTCCGAAGTCCACGATCGTTCCGTTCCGAATAAGATCGAACATCTCCCCGGAGTCGGAGTCCTCGAAATACCGGTGCTTCAGCGCCACCTCAAAATAGGCGGGCGTGACGGTCAGATAGGAATAATACGACAGAAGCTCCAGCGCGGCGCCTACCGCCCCCGGATTCTTCGTGTTGTAGATCACGCCGGTCAGATTGGAACCGTCGGACGCCGTGTTCCGGTATTCTTCCTGAAGCTCATCAAACTTCGGCATGGGCAGAACGCCGTAGGGGGATTCCATGTCACGAAGGATCGTCGCGGCGGTATCGAACGAAACGACGGAAAAGAGCGCCCGGTCCGTTCTGAACAGGTCCAGATATCCGGAGTTCTTTTCAGCGTAGTAAACATCTCCGTGGTACAGGAACAGATCGTACATCCATTCGTACGCCTCCACGCTTCTCTCCGAGTAAAAGGAGAGCTGCGGCACCCCGTCGTCGTCTTTGGTGCAGAAACGGATATCGAAGCCGGGGATCCAGGGGCCGATCTTGTCCTCCTCAAGCACGAAGCCGTACGAGTCCTCCTCGTCCTTTTTCTTGTTTCCGTTCAGGTCCACGTACGTGCCGGACAGAAGACGCACGAACTCATCCCTCGTCCATTTTCCGGCCCGGACGGTATCGTACAGTTCCGACGGGTCACCGTAGAAATCCGTATATTTCGCCTGATTGAAGAAAATGCCCGCCATCGTCGCGGTGACCGACACGTTCATGTCTCCGACGGAAAAGTAAAGCTGGTCGTCATAGGTCAGCTCCTCCGTGAAGCTCCTGTTCCACCAGGGATTGGAAAAGTCGACATAAGGCACGTCGTACAGGTTCATGAACGCGCCCGCCAGAGACACGACGGCGCCGTACATCTGATACAGTCCCGCGATATCGTAGGCGGTGTCACCGGCCCGGAAGTTGTTCATCACTTCGTCCGTCCCCGTTCCCTCCACCAGGACCTGAGTGAGGACCACGTTCAGATCCGACTGAACGGAGAGATTCCGGTTGTAAACGGCGTCGTTCACCAGTTCGCCGGTCATCTCCTCCACCCCGAAGTCGATGGACCAGGACGGATTCTCGCGCGACAGCATCCGGATGTCGTAACCTTTGAAATCAAGCCCGCGCTCCAGCGGATAGTCCGGCACCTCCCGCCCGTATCCGTCCGTTTCGGCGGCCGGACCGGACGTCTTCGGCGTCTCCTCCGCAGTCTTCCCGGACGGAGCGGTCTCCGGCGAATGACCGGCGCCCTCTCCGCACGCTGTGAGCATGAGGGCGGCCAGACATGCAGCAAAGAGTCGTACACGTGTTTTCATTCGTCCCCCTCCTCCCGGCTTTCTTCCGTACTTGTCTCCCTTAATTCCAGAGGCGGCAGCAGGCCCCTTTTTCCTTTTTTCGATTGTAGCACATGCGCAACGGAAAATCAAGCGCAGGACCGGGTTCACTTGACCGCCGTCTGTCCTGTTACAGCCCGGCGGACGAGGATCCTTCACCCTCGTCCGATACCGAATGATCCGGGGCCTTTCGGAAAGCCCCGGATCTCAATACTTCTCAATATGCATTGTACTATGCCAGTATTTTACCGTGTTTACGCCGCCAATTCGCAAGGGACCGGCCGCTCCTTCTCATCGGACCAGGACATCCTTGACCCGCGCGACGACCTCGCGCAGATCACGGACGATCTGCCCGCCGTAACGGACTTCCAGTGCCGGAACGCCTTCGGCTTCGAGTCCCTCCCGCTCCGCCAGATACAGGGAACGGTACAGATGGTAACGCTGGGAAACGATCACGATTCTCTTCAAGCCGAACATCTGCTCTGCCCGCCGGATCGATTCGACCGTAGAAAGCCCGCCGTCGTCCGTCAGGATCGCTTCATCAGGCACCCCGGCCTCCAGCAGAAAACGACGCATGGTCCCGGGCTCGTCATACTCCGGCGTACTGTGGTCGCCACTGACCAGGATCCTGTCCGCCACGCCGGCCTCATACAGCTCCGCCCCGCACAGCAGCCGGTCGCGCAGCATCAGGCTCGGGGTCCCGTCCGGACGGACGCCCGCACCGAGGATCAGGATACAGTCCGCATCCCCTTTTCCCAGCTCGTCCGCCGAGCGGATCCGGCTCTCCGTCCAGCTGATCACGTACCAGTTGATCCCGGCCACGAACAGAACGGCCGCAAGCAGCAGGATCAGGATCGTTACCAGGATCCGTTTGGTCTTTTTCTTCATGTCTCCTTATTCTTTTTTCTCTGAAGCGGCAGCCGTCTTCTGGACGTTCTGGCTCGCGCCGCCCACCGTCTTCAGATACTGTTCGACGTTCTTCTTTTCTCTTTTCTTTCTGGAATGCTTCACGATCCCGCGGATGATCAGGATCACCGCAAGGATGACGACCGCCCAGATGAGGATGAACGGCAGGTTGACGACGAACCAGACGGCGAAATCAGAGAAGCCCTCGCCGACTTCTTCCATCGATTCGGAAAAACCGGTGGAGATCCGTTCGCCGACGGTCATGGTATCTTCTGGCACCGTTTCCTTCAGCACCTCGCTCACATAGATGCGGATCGTGCAGTAGGAGATCAGGTCATCGTAGGTGCGGAGACGGGACTCGTACGATTCGATCTCATAGGTCAGATCGGTGATCCTGGACTGCAGAAGAATAACGTCGTCCAGTGTCTCGGCCTTGTCCATCAGCGCGATCAGCGCGTCATACTCCGTCCGGAGCGCCTTGATCCGGCTTTCGGTATCCACGTACTCCATCGTCACTTCGCTGGAGTTCTCGGTCTTCGACGTCATCGTGCCCATGGCGCCCGCCTCGCTCATGAACGAGTCGTAGCGTTCGGCCGGCACGCGCACTGTCAGGGTGATATGTCTGCTTCTGGAATAGTAGATCCCGCCGGCGCTCGAATCGGACGATTCTACGTAACCGCCGTTCGCGGCGATGCAGGCGTTCAGTCCGGCCAGGAATTCGTCATATTCCTTCGTCTCGAAATTGACGGTCGCGTTGCGTATGATCTTTCTCGCGGAAAGATCGTTCGCGGTCTTCGGCAGAGCTTCTTCCGCTGACAGTTTGTTATAGGTGGCCCCGGAATCAGCAGACATCCCGTAGAACTCCGCTTCTTCGGAATAAGCGACCGCTGCTTCATCGTATTTCTCCGCATTCTTTACGGAGGTGCTGCCGCAGGAGACAAGGGACAGGAGCAGCGCAGCTGCGAGAAGTACGACGGACAATCTGACAAGAATGTTCTTTTTCATGATTCGATCCGTTCCTTTCTTCCGTACTCGTTACGGATAGCATGCTCAAACCCATGGTCCAGACCGGATGTTTGGCCGATCCGTCCTCTTATTGTTCTATGACGAATGATACCACAGTTTTGTTCCGTTTTCAAGCACATTTTCCCCGCTCTCCGGAGCCAGCCCTTGCATTCCGGCGGGCACCGCAGTATAATAGTCCGTGATGACATTCGGCCTGGTACTGGCCAAGGAGGGCAACATGACCTACAAAAAATACGTGACGCTCAGTTACGACGATGGTTCCGAATCTGACCGGAAGATCGTTCCCATGATGAATGCGTACGGTCTGAAGTGCACGTTTAACCTGAATTCAGGGAAAATGACCGACGACGACAGAACGGACTGGCGGATCCCCCGCTCGGAAGCTCCCGATCTCTACAAGGGACATGAGATCGCCACGCACGGCCTGATGCATCCCCATTACCGGGAGATGACCCGTGAGGAGATCGAGTACGACGTGAAGGAAGACATGAAGAATCTTTCTGCCATCTTCGGGCGCCCCATCACCGGTCACGCCTATCCCTATGGCAATTTCAACGATTTCGTCGTGGAAACAGTGGCCGGCTGCGGCGTCCGCTACGCCCGGCTCGCGACCTCCGACCAGACCTACGACCCGCCGGAGGATCTATTCCGGTGGTACCCGACCTGCCACCATGCCTTTCCGAACGTGTTCGAGCTGATCGACGGTTTCCTCAGAGCGGAACCCACGGATCACGATCTGCTCTTCTACCTCTGGGGGCACTCCTTCGAACCGGATGAGGAGAACAAGGAATTCAACAACTGGGAGCATATTGATAAAATATTCAAACTGCTGTCCGGACATGACGACGTAGAATACGTCACCAACATGGAGTTTCTGGAAAGGACGGGCCGCTGACACGTCGTTCTCATCCGCCGCCGGACGTTCGGGAAAATGCCTGCCGCAATGTATATTTTATTCGGTTTCGGTCTCGGTCCGGCCTTAATTTTTGTCGATTCTTCCCACCTGCATTTTTTCTCAGCCGATTGACAGTATTCGGCCTTTGCGATATAATATTCATCGGTAGGTTTTTTTATTCGTCATCCCTTCGAGTGACCTGTCCATTCATCTTCAAAAGGAGTATAACCATGAACCGAGTTTACAACTTCTCTGCCGGCCCCTCCATGCTTCCGCTGCCCGTGCTGGAAAAAGCCGCCGCGGAATTGACCTGTTACGGTGAATCCGGGATGTCCGTTATGGAGATGAGCCACCGCTCCGCCGACTTCGCGGCGATCATCCAGAAAACGGAAGCTGATCTTAGAAAACTTCTGGGCATTCCCGTCAACTATAAAGTGCTCTTCCTTCAGGGCGGTGCTTCCACCCAGTTTGCCTCCGTCCCGCTGAATCTGATGCGGACCGGCAAGGCGGACTATATCCTTTCCGGCCAGTTCTCCACCAAAGCCTACAAGGAAGCGCTGAAATACGGTGACGCCAGAGTGGCAGCGTCCTCCAAGGATGACAACTTCGCTCACATCCCTGTGACGACACGCGAGACCTTCCGCCCGGACGCCGATTACGTCCATATCTGCTTCAACAACACAGTCTTCGGCACGAAATACCATACCATCCCCGATACCGGCGACGTGCCGCTTGTTGCCGACATGTCTTCCTGCATCCTGTCTGAACCGGTCGACGTGACAAAGTTCGGCGTGATTTATGCCGGTGCCCAGAAAAACATGGCTCCGGCCGGTCTGACCGTGGTCATCGTCCGGGATGACCTCCTCGGGTGGGTCAACCCCATGACGCCCGCCATGCTGGACTGGAACCTGATGGCGGAGAACGGGTCCATGTACAACACTCCGCCCTGCTACACCATCTACATCGCAGGCCTCGTGTACGATTGGCTCCTCTCGATCGGCGGCCTGGAGGAAATGAAGCGGCGCAACGTCAAAAAGGCTTCCCTCCTGTACGATTATCTGGATTCCCAGTCCTACTACATCGCGCCTGTCGAAAAAGGCAGCCGTTCCATGATGAACGTCACCTTCGTCACCGGGAACGAAGAACTCGACAAGAAGTTCCCGACTGAAGCTGCCGCGGAAGGTCTGAAGAACCTGAAGGGCCACCGTTCCGTCGGCGGTATGAGGGCCTCCATCTACAACGCGATGCCGTACGAAGGTGTTGAGAAACTGGTCGCATTCATGAAGGATTTTGCCGAAAAGAACCCAAAGTGAGGATTTCGTCATGTATAGAATCAAACTGATGAACAAAATCGCCCAGGCTGGTACCGGGCGGTTCGATCAAGCAAACTACGAGGTTTCTCCGGATGTGGAAAACGCGGACGCCATCATGGTCCGTTCCGCCGCTCTTCACGACCTCGAATTCGAGCCGGCACTCCGGGCGATCGCCCGTTGCGGGGCCGGCGTCAACAACATCCCGCTGGATCGCTGTGCGGACGCCGGTATCGTCGTGTTCAACACCCCCGGGGCAAACGCGAATGGCGTGAAGGAGCTGGCTGTCGCCGCACTTCTTCTCTCCTCGCGTGACATTCTCGGCGGCGTTGCCTGGGCCAGAACCCTGACCGAGGATGTCGCCAAGTCCGTCGAAGCAGGCAAGAGCAAGTTCGCGGGATGCGAAATCCTCGGCAAGACGCTTGGCGTCATCGGCCTCGGCGCGGTTGGCGGTCTGGTCGCCAACGCAGGCGTTGCGCTCGGCATGAAAGTCATTGGATGCGACCCCTTCCTGACACCCGAAGCCGAGAAAGCTCTTTCCTCTGGAGTGCAGAAGGTCGGAACGTACGAAGAAATCTACGAAAAGAGCGATTACGTCTCCGTTCATGTCCCGCTGACGCCTGAAACGAAAAACTTCATCAACGCTGACACGATTTCCCGAATGAAGCGCGGCGTCCGCATCATCAACCTGTCCCGCGCGGATCTGGCCAACGCCGCCGATCTGAAGGCTGCCCTGGCTGACGGCCAAATCGCCTGCTACGTCGTGGACTTCCCGACGGAGGAAACCGTAAACGTTCCGGGCATCATTGCGATCCCGCATCTAGGAGCGTCCACCGAGGAATCTGAGGAAAACTGCGCCGCAATGGCGGCAGACGAGATCATGGCATTTCTGGAAAAAGGTGATCTCTGCCACAGTGTCAACTATCCTTCCGTCTCCATGCCGCGAACCGGCGTTGAGCGTCTTGTGATCCTCCATCGGGACAATCCCGATCTTCCGTCGAAACTCAACGCAGCCCTGGCGGATGCGAACATCAGCGTTTCCGGTCTTGCCAGCCGATCGAAAGGCGGTTATGCCAGTACCCTAATCGATACTGCCACCAGAATTCCCCCTGTGCTTGGCGAGACGATCAAAAAAATGGACGGCGTGATCCGCCTCTTCGTGATTGAGTGAACGAAAAACCGCACCTCATCCAATGAGGTGCGGTGCTTTTCATACCGGGCGAATGGTTATCCGCGGATCTCTCTGGCCTCCAGATAATACCGTTTGCTTTCTGCTTCTCCCATGGAGAAAGTCTTTCTTGGAAGCGTTCCGTGTAAGGAGACGTAGGGGAACAGTTCCTTCTTATCCATCCCCTCGAACAGGAACCCGACCGTACCCGTCTCACGGGTAAGCCCGATCAGCGACTCCTTCCCGTGGATATAGTCACACACGGCACCAGGATGCTCCGACAGATACCGGTCGAGGAAGTCCTGAAGAGAACCAACCGTCAGCGCGTGGGCCGGAGCGAGGCAGACTGTTTCCAACCGCTCCCCGCCGATCACCAGTTCCGTTTTCTGAGCGGATTCCCGTACGGCGGTGTTCAGGAGACTGGATCTGACTTCGGCCGGATCCACGTTTTTCAGGATTCTGTAGATCGGCTCGAAAACCAGAGATTCGTCGGTCAGCGGCGTCAGTTCGCACAGCGCGTATCGGGCCGGGTGGGACATTGCCGCCCCCTCTTTCTTTAGATTGTCCCAGTGGGCTTTTGCGGCCGCGAGCGAATGATTCCCGTCTCCGACAGCATACGTCATGCCGGGGTTGGCCGCCTCGTAGTCCGCAATCGCCTTCACGATCCCGGGCAGCGCGCTCCCTGTCATCCCCCGTCCCTCGATATGGCCGCCGCCCAGCATCAGTCCAAAATCGTAGATGACCGGGCAGGCGTCCCACAAGCGGTCCATCTCGTCGAAAACGGATGGGTCTTTCGTCAAGACGAGGATGTGCGGAAGTTCGACTGTCGCTTTTTCTCTGACCCGGCAGCGCGGGGGAATCCGCTCCATGACCGTTTTCTCCGTGGCGCGTACCGCCGAGACGGAGTCCGGCGAAAAATCGTATTGTTCAAGATCCAGAACGCCGACCAGGCCTCGGCGGATCGTTCCGTTCGGAAAAGTACGCCTAATCCCGATCATTCCGGTCAGTTCCCTCGTCAGGACCGATCGGTACGAGTCCATGGCTTCAGCGATCACGGCACTCTGTTCCGTTTCATCCGGCGTTCCAAGATACGCTTCGGGCATCACAAAACGGTATGCGGACGGCTCATCTCCGATCAGCTTTCTGCAAGTCCCCCAGTAGGACGGCTCGGACGTGAACTGGTCGCAAGCGATCACCGCCCATCTCTCCATTCGTTCCCCGTCGTTGGAAAAGCCGGGCAGACGGATCCTGGCAGGTGAGAAAATTGTCTTGTTCGGGTTCATTCGGTTCTCCCTTTCCACAGACTGGTTTTCTCCATTATACTTGCAGTACCATTAGAAGTCAATCCTTGCCGTGCCGGCGTGATCCCGGTCATGCCGCTCCTGCAATCCTAATTTCTAGTTCACAGAGGTTGGAAAAGTGGAATTCAACATCAAGGTGGTCAAATTTGGCGGAAGCTCTCTGGCAGACGCCGAACATTTCAGAAAGGTGAAGTCCATCATAGACGCGGAACCGTCCCGCCGTTTCGTCATTCCGTCCGCTCCCGGCAAACGGAGCTCCGGCGACGAGAAGGTCACGGATATGCTTTACGAATGCTACCACTCCGCCCTCGCAGGGGAGTCCATCGACGGGATTTTCGGCCGGGTATGCGAACGCTTCGACAGCATCATCCGTGGACTGGAGCTGGACCTTGACCTGACCGAGGAATATCATCATATCCGCTGGGCGATCATGCATCATGCGGGCCGCGACTATGCCGCGAGCCGTGGAGAGTATCTGAACGGTCTCGTTCTGGCAAGATATCTCGATTATGACTTTATCGATCCCGCCGGATACGTACGGTTCTCCGACAACGGCGTGTTCGACGCGGAGGAGACCAATTCCCTTCTTTCCCTGGAGCTGAAGAAGCACGAACGGGCTGTCATCCCTAGTTTCTACGGCTCGATGCCGAACGGAACGATACGGACCTTCTCCCGCGGAGGAAGCGACATCACCGGTTCCATTGTGGCAAGAGCGGCGCTCGCCGATCTGTACGAGAACTGGACGGACGTCAGCGGCTTCATGATGGCGGATCCCAGAATCGTGGATCATCCCAAGGCAATCAAGACCATCACCTACCGGGAACTGCGGGAGCTTTCCTACATGGGAGCCACCGTTCTTCACGAAGATGCCATCTTCCCCGTCCGCTTCGCCGGTATCCCCATCAACATCCGCAACACCAACGATCCGTCCGACCCCGGCACCATGATCGTCCCCTATACCGACGTGTACGACAAAAAGAACGTCATCACCGGCGTGGCCGGCAAGAAGGGTTTCTGCACCATCAACATCGAAAAAGCGATGATGAACGCCGAAACCGGTTTCGGCCGCAAGGTCCTGGAAGCCATCGAAAAGGAGGGCATCTCCTTCGAGCATCTTCCCTCTGGTATCGACACCATGAGCGTGGTGCTGAACGTTTCCGAGATCAGGGACTGCCGCGACCGCATCGTCAACAACATCTGCCGGGCAGTGGAACCGGACACGATCTCCATCGAAGAAAATCTGGCGCTCCTCGCCGTGGTGGGCCGCGGGATGGTCAAGGCGAAGGGCACCGCGTTCCGGGTCTTCGAGGCCATCTCGAAGGCCGGGATCAATATCCGGATGATTGATCAGGGCTCTTCCGAACTGAACATCATCATCGGCGTGGACGAATCCGACTTTGCGGAAGCCATGAAAGCGATCTATGCGGAATTCGTCCGCTGACCGTCCGCCCTGAAAGATAAAAGAGAGGAGCAATCCTCTCTTTCCTTCATTCAGTCTCTTGGAAACACGTGCAGGGGGAGCGTTGTTCCGCCGATCACGTGAAAATGCAGATGCATGACGGACTGACCGGCATCCTCACCGCAGTTCGCGATGACCCGGTATCCGTTCCCTGCTCCGCCCAGCCGGGCGATCTCGGGAATCTTCTCGAAGATCTTCGCTACCACGCCGCTGTTTCCTTCGTTCACTTCGTCCATGGACCCGATGTGGGTCTTCGGTATCACCAGCACATGGCAGGGCGCCTCGGGGCTGATGTCCCTGAACGCCAGCATCACGTCGTCCTCATAGACCTTGGTCGACGGGATCTTCCCGGCGACGATCTTGCAGAATAAACAATCCATCCGTTATCTCTCCTCTCGGCTGCTTCGTTTCGGCTCCTTCATTGTAGCATAACGGAAAGCAAAAATCAAGGACCCCACTATGATGAGAATATTCGACAGCCATACCCACACCTACCCGGAAACGATCGCACAGAAAGCATGCGAGAACCTGGGACAGTTCTACGAATTCAACGTTTACGGAAAAGGGACCTACGCGGATCTCGAGGAGACGTCACGTCCACTCGGCGTCGCGGGTTTCCTTCTTTTCTGCGTCGCGACCAACGCGCACCAGGTTCCCAAACTGAACGATTCGGTGGCCGCTCTGACCGCGCTTTCTCGCTCCCGCGGATTCGAAACAGTCGGCTTTGCCGGCATGCATCAGGACTTCCCGGATTTTGAAAGCGAGATCGAACGCTGCGTCTCGCTCGGCCTCCGCGGTGTGAAGATCCATCCGGACATCCAAGGTGTGAACGCGGACGATCCGCGTTTCTTCCCCCTGTATGAGATACTGCAATCCAGAAACATGCCGGTCTATTTCCATGCGGGAGACGACCGTCCCCAGTATCGGTTCTCCTCTCCGGAAAGACTGGTACGGATCCGCTCTCTTTTCCCGGCGCTGCCCATCGTGGCCGCGCATCTCGGCGGATACCGGGAATGGGACCGCGTATGCCCGCTGTACCGAGGAAAGGAAAACATACGTTTCGATACATCCAGCAGCCTGAATCTGCTCGCGCCTGAAAAGGCCGTCTCCATCATCCGTTCGCTGGGCGTCGAAAACGTGATGTACGGGACCGATTATCCGGTCACGACGACTGCGGCAGAGCTGGACCGTTTTCTGGAGCTTCCCCTCACCGATCAGGAACGGGAAGACATTCTCTGGAACAATGCCGCCCGTTTCCTCGGGCTGGAAGGATGAGCGATGGAGGATCTGTGGACCTTTCTCGCAGATGCCGGACGTCCCATCGTACTGTACGGGACCGGCAACGGCTGTGACAAAATACTGGATGCTCTCCACGAAAAGGGGCTTGAAGCGTCCGGGTTGTTCGCATCGGACGGTTTCGTCCGGAACCGGACCTTTCGGGGTTTCCCCGTCCTTTCCTACGATGAGGCGCGCCGTTCCTTCGGAGACGACATGGTGATCCTTCCGGCCTTCGGAACGAACCGGCCGGAAGTGATCGGTCTGATCTACGATCTCGACCGGAGGCATACGCTCCGGATGCCGGACGTCCCACTGTACGGAGGCCCTCTGTTCGATGCAGATTACGCCGCCGCCCACCGGGAGGAATGGGAGGAGACGGGTTCTCTATTCGCGGACGAAAGATCCCGTTCGCTTTTCCGCTCCGCTCTGGATTTCAGGCTCACCGGGCTTCTCCGTGATCTGGCCGACACAGAGCCCGTCCTCGTGACGCTGCGATCGCTGTTCGGACACGAAGCGATCCGGACGGCGGTCGACGGCGGCGCCTATTGCGGCGACAGCACCCGCGATATGATCCGGGCTTTTTCTCCAAAGACGGTCTATGCGGTGGAAGCGGATCCGAAGACCTTCGAGAAACTGCGCCTGTACGCCTCGTCCGAACCGGACGCGACGGTCATCCCCGTCTGGGGCGCTCTCCGGCATGAGGACGGGACCGTGACGTTCTCCTCCTCCGGGAGCCGGGGATCGGGAGAACACGGGCGGAACAGACGGGCTCGGGAAACGGCCGTTCCTGCCCTGACGCTCGACGCCGTCGCGCCGGGAACCGTCATCGATTTTATCAAGCTGGACGTGGAGGGGTCGGAACTGAAGGCGATCGAAGGCGGCCTGAACAGGCTCGTAAAAGACGAACCGAACCTGTCCGTCTCCGTCTATCACAAAACGGACGACATCGTGACGATCCCCGCGCTTCTGCACCGGATCCTGCCCGGACACCGGCTGTTTCTAAGGCGGCCTCCCTGCCTTCCGCTGTGGGATCTGACCGTTTACGCAGTGCGTCCAAGGTGAACTGCGGATCCCCGTTTTTTTCCCTGTCAGGGCTTGACAACCATCCGGCGGTGTGCTATAATGTCAAAGCTGCCGAGAAAAGGCGGCAACGCCCCATTAGCTCAGCTGGTAGAGCACTTGACTTTTAATCAAGGTGTCCGGAGTTCGATTCTCCGATGGAGCATGAAGTCCGCAGATCCGTCTGCGGACTTTTCTTTCAGAAATAGACAGAACAGCCCCGCAGATCACTCGAGGATCTGCGGGGCATCCTTGTTTGTCTCGGTCCCTTTATTCGGGTCTGTAGCTGTCCTTCAGGGAGACGACGCGGTTGAAAGTGTTCGGGCTCTTTGTGTCCTTGCTGAAATACCCGATCCGGACGAACTGGAACCTGTCGCCAGGACAAGCCGTCGCGAGGGACGGCTCGATCTTGGCCCCTCGGATTGTCACAGCGGAATCCGGATTTAGATAGTCCGCGTAGGTCTTGTCATCGGGCAGATCGTTCATGTTCTCCTCGGTAAAGAGCCGGTCGTAGAGGATCACGTCGGCGTCTTCTGCCGCATCGGCGGCGAGCCAGTGGATCGTGCCCTTGATTTTGCGGTCGGTCGGGTTGGAAGTCCCCGTTTCAAGATCGGCCGTACAGTGGATCGCGCGGATCGTGCCGTCCCCGTTTTTCTCAATCTCGCCGCACCGGATGATATAGGATCCCATCAGCCGGACCTCGCTGTCCGGTTTCAGACGGAAGAACTTCGGCGGCGGATCTTCGGAAAAATCGTCCGCGTCGATGATCAGTTCCCGGGTGAAGGGGACTTTTCTGGTGCCGGCTTCCGGATCGTTCGGGTTGTTGGGCAGTTCGAAGAGCTCGGTCCGGTCGGCCGGATAATTGTCGATGATCACCCGGACGGGATTCAGGATAGCAACGCGGCGCGGCGCCTTTTGGTTCAGTTCCTCCCGGACGCAATACTCCAGGAGCGCGATGTTCACCATGCTGTTCGCCTTGGAAACACCGATCCGTTCGATGAAATTCAGGATCGATTCCGGGGTGTAGCCCCGGCGGCGGAGTCCGCACAAAGTCGGCATTCTCGGGTCATCCCAGCCGTCCATGACGCCTTCCTCCACGAGCGAACGGAGATAGCGCTTCGACAGGACCGTGTTGGTGAGATTCAGTCTGGCGAATTCGATCTGTCGGGGAATGGACGGGACTGGACAGTGTTCGATGACCCAGTTGTACAGCGGCCTGTGATCCTCATATTCCAGAGAGCAGAGGCTGTGGGTGATCCCTTCCAGCGCGTCCTGAATCGGATGTGCGAAGTCGTACATGGGGAAGATGCACCATTTGGTCCCCTGCCGGTGGTGCTCCACGTAGCGGATCCGGTACAGCACAGGGTCCCTCATGTTGAAATTACCGGAAGCCAGGTCGATCCTGGCGCGGAGCGTGTATTTCCCTTCGGGGAATTCGCCCGCTCTCATGCGGCGGAACAGATCCAGGCTTTCCTCCATGGGACGGTCTCTATAGGGAGAAACGGCCGGATGCGTCAGGTCGCCCCGGAATTCCTTGAACTGGTCGGGCGTGAGCTCGCAGACATAGGCGTCTCCCTGCCGGATCAAAGTCTCCGCATACTGGTAGGTCGTTTCAAAGTAGTCCGAGCCGTAGAAGAAGCGATCGCCCCAGTCAAAACCGAGCCAGTGGATATCGTCCTGGATCGCCTCAACGTATTCGGTATCCTCTTTCGCCGGATTGGTATCGTCCATCCGGAGATTGCAGAGACCGCCGTATTTCCGCGCGGTCCCGAAATTGATGACCAGCGCCTTGCAGTGTCCAATATGGAGATAGCCGTTCGGCTCCGGCGGAAATCTGGTATGGATCTTCTCGACCTTACCTGCCGCCAGATCCTCGTCGATAAAATCGTGAATGAAATTGGTTTCTGCCATGATCTTCTTCTCCTTACAGTCGTTCGCCCATGCGGCAGATCCGTTCGACGACGCGGTCCTTTCCAAGGATCTGCATAACGACATACATATCCGGCGCGTTGATCCGTCCGGTGACCGCTACGCGCAGGAACATGGAAACGTCGCTCACGTTGCCGCGGTAAGCGTCCGGATCGGCCTTGTATGCCTTCATATCGGAAGTGTATCCAATCGATTCACCAATCGAGCGTATTTTTGAGAACCACGTCTCCATATCGTCCGCCGGATCGTAGGTTGAAAGGAACGCATCGTACACTTTCCGGATGTCCTCACGGTCATACTGCTCCGGAATCGTCTCCGACACGGTGAAGAAACGGTCGAAGAAGAACCCGATATAGGTCCGCGCGTCCGCCAGCGTCGTAAGATCCTTGCGCGGTTTCTTCCCGCCCCGCCCTATGGCAAAAATCTGTTTCGCGTAGGAGGGGTCGGCCGTCAAGCAGGCTGCGAAGTCCGGATCGAACTCGGACGACCAGTCCACGACGCGTTCGTAGATCTCGTCAGCCGTCATACGGGACAGAACGTTCTTCGACACGTCGTTTAGTTTGTTGAAATCGAACAGGCAGCCCGAAACGGACATCTTCTTGATGCTGAACGGGAAATCCAGATAGCTCCTGTCCGGATTCTGGGAGTGCCACTCCTCGAAATTGGAATTGAGCAGCGTGAGCAGATATTCCCACACGACCTCCGCCGCATATCCGAGCCGGCGGTAGTCGTCCATCTTGGCACCCATGTCCCGCTTCGACAGTTTCTTTTTTCCGCCCGACTCGTCGGCCTTCAGGATCTGGGCCGTATGCAAGAATTTCGGCATCCGGAACCCGAGGTATCGGAACAGCTGGATGTGTTTGGGAAGGCTCGGGAGCCAGTCCTCTCCTCTCACCACGTGCGTAGTCTTCATCAGATGATCGTCCACTGCGTGAGCAAAGTGATAGGTCGGGATCCCGTCGGATTTGAGCAGAACGAAATCCTCGTCATTCTCCGGCACCTCGAGTTCCCCCTTCACCAGGTCGGTGAATCTGGTCTTTCTCTCCGGGTCTCCGTCCGCGAGGATTCGGATCACAAAGGGATCTTTCGCCGCGAGATGGGCTCTGACATCCTCCATGGTGAATTCCCGTTCCGCGAGCATCTTCGCTCTCTTCTGAGCAGCGGCGACATGCCAGTCTGTATTCATGATCTCCGCTTTCTTGTCGGCGGTCTGGATCTCTTCCAGTTCCTCCTCCGTAGAGAAACAGGGATAGGCCTTCCCCTCCGAAACGAGTTTCTTGGCAAAAACGTGATACAGCCTGGCCCTCTGGCTCTGTTTATACGGACCGTACGCGCCGAACTCCGTCACATCGCCGTCTTCTCCGATGGTCACGCCCTCGTCATAATGAAACCCGTATGTCGCGAGCGTTCGAAGCAGCGACTCCAGCGCGCCGTCCACCTTCCGCTGTCCGTCGGTGTCCTCGATCCGGAGGAAGAAAACGCCGCCGGACTGATGGGCAAGCCTCTCGTCGACCACCGCCTGATAGATATTACCGAAGTGGACGAAACCGGTCGGGCTCGGAGCAAATCTCGTCACTTTAGCGCCTTCCGGCAGATCTCTGGGCGGATACATGGCCTCCACATCCTCCGGCGTCAGTGTCACATCTGGAAACAGAAGATCAGCTAACTCTTTGTAGTCCATCGCGGTACGTTCCTTTCGTCTCAAGTGCATTCTGTCAACGGTTATTATAGCATATTCTCATCCCTGCGTCTACCTCCGCCCGGGATTTTATGCGCATTCCGACTCGACCGCGGCACGCCCGTCCGCTTTACGTAAATTTCTCTTACTTTTTTGATCTTCCGTCGCTCTCTCATGTTGATTTTTCGGCACGCCTGTGATAGAATAGAACAGAGCAAAGAAAAACGTGGTGGAGGATCCGTCATGAATGAGATTTCAGCCGCTGGTTTCCGCAGTCAGTTCAAAGGGTACAACCGGGAGGACGTCAATGCCTTCATCCGCGACACGGACGAACGGAATGCGGAAGAGCGGAATGCCCTGCGTGAAAAACTCAAGGCAGCGGAAGAGACAGCCGCCAGACTCAAGGAAGACAATGGCACGCTGACCGCGCGGGTCGCGGAACTCGTTCAGAAAGTCCAGAGAGCGGAAGAGGCGGCTCAGGCCGAACGGACTGCGGCGAAATCTCTGTCAGAGGAATTGGAAACGATCCGTTCCCGCGTTTCCGAACTGGAAACGGAAAATCTCTCCGCCAGCGACGCGCAGAACGTGCTCCGCACAGATCTGGAGGAAGCCGACCGCCAGCGGACGGCCCTCGCGTCCGCAAACGAGACGCTCCGAAAGAAGATCACGGCGCTCGGACTGAATCCGGACGACGATCTTTCGAGACCGGAGATCGGCGACATTGACAACCACGACAGCCCCCTGTACAAGTTGCGTATGTATGAGCGGATCAGCGGACAACTGGGCGACATCATGATCAACGCGAACCGGAACGCCGCCCAAATCCTGAACGACGCGAAGCAGGAAGTCGAGATGCTGAGGCGAGATACGGACGAGTTCTGTGAAAAGAAACGCCGCGACTGCGACAACGAGGTACAGAAGATCCGGCAGGAAACGGCCGAGGAAGCGGTCTATATCCGCGACCGGCTCTCCGACACGGCCAGCCGGCTACTGTCCGGCGTCAGCAGCGATATCCATTCCTCTGCGGACGGCTGCATGAGAGAGGTCCAGTCCTGCCTTTCCGATATGCGCTATGAGATCGACGCCCTGCTTTCCAAGCTCCGGAACAGAGCCGAAGATATGAACGACCGGGTGAATTTCTTTACCAGTTCCGCCTCCGATGACATCGCGGCCAAACTGGGCGACCTGGAGAACAAATACGGGATCTTCTCCCCAGGGGAGAAACCTGACGGCCAGAATACCGAATCATGACTGAAACGGACATTCGGATCGGCGAGAAAGTCCGCGCTCTCCGGCTCAGCCGCGGGATGACGCAGAAGCAGCTGGCCGGCGGACAGATCACCCGTAGCATGCTCAGCTTGATCGAAAGCGGGGATGCGTCCCCGTCTCTCGGAACGCTGCTCTATCTGGCGGACCGGCTGGACGTGCCGGCGGGTTATTTCTTTTTGACGACTGCCGACGAGGAAAACCATTTCAAAAAAGGATCCGTCATTGGCGCCCTGCACGACGCTTTCCGTGACGGCGAATACGAATCGTGCATCCGGATCTGCGACGAGTTCCCGGTGGATTCGCTGGATGACGAGCTGGCGTTTCTTCTGGCGGTATCGTGCCTTTACAAATCCGTGTCGGAAGCCGGCTACTTCTCCATGAAGGAGGCTCGCAGCTGGCTTGACAAAGCCGAGGACGTCTCGGGACGTTCCGTCTACTGCCGGGATTCCTTCCGCAGCGCCATCCGGTACTACCGGTTGCTTTACGGTTCCGTCTGCGTTTATCCGTCCCCGGCGGGTCTTGCCGACGAAAACTGTGCCGGCGATTACGTCCCCGCCGATATGATCTCCTATTTCGCTGCGCTCAGCAACGAGACCTACCGCGATTCCGGCGCCGCCTGCGTCGCGCCATCCACACACGAGGGCAGACATCTGCACGCCCTGCAGATGATCGAAGACGGTTCGACGGCGGAAGCGGCGAAGCGGCTGAGAGAACTGTCTCTCGACCCTGAACTTCCCTTTTATATGCACTACCCCGTCCTGTGCGATCTGGAGAAAGCTGCAAACGCGCTCGAAGATCTTCGTCTGGCGTACAGCGCCTCGCGGCGGAAGCTGGAACTGATGAAAAAGTGTCAAGTCTAACAAGTAAGGAACATGAGAAAGAACGCCTGACCGGTACCGGTCAGGCGTTCGACTGTTCTGGATCGTTTTATCCGAATCAGAGAGAATGGACGCCGAGGGCGGGGTCTGCGTTTTCAGCGTCCAGCGCGTAGGTCTTTGCCTTCCTGTATTCGAAGAATTTCTCAGCTACCTGTTCGAACAGCGCATAGGAGAGTACGTCCTCCTCCTGCGTTTCCCACTTCCTGATCTTCTGACGCAGCGTGTCAAGCTCCGGCGCGAGACGGTCGGCGGGACGGAACTCGATCCGCTCCTCGTCTCCGATGATCTGCCTGACGAAATCCGGCTTGATGGGGGCCGGCGTCTGCCCGTACTCGCCGCGGATCAGTCCCTTGAATTCCTTCGAAACCATCTTGTAACGCTCTCCGGCCAGGACATTCAGCACGGCCTGCGTCCCGACGATCTGGGAGGTCGGCGTGACCAGCGGCGGGAACCCGGCGTCCTCCCGAACCCGTGGAACTTCCTCCAGGACCTCGGCGAGCTTTTCGCTCTTTCCCTGCTGCTTGAGCTGAGAGACCAGGTTGGACAGCATTCCACCCGGCACCTGGTACAGGAGACAGTTCACGTCCACCTTGAGAACCTTCGGGTCGAGGAGCCCGGACTTGAGGTACATCTCCCGCAAAGGCATGAAATACTTGCTGATCCGGTCCAGTTTGCGCAGATCCAGTCCGGTATCGTATTCCGTTCCCTGGAGCGTTGCGACGATGGATTCGGTCGGCGCCTGGGAAGTGCCCATCGCCATCGGGGAGATGGCGGTATCCACGATGTCCACGCCCGCTTCGATGGCCTTCAGGATCGTCATCGAGGCGAGTCCCGTGGTATAGTGCGTATGAAGCTGGACCGGGATCTTCACTTCATTCTTGAGCGTCCGGACCAGATCGTAAGCCGTATAAGGCGTGAGCAGACCGGACATGTCCTTGATGCAGATCGAGTCGGCCCCCATATCCTCCAACTGTTTTGCATAGCGGGCGAACGCTTCGCTGGAGTGGACCGGGCTGATCGTATAACTCATGGCAGCCTGTACATGTCCGCCTTCCTTTTTGGTGGCATCGATGGCGGTCCGCAGGTTCCGCGCATCGTTCAGCGCGTCGAAGATCCGGATGATGTCGATACCGTTCGCAATGGATTTCTGCACGAAGTACTCCACCACGTCGTCGGCGTAATGACGGTACCCGAGAATGTTCTGGCCCCGGAAGAGCATCTGAAGTTTCGTGTTCTTCACGCGGTCCCGGATCGTCCGGAGCCTGACCCACGGATCCTCGTTCAGGAACCGCATGCAGGCGTCGAACGTCGCGCCGCCCCAGGCTTCCAGAGAGTGATATCCCACCTGATCCATTTCCTCGAGGATCGGGATCATCTGTTCGGTGGTCATCCTGGTCGCGATCAGCGACTGATGGGCGTCTCTGAGAACGGTCTCGGTGATCTTAACTTTTGCCATCTCTGTCTGTATCCTTTCTGGTTCGATAGCCCGCGCTGGTCAGAGGCCCAGACCGGGAAGATAGGAGAGAAACACGCCCGCAGCCACAGCGGAACCGATCACGCCCGCCACGTTCGGTCCCATCGCATGCATGAGAAGGAAATTGGACGGGTCTTCCTTCTGACCCACCATCTGCGACACACGAGCCGCCATCGGGACGGCTGAAACGCCCGCCGAGCCGATCAAAGGATTGATCTTTCCCTTTGTGAGCACACACATGATCTTGCCGGTCAGGATGCCGCCGATCGTGGAAATGCAGAAGGCGGTCAGACCAAGCAGGATGATCTTGATGGTGCTGAAGGACAGGAAAGTATCGGCGTCAGCCGTCGCGCCGACGCAGACGCCCAGGAAAATCGTGACGATATTCATCAGTTCGTTCTGTGCGGTCTTGGAGAGACGGTCTGTCACGCCTGATACGCTGAGAAGGTTCCCGAGCATCAGGAATCCGATCAGCGGCGCAGCTGCCGGGACGATCAGCGAGACGACGGACGCCACGATGATCGGGAAGAGGATCCGCTCCGTCTTCGAAACGGGACGGAGCATCTTCATCCTGATGGATCTTTCCTTCTTCGTCGTGAGAAGTTTCATGAACGGAGGCTGGATGATCGGGATCAGCGCCATGTAGGAATAGGCCGCGATCGCAATCGCGCCGAGGAGATGAGGTGCCAGCGTTTTGGCGACCAGGATGGCGGTCGGCCCGTCAGCTCCTCCTATGATGCCGATTGCACCCGCCTCGAGCGGCGTGAATCCAAGGAACACAGCGCCTGCGAAGGCGACGAAGACGCCGAGCTGCGCGCCGGCACCCATCAGGATGGACTTCGGGTTGGAGATGAGCGGCGAGAAATCCGTCATCGCGCCGACGCCCAGAAAGATCAGCGAGGGATAGATACCCAGCTTGACGCCCAGATACAGGAAATCGAGCAGCCCGCCCGACTCGGCGATCAACTGCAGATTGATGGGCGAGCCGTCCTCGTGGATGAACAGATCCATGTGAAAAAGATCCGCGCCCGGCAGATTCGCCAGCAGCATCCCGAAGGCGATCGGGAGAAGCAGCAGGGGCTCGAATTTTTTCGCAATGGCGAGATAGAAGAGCAATCCGATGATAACGTACATGACCAGCGTCTTGACGAGCAGGGTCGGGTCTTCCACCAGCTCCCGGATACCGGTCGTCTCATACAGATCAACAAAGAAACTCAATTTCAATCACTCCTGTTTTGTTCAGACAGGTTCGCTCAGCCCAGTGTCACGATAGGGTCCCCTGAATTGACGGACGCGCCCTGGCTGACGTTGATCGCCTTGACGGTCCCATCCGCACCCGCAAAAATCTCGTTTTCCATTTTCATGGCTTCCAGAATGCAGACCAGCGTATCCGCTTTGACCTCGTCCCCTTCCTTCACGTTCATCTTCAGGATCGTGCCGGGCATCGGAGCCTTCACGACCCTTCCGCCTGCCGGGACGGCAGTCTTCGGCGCGGCGGGCGCCGCAGGAACCGCGGAGGCGGATGGTGCCGCTGGCGCGGTATCCGCAACCTGTACATCCGCTTCCTCGACCAGGACTTCATATACGGTACCATTGACGGTCACATTGTACTTTTTCATGACAGACCCTCCGTTTCAGTCTTCTGTTTTGCTGTGTTTTCTTTCGGAACGTTTCCGGAACGACACGACCCGGTAGGGACGGTCCTGCAGACCCGAACCCTGAGAGGCCCGGTAAGTCTCGATCGCCGCCGTAATGGCCGCAATCAGCTGCCCCTCGCCGGAGACTGACCCGACGGATTCCTCGGGTTCGCCGGGAGAATCATCTTCCGGGCTCTTCTTTCCGGCGGCTTTTCGGCCGAACAGACCGAAGAGAAAGATGACGAGGCACAGAATCCCGAGGACCAGGAATACGGTCCCCATGCCGCGCAGCAGCACATCGCCTGCCAGGGACAGGTTTTCTGAACTGAAACCGGCTTCCAAAAAGATCAGCATATGGTTCATCTCTCCTCCTCCGGTCAAAGCGGCAGATTGGCGTGACGGCGTCTCGGCAAGGCGGGAGATTTCCCGGCCAGCATAAGCACAGCTGAGATCAGTCTCTGCCTCAGTTCGCTCTTTTCCACCACGTCGTCGACCGCTCCAGCCTTCGCCGCTTCCAGCACGTTCGCATATCTGTCGGTCCATTCCTTCTCGAGATCGTCTCTGGACACGTCCTGCGTGATACGGTCGTTCCAAAGCAGTGCGACGGAGGACGCCGGGCTGAGGCAGCCGATCCTGGCCGTATCCAGCGCGAGCACCAGGTCGGCGCCGACGGACTTCGAGCCCATCACGGTGAAGACGGATCCGTAGGCGCAACCGCTCACCAGCGTGATGAGAGGCGTTCTGGCGGATGCGTAGGCAGCTGCCAGTTTACCGATCTCCGAACAGAAGGGGTTCTTTTCCTCGTCCCCTTCCACCACGTATCCTTCAGAATCGACCGTCGTCAGGACGGGAATGAAGAAACTGTCGCAGAAATTCAGGAAACGGGCGGCCTTGCGGGCGCCTTTTGACGTGAGGCGGCCCTCACCGGCTGTATGATCGGTCCCGACGACCCCGCACACGACGCCACCCAGCGTGATGAAACCGGTCGTGATGCACGGCGCGTACGATGGAGCGACCTCCAGATACCGTCCGCCGTCCGCGACGGCTTTCACGAGCGTTACGGCGGATCCGTCGGCCTCGTAGGCGGACAGGTCGGTGGAACGGTTCATCTCGTCGGTCACGGTGAGTTCTGCCGTTCCATCCTCGTTGTTGGATGGAATAAACTCTAGCAGCTCACGTGCCATGGCGAGCGCTTCGCGATCCGATCCCGCCGTCAGAGAGGCGATGCCGGCTTCGACGGATTCCTCCGTCCTGCCGCCCCCAACCACAAAAGGAGGATTGACGCTGATCTCCGCGTTTGCAGCAGTGATGACAAAGTCGAAAATGGACACAAGAACGGCCGCTGCTCCCTGCGCGATGCCGGGAACGACGGCGATCTGCGGGATTACGCCGGAGGCACCGGACGCGGCTCGCATCATCGCACCGTATCCTGCCATGGCCCGAACGCCTTCCGGCAGGTAGGCGCCTGCGCTGTCGAAAATGCCGACGACGGGCGCGCCGTTCTCCATGGCGAGCCTGTACAGATCGGCGACTTTCCGTCCCGCCTCTTCACTGACGGAACCGCGCATCCTGCTTGGATCCTGCGCGAATGCGTACACGAGGCACCCGTTGACGGAACCGTAGCCGCAGCGGACGCTTTCCAGCTCGTCCGGCAGATCCTGTCCGGAACCACCTGCGCGCTTCATGACATAGGCCCCGAGTTCCGTAAAGGTACCCTCGTCAAACAGTAATTTCAAGCGTTCTCCCGTGCTGAGCGCGTCCTTTCCGACCGGTCCGTCGTTCCGGTCGAGCAGCTCTCTGAAGGAGGCGGCGCTCATGGTCCCTTCGGCGGCGTCCTTCATCGTTTTATCCATGTTTTCCTCCAATATAGGGCGAAATACGGCTAATAATGCACAAAAACAGGCGTTCGAATGACATAAGCACCATTCTACCCCATTGTACTTATTCTACCTCTTCTGGCGCCCTTTATCAAGTACAAACCAAAAAGTTAAAACAAAATTCATATTTAATCCACCCAACTCCTTTCTTAGACCGTTATACTGTTTCTCAACGAACGAAAGCGAGGATCATATATGCTGATCGACTTCCACACCCATGCCTTTCCGGACGAGCTGGCGGGACGTGCGCTCGGGGCTCTGCAGCGTACCATCGGGTTTCCTCCCTTCCATGACGGGACAGTCAAAGGACTGATCCGCTCCATGGACGACAACGGGGTGGAACGGTCCGTGATCTGCAATATCGCCACGGCGGCCCGTCAGGTTGAACACGTCAATCAATTTGCCATCCGGACCGCCGAAACGTACGGAAACCGTCTGTCTCCGCTCGGAAGCATCCACCCTCTCTTTCCTCATCCGGAGGACGAGATCGAACGTCTCCGGGCAGCCGGCATCCCGGGCATCAAGATCCACCCGGACTTCATGGGCGTTTCCATCGACGACCCGGCCTTCGACGAGCTCTTTGCCGCCGCCGCAGACGCAGGTCTCTTCATACTCACCCATGCCGGTTTCGACGTATCCTTTCCCGATCTTATCCGGGCCACGCCTGCCGCCATCCTGCGGCGGATCCGTCGCTCTCCCGGAGCGACGCTGGTCTGCGCACATTTCGGGGGAAATGCGCTGTCGCGTGACGTGATCGACACGCTGCTCGGTGAACCGGTCTGGATCGACACTTCCCTGCCCACCGTTTCACACCTTCCGAAGGAGAACGCGCTTGCCATCCTGAACGGACATGACGCTGAACGGCTTCTGTTCGGTTCCGACTCGCCCTGGTGCACACCGAGGGAAACGTTCGAATACGTGGATTCCCTCCCGGTCCCGGACGATCTGAAAGAAAAGATCTTCCATCGAAATGCGTGCCGCCTGCTCGGCATATCATGAAAACAGAGTCCACGAAACGTGGACTTTTTCCTTTGTTTCCAAGTCGCCCCGTCTCCTTCGATCTAGCGGAAAATCAGCCAAGACCCTTGCATTCGGAACGAAAATATGATATAATGCAATCGCATTTGTAAGGATAATAACTCGTGAATCAAGGCCATACCAGCCGGGGAGGTAGCGGGTCCCTGTACTCGAAGTCCGCTATAGCGGGGGTGGATTCCCCTTCCGAGAGCGGGGCTTGCGCAGTCTGTGCCACGCGGAGTGTGTTGACGAGTGGGTCTTGCGCGATCGACGGCTGTGAACCATGTCAGGTGGGGAACCAAGCAGCATTAAGCAGTTCAGCCGATGCGCCGCAAGGTCGCCTACTAAGAGCATGAACCGTGGTGTCGTGTGTGGGTTTTCGTTCGAAGTTCGGGTGTGTGGTCTTGATTGACGGGTTATTTCTATATCCGGCGGCAGAAGAAACGGAAGGAGGATGGCGCTTTGCATCAGACGCTGTACAGAAAATACCGTCCGCGCACCTTTGAGGATGTATGCGGACAGGATCATATCACCTCCGTTCTCCAGTACGAGTCCGTTCACGGCCGGTTCAATCACGCCTACCTGTTCTGCGGTCCCAGGGGGACCGGAAAGACGTCCTGCGCGAAGATCCTCGCCAAGGCTGTCAACTGCGAGCATCCTGTAAACGGTAGCCCTTGCGGAGAGTGCTACGCGTGCACGTCGATCGACGACGGTTCCTCGACTGATGTCCTGGAGATGGACGCCGCGTCGAACAACGGCGTCGACTATATCAGGGAACTGCGTGACGCGGTCAGTTTCACGCCCGCCGCCCTGAAAAAACGCGTCTACATCGTGGACGAAGTCCACATGCTCTCGATATCAGCCTTCAACGCGCTTCTTAAAACACTGGAAGAGCCGCCGGAACACGTTATCTTCATCCTAGCCACGACAGAGTTCCACAAACTCCCCGCCACGATCGTCTCCCGCTGCCAGCGGTTCGATTTCCGGCGGATCCGGACGGAGGTCATCGCGGACCGTCTTCTGAAGATCGCCGCTGCGGAAAACATCACGCTCCAGGAAAGCGCCGCACTTCTGCTGGCCAAGCAGTCCCAGGGCGGGATGCGGGACGCGATCAGCCTGTTCGAACTCTGTTCCTCCGGCGGACTGGACGTGACGCCGGAACGTGTCACGGAAATCCTGGGGCTCACCGGGATCGAGCTGCTGTACAAAACGGCAGTCGCGGTCGCAAGGAACGATGCCTCCGCCATATTCCGGGCCGTCCAGATGGTGGACGAGTCCTCCCGGGACCTTTCCGTCTTTCTTTCGGACCTTCTCAGCTTCTGGCGCAACATGCTGGTCTTCCGGAGCCTGCCGGAAAACGAGCGTGCCTTCTATCTGGATCTAACGGAACCGGAGATGCGACTGATGGCCGACGCAGCCAGACGTTTCACCACGGAATCGCTAACGGCGGATTTCGCCCTGCTCGACGCCGCGCTCGTTGAAGTCGACCGGATGCCTCAGACGAAGAGGCTCACCTGTGAACTAACGCTCCTGCGTATGGCCGACCCTTCCCTGGATCAGTCGCCGGAAGCCATGCTCTCCCGGATATCCGCGCTCGAGAGCAAGATCAGTCTCCTTGAAACGTCGCCGATCTCCGCTCCGGCAACGGACGAAACGACAGTGCCGGACGGGACTACCGACATGCCCGCAGAGGACACCCCGCCGGCAGAAAAACTGACCGAAGCGCCCTCCAGAGCAACGCCCGAATATCTCCGCTCTGTGCGGGAATTCGGAGACGTAATCGAAAGGATCCGCGAAGCGAACCCGTCCTGTGCCGGCTTTCTGAACGAATGCGAAGCGCTCGTGACGGAAGATCGGAAGACCGTCGTCATCCGGACCGTCAACGAATTCGGCTCCTCGATCCTGAAAAGCAACGAAAAGCTGCTTCTGTCCGCGTTCCACCTTTGCGGCGTCACGGACGCCGGCGCCATCCTGCGTTTTGAGACCGGTGCGAAACCGAAAGCGGAACCGCTGGACGAGCTGACGGGCTTTTGATCAAGCTGCCTCCACCCATATGGCAAGAACCATCCAGATCATTTTTCGAGGTGTGTATAGATGAAAGCAAAACTACCGAACAACATGGGAGGCGGCCCCTCCAATATGCAGGGAATGCTCCGTCAGGTGCAGAAGATGCAGGAAGAGATGGCCCTCAAGCGCGAGGAACTGGACGCCGCCGAATATGAAGTCAAGGCTGGCGGCGGCGTTGTAACAGTAACGATCAACGGAAAGATGGAGATCGTCAGGATCGATATCGCGCCTGAGATCGTGGATCCCGACGATATCGAGACCCTGTCCGACATCGTGACGGCCGCCGTCAACGAGGCCATCAAGAAAGTCAATACGGCGAACGCAGATGCCATGGGCCAGATCACCGGCGGGATGAACATGAACATCCCGGGCCTCTTCTAAGATCATGCCGGATACGCTGGAACCGATGGAAAGGCTGACGGACATGTTCCGTAAGCTGGACGGTGTCGGACGGAAATCCGCCGCCCGATATGCCTATTGCGTCCTGAATTTCACCCCGGAGGAAGCGGTTGATTTCGCGCGGGCGATTGTCGCCGCGAAGACCGACATCCACAAATGTTCCGTCTGCTGCAACATCACGACGGGAGACATCTGTTCCATTTGTGAGAACGAGCAGAGAGACCACGGTACGGTCTGTGTCGTAGAGGATCCCCGCGCCCTGCTTGCCATCGAGAAGACCCGTCAGTACAACGGCGTCTATCACGTGCTGCACGGAACGATCTCGCCGATGCGCGGCATCACGCCGGACCGGCTGACCATCAACGAACTGCTTGCCAGGGTCGGCGATCAGGAGCACCCGGTCCGCGAAATCATCCTTGCGACCAATCCGACAGTGGAAGGAGAGGCGACCGCCATGTACATCGGCAAACTGCTCTCCCCTCTTGGTGTGAAGGTCACGCGGATCGCGAACGGCGTCCCGGTGGGCGGAGACTTGGAATACGCCGACGAAGTCACGCTCCGCCGCGCCATCGAAGGTCGCTACACACTCCTTTGATTTACTGGATTCCAACAAGAGAAAACAGGCAATCCAATGATTCGGATTGCCTGTTGTTTTTTCTGCTTTGGATCAGAAGACCCGGTTGATCCCGTATCCCTTCTCCAGGAAGGAGCCGAGGTTCTGCTCCAGAATCGTCATCAGCCGTTCCCGCGCTGCGCGGGACGTCCACGCGCAGTGAGGTGTGATAACGGCATGGGGTGCGGAAAGAAGCGGGTTGGACAGGTCGGCCGGTTCGACAGCCAGAACGTCCGCGCCGAACCCGGACAGTCTGCCTGAGACGAGCGCCTCCGCGACGTCGCCCTCATTCAGGATTGCCCCGCGGGCGGTATTGATCAGCACGGCCCCCCGTTTCATTTCCGAAAGGAAAGCCCGATTCACCATGCCGCGGGTCTCGTCGGTCAGCGGACAGTGGAGAGTCAGAAAGTCGGATTCCCGCCGGAGCACTTCCGGCGTGACGAAACGGATCCCGTCCTCTTCCCCTTCGGTCCTGCTCCTCTTTGTCGCCAGCGCGCGCATCCCAAGCGCCATACAGATGCCCGCGACCCGTCTGCCGATCGTCCCGCATCCGTAGATACCGACCGTTTTGCCGTCCAACTCCGTAAAGCGGTGTGTCTGATAAAGGATCCCCGGAAGTCCCGTCCATTCTCCCTGACAGATCATGTTCCGGTATCCTTCAAGATCGAACGCGCAGGCGAGCAGAAGTGTGACGGTGACCTGTGCCACCGAGGCGGTGGAATAGCCGGGCGCATTGCTGATC
>JAEEGL011466793.1_pt1 | contig 33053 bp, 22 predicted proteins | sample 9134231 | NCBI WGS metagenome assembly JAEEGL01 (sample SAMN16246548, study PRJNA631951) | gut metagenome | biome: gut microbiome; feature: rumen; material: fiber-attached | host: Bos | place: Iran: Karaj | collected 2018-10 | reverse complement strand
TCGCCATCCATACAAATGGGGCGTGAGATATCCCATTCCTCGTCGTTTAATGATGCGGCCAGCACGTTGCGTGCAAAGCCTTCGCTAATGCTCTTGGCAATGTCCAGAGGGGTTACACCATCCTCATATTGGCGTACATTGCCGTCAGGAAACTTAATGTTAATCATAATAAGTATTTGATAATTAGTGGTTTGCGTTGTACCCTACAACAGTACAACATATTTTAACCTGCAAAGTTAGTGCAAGTCGAGGGGATTGCCAAACAAAAAACACTTTTTTGTGTGCAATCCCAAGTCCTCTACTCCATTCCTCACGCTAAGCCGCCAAGCCGCTAAGTTTTTTAGGTATTGCTCGCAAGAGGCTCGCAACTTAGCGCACTCCCTCCCTCAAAGTAGAGCCGCAAAATTTTGCGGCTCCCTCCCGCGACTGGGTCCAGGTTCGCAGCGGCTCCGTCGCTGCGATCTTCCGCGACAGGGTCCCTCTATGCCGCCACTCCCGTGGCGGCCCCAAGCAATGTCTCGATGCCGCCTAACTTCAGCAAAACATGCCCCCCTGGCTCAGGATTCGAAAAAATGATTATCTTTGTGGTCGGTTATAGCAAAAACAGTTATTAAAGATGAAAACTCTCTTTAAACTCATTGGAGGCCTTCTTCTGGGGGCGGCCATCGGCCTAATTATTATCATCCCCATCATTGCGTTGATCGACGGCGAGTCGGTCATGACAGTGGCGAGAACCATCTTCGGCAAGTTCACCCTGCAGAAAGTTGTCAGCATCGCTTGGACGCTGCTCGCTGCCTTGATTGCCTTTGTCCTGAACATCATCCTCCACGAGGGTGGTCACCTGGTGGCGGGGCTGCTGACGGGCTACAAGTTCGTGTCGTTCCGTTTCTTTAACTGGACGCTTATCCGCAAGGACGGACGCCTAAAGTGGCGCAATTTTGAGTTGGAGGGAACGGGCGGACAGTGCCTGATGGCTCCACCCCACAAGCCGCTGGAGGAAATTGACACGCGCTGGTACAACGCCGGCGGCGTGCTCGCCAATGCCATCACTGCCCTACTCGCCATTGTGCTGATATGGGCCCTGAATCTGCCCTCATGGCTGAACAGCCTGCTGGCTGCCATGGCGTTATTCGGCATTTTGGGTGTATTGACCAACGGCATTCCCATGAAACTGGGTGGCGTAGCCAACGATGGATACAATCTGCTCCAACTTGAGAAAGACATCCCTGGCAAACAGTGTTTCTGCAACGTTCTGGAACTCAACGCACTCAACCAGGAAGGCAAGACCTACAGCGAGATGCCTGAACGCCTCTTCATCATACCCGACCCCATCGACTGGAAGAATCCCATGCACACTGCCGCCGTGCTGGCCTCAGTGACGCGCAAACAGGCCCAGCACCAGTGGGAAGAGTCTTACCAGCAGCTCACCGAGACGAGCAGCCACAAGAGCGACATTATGCCCCTGTATCAGCAGGAACTGGAAAACATGATGACACTGGCATGCATCGCAACGGGTCGCGATGATGAGGCACGCCAGCACTATACCGATGAAGTAGCCAAATACGTCACCCACCATGCCCCGACAATGAGCGACAAGCAGATGACAACCATGGCAGTAGCTCTCGCCCTAGAAGGTGACCGCCCCAAAGCCGAACAACTGCTCAACCAGCTCGAGACCGACCGCAACAAATACATCCACCAGGGCGACGTCGCCATGAGCCTCGACCTCATGCACTGGCTCCTCACCACCCGTCTATAACCTGACCAGCCCTAACGGGCTTCAACTACAACAACCTGATGATCCTTTTCTCAAGATGAGAAAAATATATTGTACCTTTGTGGCTGGAAAGTCATGAGTAGATGAGTAACACGGCGGCCATAGCGCAGTTGCAGGTGCAGCGGGAACTGCTCCGGGTGGAATACCAGGAGGAGAAGGAGGTCTATCGCCAGCAGACCGAGAGCATCGGGCTGGCGCGCAAGGTGACGCGCGGCGACGCGTGGTTTCCGCTAAAACTGGGCCGCACCTACTACAACTCCATCAATCAGTACTGTATCGAGGTGACCCGCCAGGGCGACGAGGAGATTGACCATAACTTTGAGTACGGCAAGCCCGTAGTGTTTTTCAGCGCCGAAGCGCCAGCTGGCGACCTGAAGCAGGCCCTCAAAATCCACTATTTCAACTTCACGGGAACCATCTCGTTTGTTGACGGCGACCGCATGGTCATTGCCATCCCCGAGGGGCACACGCTCGAACTGCAAAACACGCAAATGCCCGTGGGCGTACAACTGTTCTTTGACGAGACGAGTTTCCGCATCATGTTCGACGCCCTGGACCGTGTCATCGGCGCCAAGGGCAACCGCCTGGCCTACCTGCGCGACATGTTCTACAGCCACCAGCCTGCCCAGACATTCTCCTTTGAGGCGATGCGCTTCCCGTGGCTCAACGCCAGCCAGGAACGCGCTGTCAACGATGTGTTGCGCGCCAAGGATGTGCGTGTGCTGCACGGTCCTCCCGGCACGGGCAAGACGACTACACTGGTTGAGGCCATCAACGAGACGCTCATGCGCGAGACGCAGGTGCTCGTGTGTGCCCAGAGCAACACCGCCGTCGATTGGATCAGCGAAAAACTTGTGGATTGCGGCATTCCCGTGTTGCGCTTGGGCAACCCCACACGCGTCAACGACAAGATGCTGAGTTTCACCTATGAGCACCGCTTTGCCGATCACCCCGACTATCCCAAGTTGTGGCAAGTGAGGCGCACCATACGCGAGATGCGGCGCAAGCGGCGCGAGAAAGTAGAGCATTTCCATCAGAAACTCGACCGCCTCAAGGAGGTCGCCGTGGAGCTTGAAGTGCGCATCAATGCCGACATCTTCGGGCAGGTGCGTGTCATCGCCTCCACCCTCGTCGGAGCGGGCAACAAGCTGCTCGATGGGCAGAAGTTCGGCACGGTTTTCATCGACGAGGCGGCACAGGCGCTCGAAGCGGCCTGCTGGATTCCCATCCGCCGCGCCAGCCGCGTGGTGTTTGCAGGTGACCACTGCCAGCTGCCGCCCACGGTCAAGAGTCTTGAAGCCTTGAAAGGCGGCCTGGGCAAGACCCTGATGGAGCGCATCGTCGAGAACAAACCCGAGTGCGTCTCGCTGTTGCAGGTGCAGTACCGCATGAACGACGAAATCATGCAGTTCAGCAGCGATTATTTCTACCATGGCCAAATGAAATCGGCCCCCGAGGTGGCCCATCGGCTCATCCACGAGGGCGACACGCCCATCCTGTGGTTCGACACCTCGACCATCAACCTGGGCGAGGACGAGAAGGACAATTTCAAGGAGCAATTCATCGGCGAGACGTTTGGGCGTGTCAACAAGGGCGAGGCCAACCTGATCATCAGCCTATTGCAGATTTATTTCCAGCGCATCGGCAAGCAACGCATCCTCGACGAGCGCATCGACGTAGGCATCATCTCGCCCTACCGTGCCCAGGTCCAGTACCTCAAACGCCTGATCAAGAAACGCGCCTTCTTCAAGCCCTTCCGCCACCTGATTTCGATCAACACCGTCGATGGGTTCCAAGGTCAAGAGCGCGACATCATCCTCATCTCGCTGGTGCGGGCCAACGACCAGGGGCAAATCGGTTTCCTGCGCGACCTGCGCCGCATGAATGTCGCCATCACCCGCGCCCGCATGAAACTCTTCATTCTGGGCGACGCCACGACCATGACACGCCACCCCTTCTACAAGCGCCTATTCAACTACATCCAAGCCGTCCACGGATACACAGAAAACAACTGAAAAGTCTGATTTTCCTGAGTGTATCCGCACTCTTGAGCCTCACGCTAAGCCGCTAAGGCGCTAAGTTTTCATGATTGCTCGCAAGAGGCTCGCAACATTGTCGATGCCTCTCTAAACTCTAAACTTTAAACTCTAAACTGCGAGCAACGCGAGCATAATTATTGTTGTCTAAGTTGTTTGAGATGGAGTCATTTTGCGTAGCCACTGGCGGTAGCCCAGGATGGCCATGATGGTGTAGAAGGCGTAAAGGCCTGCGGTGAAGGGTATCTGCTTGTAAATGTAGAGAACGGTGCAGACGGCATCAACGACGAGCCATAGCAGCCACTGCTCGGCATACTTCTGCGCTAGAGCCCACAGGGCGACCATGCTCAGGGCGGTGGTGAAACTGTCGCACAGGGGGACACTGCTGTCGGTCCAGGTAATCAATACCCAATAGATGATGCCCCACAGCGCCAAGCCCACAAGGGCCACAGGTAGCACGCGCCGCAGTGGGAAATGGGTAATGGGCAGTTCGCCCCCAGCGGAAGACGCATCTGCATCGTCGCCTTGGGTGTGCCTTCGAGACCAACGCCACATGGCGTAACCGTAGATGGCAGCCAGCACGTAATAAACCTCCATGCCAAAGTCGGCATACAGGCCTCGTGCCAAATATAAGTAACCATGCACGATGGGCATGATGACGCTCACGAGCCACAGCCAGATGCTCGCCTTGAACTCCAGCCACAGGTAAATGAGCCCCAGCACCAAGCCAGCCAGGTCGAGGGCCTCGACCCACCCGAAGTTATTGAAATATTGAACTATCGTCTCCATTCATTTAGTCACTAAACACACATCAACATCCTCACGCTAAGATATTCTTTAAAAATTCAAAAGCTTTGCGCCTTAGCGGCTTAGCGTGAGACAGGAAATCAGAAGCGGAAAGTGATGTGACCCAGGGCATTGATGCCGGCCATGGGATAGAAACGGGGATCGCTGTACAGGCTGTACTGGTTCTGCTTGCTGCCACCGGGATACAGGGCGGCGGTCTGCGAGTAACCGTTGGTCTCGTACTTCTCGTCAAACAGGTTGTAGATGGTAACACCTGCCGTGATGCTGCGGACGTGCGGCAGCTTGAAGGTGTAAGCCAGGTCCAGGTTGTTGACAAAGTAGGGATCCAGCGAGTCCTCTTTGCGCTCAAAGTTGTCGAGGTACTGGCGCGACACATACTGCGACTGCAGGTGGGCGCTGAAGCCCTTGTAGTCAAACATCAGCATGCTGCCCAGGGTCACACTAGGCGAGAAGGCGATGGTGGTGTTGCCCTTCTCGATGGCGGTCTGGGTCCACATGCCATCCCACGAGTCGGCGTCATAGTCGCTCACGTAGCCCACGTAGTCCTTGATGCGATTGCGGCTCAGCGTGGCATTCACATCCCAGCGCAGCCACTCGGTAAACTGCATTCCTGCCAGGAGCTCGATACCCATGCGGTAGCTCTTGTCCACGTTCTCGGCCATCAGCTCACCAATCTCGTTGATTTTGCCGTTGAGCACGAGCTGGTCCTTGTAGTTCATGTAGTACAAGTTGGCACTGAACAGGAAACGGCCCGAACGGAACTCGTAGCCGGCCTCCCAGTCATAGAGCTTTTCGCTCGTGGGGTGCTGCAGGAACAGGCCGTCGGTATAGTTGTTGCGCGTGGGCTCCTTCTGGGCAACGGCAAACGAGGCATAGGCACGATGCTTGGCGTTAATCTGCCAGTTCAAACCGGCCTTGGGGTTGAAGAAGTTGAAGGGCTCGTCGATGTCGAGCGCCTGTAAGCGCTCGGGGTCGGCGGTCCAGTCCCACTTGTCGTTGTTACCCGTGATACGGTACCCGATATGGCGGTACTGCAGGTCGGCATAGGCACTCAACCCGCCCGTAATCACGTAATTGCCCTTCAAGTAGATGTTATAGTCGGTCTTGCGGCCGTTGTTGCGGTAATACTCGTGGTCAGGAGCCAGCGGGGCGGTATAGTTCTCCACCCAGATGACCTGGCCATAATGGTCATTGCTGTAACGGTTGATGCCGCCGCCGAGGGTGGCCGCCAAGCGGTCATTGCTATACTGCAACGAGAACACGCCACCGCCGAAGTCGCTATCCACACATTTTTTCCTCACGAGGCTTGCTTTCTTCTTGATGATGCCCTCATTCAGCACCATGGGTTGCAAGGCATATTCCTTAAGAGTGCGGTCATTCTTGTATTCCTGATAGTAGCCGTAACCATTGGTGTAATGCAGGGCCACATTGAGTTTCCACATGGGGTTGAATGTCTGATTCAAGATGAGCTGGTAGTGGGTCTGACGGTAGATGTCCTTCTGATCCTTATAGAAACCCGTTACCTTGCCGTCGTGCTTGATTTCGCCGTTGGGGTTATAGGTGCGGTTCTCCTTCAGGTCGTCGCGGCTGATGCCGTCCCACGCGTGGTAGGTGTCTTCCTTGCCGCCAAAGGTGATGAAGCGCAACGACGTGCCGCCGTAGAAGTAACCCAGCTGGCCAAAGTAACTCACCAGTTCGCTGCTGGCACGGTCACGGTAGCCGTCACTGCCGATGTGCGACAGACGGGCCTCGATAGCCCAACGGTCATTCAGCAGGCCAGAGCCTACGCGCAGCGCCTCCTTGTTGGTATTGAAGGAACCGTAGCTGCCCGTAACCTCGGCATAAGCATCACGCGAGAAACCCTGCGTCCTCATGTTCACGCTGCCGCCAAAGGCACCCGAACCGTTGGTCGAAGTGCCTGCGCCACGCTGCACCTGGATGTCGCGCACCGACGAGGCAAAGTCGGGCGTGTTCACCCAGTAGATGCTGTGGCTCTCCGCATCGTTCAGCGGGATGTCATTCACCGTGATATTGATACGAGTCGCATCCGTACCGCGCACGCGCATCGACGTGTAGCCCACGCCAGCACCTGCGTCGCTCGTCGTGATCACGCTCGGTGTCATCGTCAGCAGGAACGGGATGTCCAAGCCATGGTTCACCGCAGCAATCTGCTTGCTGTTCACACTAGTAAATGCTACAGGAGTGTTTTCACTCGCACGGGTACCCAGCACCTCCACCTCGCTCAACGCGATCGAGGGCACCGTGTCGGTCGCGGACGTCTGTCCAACCGCAACCAGGGTCGCCATCATCGAGGCAACCATCAATAAGGTCTTCTTCATTGTTTAAATTAATAAGTTGTTCTCTACGCCGGCATTGTCCGGATCAGATTCCATGGGTATGATCTCAGCCCCTTAATATCAAGAAGCACCCCAAACTCATTGAATCACGCCTGCAAAATTAGTGCAAGCCGAACACAAAACCAAATTTTGTTCAAGCCAAATGCCATGAAAACTAGTTTTCAATGGCTGAGGCGCAGCCAAAATTATCAAAATTTATTTGAGTTTTGTTGAGGCGCAGCCTAATTTCGAGACGAAGTCTCAACGGTACTATATTATCTACAATTATCCAAATACAATGGTATCCGCATTCTTGGGATTACTTGTAGCGGTCGCGGATATTGTAGATGGCTTTGTAGATGTCGCGGTCTATGTCGGTCAGCGGGATGTTGCGGCGGGACATGACGCGCTGGGCGATAGTGTAGAAGGTTTCGAGGGGGACATCCTTAAACCCAGCTACCGAGCTGCCTTCCTGGAAGGAGGCGACGAAGTTGCGGGGGAAACCTGCACCGTGGATGTTGACGCCGACGCCCAAGACGGTGGCCGTGTTTATCATGCCGTTGACACCAATCTTGCTGTGGTCACCCATGAAGAGGCCGCAGAACTGGAGCCCTGTGCGCTCAAAACGCTTGGTGGCATAGTTCCACAGCTTGATTTCGCCGTAGTCGTTCTTGAGGTTACTGGCCGACGTGCCACCGCCAATGTTGCACCACTCGCCGATGACCGCGTCGCCCAGGAAGCCGTCGTGGGCCTTGTTGCTGTAGCCGATGAAAACGGTGTTCTCGACCTCGCCGCCGATCTTGACGTGCGGGCCCAAGGTGGTTGCTCCATATACCTTGGCACCGATACGCACCTTGGCATCGTGGCAAGCGGCAAAGCCGCCACGGATGCAGGCGCCCTCCATCACCTCGACGTCCTTGCCGATGTAGATGGGTCCGCCATTGGTGTTGAGCATGGCACCCTCGACGTAGGCGCCCTCCTCGACAAAGACCTTGGCGGGGTCGCCAATGATGGTGTTAGTAGGTGACAAAGGCTGTGACTTGCGCCCTGCGGTGATGCGCTTGAAGTCCTGGGCGAGGACCTCGCCGTTGAACTCGAAGATGTCATACAGATGGCGGATGACAATGGGTTTGCGCTTGGGATAAAGCACCCGCGTGTAGTGCCGCGTGTCATAGTCCCGCGCCGTGCCGTTGAAGGCAATCAGTTCCTCGCCCACCATGAGGGCGTCGCCAGGCTCCAGGGCAAGCACCATCTCGGCAAGTTTGGGCGTCGGGATGACGTGGCCAGCCACCATCAGGTTGGTGGTGCGGCGCACATGAAGCGGGAACTTCTTCTTGAGGTAAGGCACGGTGAGGTAACTGTAGTTGGCCTCGCCGAGCATAGCCTGCCACTTCTCGCTGATGGTGGTGATGCCCACGCGCAACAACGCAGTGGGACGGGTATAGGTAAACGGCAACAGGTGCTTGCGCACTTCGTTATCATCAAAGAGGATGACGTTGCGGGCGGTCTTCTTCATTGTGTCACATTTTTTAGATTTGCGGGACAAAAGTACTTGATTTTCTTGAATAATGTTGCATGGATGGCCCAAAATGGTTATCTTTGCATCACAAATTTGTTAACATCGCTAGGACATGACATTTATTGAGCAGGAAATCAAAGGCGTTTGGGTGATTGAACCCCTGAGATTTGGTGACAAGCGTGGATACTTCAGCGAAGTGTTCAAGCAGGCCGATTTTGACGCGCACGTCGGGCATGTGGACTTCATTCAGGACAACGAGTCGTTCTCTACCAAGGGTGTGCTGCGCGGCTTGCACTTTCAGCGCGGCGAGTGGAGCCAGGCCAAGCTGGTGCGCGTGTCCCAGGGCACAGTCCTCGATGTGATTGTTGACCTGCGCCACGGCAGCCCTACATGGGGCAAGCACGTTGCCGTCGAGCTGAGTGCCGATACAGGGCGCCAACTGTTCATCCCTCGCGGATTTGCCCACGGATTTGTGGTGCTGAGCGATGTCGCCCAGTTCCAATACAAGGTGGACAACATCTACGCGCCCCAGAGCGAGGCCACGCTGCGCTTTGATGACCCAGCCCTGGACATTGACTGGAGCATCGACCGGACCGATATGGTCTTGAGCGATAAGGATTTGAAGGGAATGTCCCTAGACGAAATGACCCCCGAATTCTTAGGATTTTAAATACCACACATAGATGTAAAAAAGCGGGCGGCAGTTTTTCACTGTCGCCCGCGATATTTCGAATAGATTGATGAGAAATCAGTTCTTGAAGACAAGTTGGCCGTCCTCGGCATCGATGATGATGGGCCTGTCACGGTTGACCCGCATGGCGATGATATCCTTGCTGAGCTGGTTGAGCACCATGCCCTGGATAGCACGCTTGACGGGTCGGGCACCGAACTCGGGATCGTAGCCTGCCTGGCCCAACAGATGGATGGCGGCGTCGGTGGCTTCGAGCGTGATGCCGTTTTTGGCCAGCATCTTTTTGACGCCCGTGAGCTGCATGGCAACAATCTGGCGGATCTGCTCCTCATCGAGCGGCGTAAACATGATGATCTCGTCGATACGGTTGAGGAACTCGGGACGGATGGTTTTTTTCAACATCTCCATCACGTCGTCGCGGGTGCGGCCGATGACCTCGTCACGGTTAGCCTCGGTCAAGTGTTCAAGGCGCTCACGGATGAGGCTGGAACCTAGGTTGCTCGTCATGATGATGATGGTGTTCTTGAAATTGACCGTACGACCCTTGTTATCGGTCAAGCGACCATCGTCGAGCACTTGGAGCAGGACGTTGAACACGTCAGGGTTGGCCTTCTCAATCTCGTCGAACAGGACCACAGAATAAGGCTTGCGGCGCACGGCCTCGGTCAACTGGCCGCCCTCGTCATAGCCCACGTAGCCAGGAGGCGAACCGATGAGCCTGGTGACCGAGAACTTCTCCTGATACTCGCTCATGTCGATGCGGGTCATCATGTTCTCATCGTTGAACATATAGTCGGCCAAAGCCTTGGCCAGCTCGGTCTTGCCGACACCGGTCGTGCCCAGGAAAATGAACGAGCCAATGGGACGGCGCGGGTCGTTCAAGCCCGCACGACTGCGGCGAACGGCATCGCTGATGGCCTTTATGGCATCGTCCTGACCAACGACACGCTTGTGGAGTTCTTCTTCGAGATGGAGCAGTTTCTCTTTCTCGCTCTGGAGCATCTTTGTAACGGGGATGCCCGTCCAGCGGGAAACGATTTCGGCGATGTCGTCACTATCGACTTCCTCCTTGATGAGCGCCTTGTCGCCCTGCATCTCGCGCAGCTGATTCTGAATGCTCAGATTCTCGTCCTGCTTCTGCTTGATGAGGGAGTAGCGGATCTCAGCCACGCGGCCATAGTCACCCCTACGCTCGGCACGCTCAGCCTCAAAGTTGAGCTGCTCGATGTCAATTTTATTCTGCTGGATCTTGTTGATCAGCTCTTTCTCGCTCTTCCACTTGGCGTTGTAGTCACTCTCGCGGTCCTTATACTCGGCAATCTGCTTGTCCAGGTCAGCGATGCGAGCCTCGTCACCGTCACGCTTGATGGCGGCCCGCTCAATCTCGAGTTGGGAAATCTTGCGGGAAATCTCGTCGAGGCCCTGGGGCACACTGTCCATCTCGATACGTAACTTGGCAGCGGCCTCATCGATCAGGTCGATAGCCTTGTCGGGCAAGAAGCGGTCGCTGATGTAACGCTGGCTAAGCTGTACAGCAGCAATGATGGCGTCGTCCTTGATGCGCACCTTGTGGTGGTTTTCGTATTTCTCTTTCAAGCCGCGAAGGATGGCAATGCTGCTTTCCTCGTCAGGCTCATCGACCATGACAATCTGGAAACGGCGCTCTAGAGCCTTGTCCTTCTCGAAATACTTCTGGTATTCATCGAGGGTGGTGGCGCCGATGCTGCGCAGGTCACCACGTGCCAAGGCAGGCTTGAGGATGTTAGCGGCATCCATCGCCCCACTGCTCTTGCCAGCGCCCACAAGGGTATGGATCTCGTCGATGAACAGGATGATTTCGCCACCGGCTTGGGTAATTTCGTTGATTACCGACTTGAGGCGCTCCTCAAATTCACCCTGATACTTGGCACCGGCGATCAATGCGCCCATGTCGAGCGAATAGACCTGCTTCATTTTCAGGTTCTCGGGCACGTCACCACGCACGATACGCTGCGCAAGTCCCTCGACAATAGCAGTCTTACCCGTACCAGGCTCACCGATGAGGATGGGGTTGTTCTTGGTACGGCGACTCAATATCTGCAGCACACGCCGAATCTCATCGTCACGGCCGATGACAGGGTCAAGTTTGCCTTGACGGGCCCGCTCGTTGAGGTTGATGGCATACTTGTTCAGAGCATTGTATTGCTCCTCGGCACTCTGAGAAGTAGCTTTCTTGCCCTTACGCAACTCATCGATGGCGGCCTGTAATTCGTTACGAGTCATTCCTGCATCCTTGAGGATAGAAGACACCGTCGTTTTCACATCAAAGAGAGCCATCAAGATGGCTTCGACCGTCACATATTGGTCACCTCCCTTGCTAGCAATTTCAGCGGCTTTTTCCAGCACTTTACTGGCGTCATTGCTCAAGTAGGGCTCACCGCCGCTCACACGCGGCAGTTTTTGTAATGCAGCCTCTAAAGGACGCTCCACATTGATGGGGTTTATGTCCAGTTTCTGGAAGATGAAGCGAACCACGGCATCGCCTTCGGTCATAATGGCCTTAAGCAGGTGTTCAGGCTCCACGGCCTGATTGCCGTTGTCACGTGTCAGCTGAACCGCTTTCTGGACAACCTCTTGTGCTTTAATAGTAAAATTGTTGAAATTCATATAGTTGTTCTCCTTTCATTTGCTTATTTAATGGTCTATAAAGACTACAACCACGTCGTTTCAACATTTATACCAATCAGCAATAACTGACAAAATGACAGCAATAGAAAGGCGGCCCTCTCGCGATGAAAGAGCCGCCTGATAATCAGATGTTAATCTAAATTATTCGCTAAAATTTCTTTGTCAAGAGAATGATGGTATTGATAATAGACAATGCCGTACCAAAGACACCAACAGCTGCATTGTAAATGGGAGGCAGGCTCCAAACAGTGCGTTTCTTGTACTTGTTGGGTTCAACATAGAGAATGTCATTCTGCTGCAATTCAAACTCAGGCATAGCCATGAAACTGGCATCTCTGAGGTCAATGCGCTTCACCATGCGTTGTCCTGATGGGTCGGTACGGATGAGTAGCACATTATCGCGACGACCCGACATTTGTAAGTCACCCGACATGGCAATGGCTTCAATCAGATTGAGACGGCCATTCTCAGCAGTAACCACACCTGAGTGTCCGAAATCACCAATGCAAAAGACACGGAAATTCTGGATACGGCACTCAACATTAGGCATTTCAGTCAAGTAACGAGGATAAATGAGATTGGCCACATACCCCTCCAATGCGGACTTAGTCATACCACCGACATGCAATCTGCCCAAGATGGGGAAGTCAATGTTACCGTTATCATCCACCAGGTAATACAGGGTAGAACGGTCACCAAGACTATAACCACCAAGACCACCATTTTCTCCACCGTACCTAGGCATGTATTGGATCTTATTGAACGGTCTTACAGCATCTGAGTTAGAAGAAGAGACATTGATGAGCAACATGTCACCCGACTTGATGGTGAAATCACCTGCCTGGGTCGTGACAGTTCCTAAAGCTGCAGTAGGAATCTGGTCAATGTTCTGCATATAAACGACTTCTTGACCCGTTGTGCCGCAAGCGACCAGCATCAGGGAAGCCACTGCAAGAAGTAATAGGTTGTAAATTTTCATAATGATATCTATTTTATGTTTGTTATTCTAACCTGCAAAGGTAATAAAAATTGCTATACCGACTATTTTTTTCAAGAAAAACATGTTTTGGTAGCCATTTTTTCTTTTCCTTTGCACACATGAACACTAATCAAGCAGCAATAGAACGGCATCCTTGGCAACCGTACATACCAGATGGTGCAGAGTATCTGTTTTTGGGCACATTTCCTCCCAAGCCCGAGCGATGGTCCATGCCATTCTTCTACCCGAATAAAATCAATGATTTTTGGCGGGTGATGGGAATCATTTTCTTGGGTGATAGGGATGCCTTATGGGACAAGGAGTTGAAGAGGTTCAACCTTGCAGGCATCAAGGCACTGCTTGAGCGCGAAAAGATCGCCTTGTGGGATACTGCAATGGCGGTGAGGCGACTCAAGGACAATGCCAGTGACAAATTCCTGGAGATTGTCGAGCCGATAGACTTAGCACGGCTACTGGACGATCATCCGTCAATTTCACAAGTGATTACTACAGGCGAGAAGGCAACCAGTGTCGTAGCACTGCAGGCGGAGATTGATGTACCTTCCATTGGGAATCCTGTGGATTGCATGGTGGGTGGGCATAGCATCAGATTATGGCGGATGCCCTCCACTTCACGTGCCTATCCTTTGGCGCTGGAAAAGAAAGCCGCAGCCTACCGCATGATTTTTCAACGGTGAGTTACAGAGGACCTGTTAATAACTTTTTTCCTCAGTTTTTGGGGTAAGAATTTTGTCATGGTAGAGATAATGACTACCTTTGTATGATGTTTTCGATAATTGAACATATAGAATATCTGATGACGCGCCACGATTGCGTGGTTGTGCCTAGTTGGGGCGCATTCATCGCCAATTATAGCGCTGCACGCTTTGAAGAGACAGGCTCCTTGCTGGAGCGTCCCCGTCGTGCGATTGGCTTCAACGCCAGCGTCAACCACAACGATGGGTTGCTGGCACAGTCACTCATGCGGCGTGAGGGTCTGGGATATGACGAAGCCATGCGCTTCATTGCCGACAGCGTGACCACTTTCCGCCAACAATTGGCAATGGATAGCGAGGTATCAATGGGCCGTTTGGGCTACTTCCGCCGCAATCAGGGCCGTTTCATCGAGTTTGTTCCGTTTGGCAACACCAATGCCTGTGATCAATTCTACGGTCTTGACGACTTATCCATCAAGACTGTGGATGTGCTGGAGCAAGAGCGTGTTGAGCGTGAGGCAGCTGACCATCGTGCGATCATACCCAAGGAGCGCAATCTGTTCTCCCGCAAAGCCACACAGATTGCCGCCTCGATTGCGGTGCTGATTGGATTGGGTATTATGCTCTCCACACCGATTATTGTGGACCGCAACCATCACGACATGGCCGCTATGGCTCCTACAGTAACGGCTCCACAGGCCCAACAGTTGGGCGGAGTTACCGTTGAACAGGGCGTACAGACCCAAGGCATAACTCCCGTCAACACCTATCAGGGCATTGCCAATGTAGGCAACACGACGGGCAAATACTATATGGTGATTGCCACCTTGCGCAATCAGCAGGAATTGGATGCTTTCAAGACCCGTCATCCAGACCTTGTGCCCTACATGAAGAAGCTGGATTACAAGGGCATGATGTGTGTTTACGTGGCTCGTAGCGATGACTACAGCCAGTTAATGGGTCTGCGTAGTGAATTGCCTGAGCGCCTGCGCGACGTCTGGATTTACAACTGATGCTGGGAACATAAGGCAAGTATAGCGCTTGCCCTTGAGCATCAGCATGACCACATCATCCTTTTCTACGATATATCGCACGTCATCCCAACGGATGGCGTGCTTTTTCATGCGCTCGTCGGCGAAGTTGAGGGTGAGGCCCTGAGGGCTGACATCGGCGGTCTTTTCCATGATGGACCAACGGGCCTCAGGAGAGAAACCGTAATAAAAATAGAGCAGTGAGAGAATCATCGGCAGCACAACGAACAGTACCATGAGTGCCACAATGACAAAGCGCACGTCAATCCAAACCGCCAGAACAGCACACACAGCAACAGGTGCAACCATCCACAGCCAGTTATCGGCAAGGAACAAGGTACACAACTTCCTCATGTAGCACCCCGTCGTGACACTACATTCTCCGATGGTCATGATCGTCAGCTAATGATTATTATTTCTTTTTACTCTTTTTCGGCTTATTGTAGATGGCACGGCGACGAGCGATTTCCTCGTAGCCACGCTGGTAAGCCTTACGGTTCTTCAGTGCCAGGGTCTGGCAGTAGCCCGTGCCCTCGTTATTGTAGAGTTTAGAGAGGTTGAGATACTGTTTGCCGTTGCCACGCACGACGGGGAACACTTCTTCCTTGCGCTTGTTCACCTTGTCGCACTGTACCGAGTGGTTATCGGCCGTGGTGCCTGTCAGTTCAGGAGCCACACCATCCTCGCCCACCCACACGGGATAGACCTCGGCACAGGGGGGATAACCCAAAGCAATCCACATCGTCGTCAACAGTGGGCTCTCGCCTGGGAGGATGCCCTCAATGACCACACTGGCACTAGAGATGCGGCGCGGGATGAAGTCCTGGTCCACAATCCACGTGTCGCCGCTACGGGTTAAATCTTTACCCAGCAAAGAGTTGTAGAACGTGCGGGACAGTTCCTCGGTAAATACTGCCGGGGTGATGTCCTGGGCTTCAATATGGGGAGCGAGCAACGTTTTTTCGTTCTTCTCACGCACATAGCCCATGCCCTTGTCCTTCACGCCACTATATGAATAGTTGGTTCGGGTGAGGATGCCGTCCTGGGCATCGGCAAGGTCAAACTTCACATATTTATAATTACCTGTCTCAAAGTAAGCGCCGTTGCCCTGTGCATCGATCACACCGAAATTAGCCTCCACACCCAGGGGTTTGGGCAAAGTCTTCAACAGACCTTCAAAGTCGTCCACCGTCTTGCAGCGTTCCAGCGCATAGCGCATGAGTTCGCCCTCACGGTCCATATTCTTTACGCCATCGTTGCCATTCAGATTATAGGATGCCGTGTTCATGATAGCGAAGCCTGCCTCGTTAAAGCCCATCCAAGCAGCAGTGTCCTGCAGGTCCCGTGCATCGAACAAAGCGACAAACTCCATGAGCCCGTCATGCGCCACAATGCGCTCCACGCGGTTATTCAAATCATTGGTGTCGCGGTTTTTCCACATCAGCGGCCGACCGTTAGCCGTCAATTTGCCACTCACGATGGCCGACGTGCAAGCGTCAGCCGCTATCATCACGCCCAGCAATGCAATCAGGCTTATCAACAATCTCTTTTTCATATCTTCATTGAGTTTTAGTTATGTTTACCTTGCAAAGGTAATATTATTTCTTGAGTTTTCGGTTCTCAATTATTTACAATTTCTTCCTCAAGACGGAGGGAAGGGAAAAAACAGGAAAGACGGAGGGAAAAAGAAAGGTTTTTTCAGAGGAGTTTTAGGGTTGCATGACATTTCATACATTAATCGGGGTGTTTTGTTTAATATGGAGAAAAATGCTTGGCGCCAGAGGATTAGCGGGTATAATTTTGTGTCATCAACATCAATTAATCACTAAAAAACTAAAGATTATGACTAGCAATTTCACAACCAATGGCGAGAGCCGCAACGAGAGCAAGAAGAATGGTTTTCAACAGCTCAAGGGCATGAGCGCAGTGCGCATCCTAGTAGTGACAATGGCACTGGTGGTCAGCCTGCCGATGATGGGACAGATAGGCCTGATGCGTCTGGGTCTGCGCACTGGCGTTTCTTTGGACAAGGGCAGCGTGGGCAGAGATATGCTGGACAGCGGAAATCAAATCGGCTTCTCTAGCGGTGTGGTTTTGGATATCAATGTGCCTATTGTGGGACTCGGAGTAGAGGCATCGGCGATGTACACCCACCGCAGTGGCAAGATTGCCCACAATGATGAGGTGTTTAAGGGGCATTACATCGACATTCCTGTCTATGCCCGTTACCGCTTGTCCCTCCCAGTTGCCGAGAAGGTGATTGCGCCCTATGCATTCACAGGTCCGAATTTCTCGGTGCTTTTTAAGGAGGGTGAATCGAACACGAAAGAGAACAGCAAGACGAGTGTATCGTGGAATGTGGGCGCAGGTGTTGATCTGCTCAATCACATCAGGCTGTCGGCGACCTATAGCATCAGCACGGCAAAGTATCAGGTGAACAATGGCCCTGACGAGGGTAGCCGCAGCAAGGATAACTGCTGGACCGTGAGCGCGGCGTATATGTTCTGAGCAGTACTCTTGAGCAATAGAAATAAGAAATCGCCCTCAAATGGGGCGATTTCTTGTGTTATTGTGGTGGAGCAGCGATAGAATCGCTGCTCACATTGACCCTGACGCGGGGCGGAGAGGAATTATCGGCGTCTCTACAATTTAGAAGCCTTTCCAGGTTTGGAGCCAGTAGTCGTGGGCGAGTTGTTGCCAGCGATAGGCGGCAGCACCTAGCATATCTGCGGTATAGTCATTGAGGTATTGGGCCGCTTTCTTACTGTCCCCTGCATTGAGGTCCTGCCAGGTCTTTTCAACCATGGGAAGCTCGCGCAGGCCTTTTTCCAGGAAGTGGTCACGGGCGGGTTCAAGTGTCTTGCGGAAAGCACCCCATCGCAGCGATGCGAGGCGGTTAGCCTTGCGGAACTGCCAGAGGACGGTGTTGTCGTCCTCGGCCATGTGGCCACAAACCTTCATGGAAGCAGGCAGGTCGGTATTGCCGCAGAAGACGGGGAACCTGGGGCTCTGACCTGGGTTGTCGAAGGCAATCCACGCCACGCCGCCCACCTCATCGGGGAGCCAAGAACGCAGTTGTATAACGGTGCTGTAGGAGCACCAGGGGACGCTGACGGTGCGTGTCCACTTCATTGCCGAGTCGCCCATAGCGTAGAACATCGCGAGCTGCTCGCTAGTGATCCAGGGGTTGGCAACCGGCGACACGATGCTGTCGGGCTGGTTCTCGACAAGGTTGCCCTGTTTATCCTTGCGCTTGGGGTTAGGAATCTTGTGACGGGCGCTCAGGTCGAGCGGAGTGCCCTCATAGTAACTGCCAAGCAGACGTGACACGTCCTCGACACTCACCTTCTTGTCGGGCTTGACGCTGACAGGGAGATTCTCGATGCTGTCGGTGAGGTTGAGCGAAGGCGCAAGTTGCTGCATGATGTAGAGTTCACGCAGGCTATAGTTCTTCACCTGCTTGAGATAATTAGCGCCGCTATAGGCTTTCCAGAAACAGAAAGGTTCCTTGCCGTCCCAAAGTTTCAACTTCTTTGCAACATCAAAGACGTTTTCTGAGGCCATGTAGTGATCGGGGTCATTAAGGTCGAGATACCCAATGCGGGAGATATTGGCCGATACGGCAATCTCATCATCGGGGATGCGCACTGCGGCCCACACACCACCAACCTTCTTGGGCCCTTCACCAAATACCTCAAAGAGCCAAGCCTCGTCCTTATCGGCAATGGTAAGGCACTCACCGCTGTCGCCGTAACCGTATTTCTTGACCAGTTCGCCCATCAATCGGATGGCGTCGCGGGCGGTAGTACAGCGTTCCAGGGCGATGCGTGATAATTCCTCAATCATAAAAATGCCCGCCTTGTTGCGCAGGGTGTCACGTCCCGATATTGTGGTCTCTCCCATCGCCAATTGTTTCTCGTTTAGACAGGGATAAGCCGTATCAAGGAAGCGGTAGGTGTGCCGCACTTGCGGAATCACACCCAGGCGTGGCATCGAAGTGCTATCGCTGGCCGACTGGGTGTGGAAGCGGTTGCGATAAACGGCAGTGACTGTGTCGCGCTCATAGTCGCGTGCCGGCACAATGGCCATCCATGTACGATAACGGGCATCGCAGGTGTGGGAAGTGATGACCGAACCGTCGGCACTGGCCAGTTTACCCACCATGATGCTGGTGCAAGACTCGGTCATGCGCTCAGCCTCTTGGGCACTACTGTTAAGACTGAAGGCCATCATCAGAATGGCAAGAAGGAAGGTCAGTTTCATTGTTTTGGTTTTTAGTCCTTAGTTTCTAGTTTCTGGTTTCTAGTTGAGGTGCAAAGATAGGGATTATTTTGGAAATAATGGATACTAGAGGGCATGAAAAAGGCAGCCCCGCTGTGTTGCAGGGCTGCCCATGAAATTGTTTCGTCAACTAGTGACGCGGGTGAATTACTTCACCAGGATCTTCTTACCATTGTGGATGTAGATAACACCCTTGCTGGGAGCAGCAACGCGACGACCGTCGATGGTGTACCATTCGCCGTTATCCTCGCTGTTTACGGTCAGCTCATTAATACCAGTCTGCTTAGCATTGATAGTGAAGTTGCCAATCGTCGTCTCGGGGATGCCATAGTAGCGGCTGGTCTCGGTAACAACCACCTTAACATCGTAGTTACCTACCTCGGTGGGAGCATCGGTCAAAACTTCACCGGTTTGGGTGTTCACGTAGGTTACAGTGAGATCGCCGTCACCAACAATCAGATCAACGGTAGCGCCATGAGCCAAGCCATCATACTCGCAATCCTCGGGGATAACGAAATCAATCTGGCTCTGAGCCTTGTCGATAGTGAAGTTGCCACATTTAGTGTTGGGAACGTCTTTGTAGTGAACCGAATTGATCACCTCAACGTAAACGTCATAGTTACCGGGCTCAACAGGAGCATCGGTCAAAACCTCACCAGTCTCGGTATTCACATAGGTGATAACAATCTGGCCGTCACCAGCGATGAGCTCAGCAGTTGCGGCATGCTCATTGCCATCATATACACAATCCTCGGGGATGTTAACCAAGATCTCGGGATCAAGCAGGCCGATGGTGAAGGAGCCATAGGAAGCGTTAGGTACGTCATTGAAGTTAACCGAGTTGATTACCTCAGCAAATACCTCATAGGTACCGGGCTCAACGGGAGCATTCTCAGAAATCTCGCCAGTCTCGGTGTTCTTATAGGTGATTACAATCTCACCGTCACCAACAACCATTTCGGCAGTTGCGGGATGTTCATTACCATCATACAAGCAATCCTCAGGCACATTAACACGGATAATGGTCTGACCAACAGTGATGGAGAATTCTACCTCGTTGACGCCGATGGTATTCTCAGCAAATGCACCCTCGATGCCAAAGGTGTAGTCACCAGGCTCAGTGTAAGCACCGTCCTCACCGATGGTGAAGGGTTCGCCGTTGCCAATGGTCACCTCGTAGATCTGAGGCTCACCAGTGTAAGCGCGGTCCTCAAGACCAGTAACGGGGATGGAACGAACGTCGGTCCATGAGAGACCATTCATCGGAGTGATGTTATCCAAACCGTCGTTGAAGCGGAGTTCAAGCGTGTGGGTAGTGGTGATGTCAGGGTTGAAGAACATGTCGAAGGGCAGATCGAAGTTCTGACCAGAAACCAGCTCGGTGGGAATGCGGGTCCATGACCTCATGCCGTCAACCTGATACTCAATCCAACCATTCTGGCCATAGGGGTGCTCATAGTAACCGAACACATGTGCAGGATGTGCAACAGTCAGGTCATTCCAGCCGTCGAAGTCAAATGCCTCAACAGTGTACTCGAAGCGGTCGTCACCAGGAACGAAGGGCTCCTCATACTCGATCTCACCCACGCTGATGACGTAAGACAACTCGAGATCACCACCAGCAGGAATCTTGCGATTCTTCCAGCAGAAGCCCATACCACTGTCATAGCTACCATTCTGTTGCAAGTAGTGAGGATCTTCCTCTTCAGTGGTCCAAGTGATGCCCAAGAAACTATGAACTTCCTCATACTTGCTGTCATAATTACCAACAATCTCATTGGGCTTATAGTTATTCCTGTAGAATCCAAACCATAAATCATCGGCAGGAGTAACACCAGTAATACCTTCGCCAAAGAGGATGCACATCAACGGAGTGGTCGGGGTATTCCTATACTTCAACTTTAAGCCATAGGTATCACCCTCGTGCACAAGACGCTCCAGCGGAGCAAAGTCGTTATCACCGATCATGATATCGCCCCAAACACCAGCACTAATCGTCACTTCCGAATCGTTGCTGTTGTGAAGGGTGTAAGTGATCATGGCTGCCACATCACCGTGGGGTTCAATCCTCGATGTCATCCTAACGCCTCCAGAGGTAGTGCCCGTAGCGGCATTAAAGTAAGTCGCGCTGTTATTGCCTACCTTAAGTGCGCCAATGAAACCAGCGCCTTCACGAAGAACGATATTCGTAACTTGACCCCAAAGGTTCGTACTCGTATCGTTTTTCTCGTAAGTGGACGAATAATACTTGCCATCAATTTCACCAATGATACTGTAGCCCGCTTGGGAACCAGGACCTGCGGCATTACGATCAGAGATGTCGTAATAAATCGACGTGTTGCCCACTTGCTCGAAGCCATCGGGGAGGCTGCTAAAAATAGCAGAACGCGCGGGGGCCTTAGTGGGACCCGCATTGACTTGCACGGCAAAAGCGCCTGCAATCAACGCAACCAAAAGAACTGTAATCTTCTTCATAATAACAATGTTTTAGCGTTGTTAATAAAAGTTAATAAATTAAATATTAATGAGTTAGAGTAAATATAATAAGTTAATAAAGTTACAAAAACCTATCTACCATCAATTGGTCATCGAATGTCACTCACAAAATTACAATGAATATTCTAAAACACAAAAATATGTTTGTTAAATAATTATAATTTGTTGTTATTTTGGCCTATCGAGTAACTATTTATTATCCCAATCCGACTTATGAGGAATTACCGCATCAAGATTTCCACAATGGTATCCACACTCCTAGGGACGGTGGGCAACTGAACAGTGATGCCATCGCCCGTTGCTGAGTAGGACAGTTTTGCCTTTCCGTCGAACAGCCGCACCTGCTTGACACGTTTGCCGCTCAAGGGCAAATAAAGGGCATTGTCCTGAAGGTTGAGGATGTGGACATAGAGAGTGTTGCCCCGCTGGGTGGTCACGCCCCAGTCGTGTGGCGGGATGATGCCACCACGTGTGCCATAGATGCTCTCACCATTCACGCGCATCCACTCGCCCAACTGATGCAGGCGCTCCACAGCCTCATGGGGTAGGCAGCCGTCGGGACGTGGTCCCACATTGATGAGCAGGTTACCATTACGCCCTGCCGCATTGACAAGGGTGCGGATAATCTCGTCGGCACTCTTGTAGTCCTTGTCGGTGATGCGGTATCCCCATGTGCGATTCATGGTCATACAGGTCTCCAGCGGCAACTGGCTGATGCCACTCTCACCCGAATAGCCCGCGGTGTTCTCGCCCGGCACATCCTGTTCAAAAATCTGGATATCCTCGCCTGGGAAAGGTTTCTCGTGGTGGTTGTTACCAATGAGGCAGGCGGGTTGCAGGCGGTGGATTAGGGCATATTGTTCATCGAGTTGCCAGTCGAAGGGCACAGGGTCGGTGTCGTGTTCCCACTTGCCGTCAAACCAGATGGCACCAACGGGACCATAGTTAGTCAGCAGTTCGGTCAGCTGGTCGTTCATGAACTTGTAATACTGGGGCCAGTTGTTGGTCGAGGGATCGTGCGGCAAATCCTGCTGATGTCGTCCCAGGGGATAGTCCAGACGGTGCCAGTCAAGGTGGGAATAGTAGAAATGGAGTTTAATGCCATTGCGCTGGCAAGCGTCGGCCAGTTCCTTAAGGACGTCACGCTTGAAGGGGGTCGCGTCCACGATGTTGTAGTCACTCGCATTGCTCTTGAACATCGAGAAACCATCGTGGTGGCGAGACGTGATGGTGATATAACGAGCCCCAGCGTCCTTGATGGCGCGCACCCACTCGTCGGCATTAAACCGTGAAGGATAGAATCCGGCAGGCAACTGGGCGTATTCGTTACGGTCGATGCGCTTGTTATGCATGACCCACTCGCCATCGGCAAGCATGGAATAGACGCCCCAATGGATGAACACACCGAGTTTGTTGTCCTGGAATTCCTGCCGCGCCTTGAGGTTCTCCTCACTTGGCGTATATTGAACCTGCTGGGCGCTGGCACCCAGCCACATGGTGAAGGCCATCGCAATGGCCAAGGGTAACTTTTTCATTGTCATATAGTTATTTGGTTTTCTTTTTAAACAGGCGACGAATACGGATAATGAGCCAAATGAGCAACAACAAAACGGCGACAAAGGCACCGATGGCAATGCCCACATACCACGGGGCTTTGTCGAGCAGCTCACTGAAAATGGGCGAGATGTAACTATTCATGAGGGGAGCGATGAGACGCCTCTGTTCGGGCAACGGGTCGTTGAGCAAGCGGATGGAGTCACCCAGGACCATCGTGGCCCGCTGAGCCGTCTCATAGGCCGGCCAGTAATGGGTCGGGGTGCTGGGATTGCCCGTGGCGGCAAAGTTCACCCACATCTGCTGCACCTCGGCTGCCAGTTCGGGATTGTGATGATCACCTGTCTTGATCTGGCGACCTGTATTGAGGACATAAGAAACCTCCGCTCCGTGACAGGCGCCATAAATCGGGTCCTTCAAAGGCTTGTTCCAGTAGTACATATAGGTCCTACCGCCCGAAGAGGCATGTCGCTGCGCCATCTCGATGGCCGGACCACGGAACATCAGGTCGTTCAACAACTCAGCCACGGGCCAGGGATTGTCATCGGGAACCACGTCGAGGAAATCGCTCGCGCTCTTGCGCTGAGCACTATCGAGCGACATAGTGATATAACGATACCACAACTGTACCGAGAGACCAAAATCTTCTTCCCCGCCCATCGCATCAATCCAGTAACGCGCCTCGTCGGCTGTTGTGCCGATGAGCATGTCGATGCCGGCATTGAAGCCATCGAAACGGCTGTAAGGATCCTCGGGCAAAACTACACCGTCACGCTCGGGGAAGCGGAAAAACTCGCCCACCTCGTCGTTGAGTGCAATAATTTCGTCCTTGCTGAGCGCCTGCAAGTCGGCGACGGTTTTGGCTCCCGTAGCATCAAGCACACGCTTGGTCAGGCGTTGACAATCCTCAGTGCTGCTGGTAAAAGCCACACCGCCACTCTGCATGATGGCACGCTTAAAGAGACCCTGAGCCTCATCGATGCTGGAGAGGATTGCCACACTGCCCGCTCCTGAAGAATGGCCAATAATGGTCACATTATCGGGATCACCGCCAAAGGCCGCGATGTTACGCTTGATCCATCGCAAAGCCTCCACCTGGTCAAGGATGCCCAAGTTGCCACTGCGGGAATACGCCTTTCCGTCGGGCAACGAGGAAAGGTCGAGGAAACCCAGCAAGCCCAAGCGATAATTGATTGAAACGAAGACCACCTCGGGGTGCGCCTTCACAAAGTTGTCACCCCAATCACGCGGATTGGCTGTGCCGTTGTTCACATAGGAACCGCCGTGAATCCACACCATCACGGGACGCCGTGCCGTGCGCATTCCCTGGGCAAGGGTCCACACGTTAAGCGTCAGACAGTCCTCGCCCTGGGGATAGAGCGATGCGGCGTTGCTCAGGGATTGCCATTGGATGGCCGTGTGGCCAAAGTACTTGGCCTCACGCACCAAGCGGCTGTCATGCTCGGGCTGAGCAACCTGCCAGCGGCGTTCTCCCGTGGGCTGAACGGCGTAAGGGATACCCTTAAACGTCATCAAAATGCTGTCGCGCTGTCCCACGAAAATGCCGTTAGATACCTCTACCGCCAGCGAATCGGGAAAATCCCCCTCAATGATCTTGTTCTCGCCATAGAGCGCCATCATCTCCTGATACTTCTCAGAGAGTTCCAAGGGTTGCTCCTGCTGCTTGGAGCCACAAGCACCCAGCAACAACAATATCAGGAAGTAGCATGTAATCCTTCTCATAAACATCGATTTCTAAAGTTATCGAGTGCAAAGTTAATGAAAGCGAAGCACATCAGCAAAAAAATCAGAACACTCTTCATGCAAGAGCGAGAAAAGTTGTACCTTTGTGCCCAAATACAATAAAAGGAACGTAATATGGGACTTTTCAAGAAATTATTCTCTCGTGAGAAAAAAGAGACGCTCGATAAGGGCCTGGAGAAAACCAAACAAGGCGTGTTTGAGAAAATCAAGCATGCTGTAGCAGGAAAATCGACCGTTGACGATGACGTGCTCGACAACCTGGAGGAAGTGTTTGTCACCAGTGACGTGGGCGTCGATACCACCGTTAAAATCATTGACCGCCTGCAAGAGCGCGTGGCACGCGACAAGTATGTGGGCACCGAAGAGTTGAACGAACTGCTGTGTGACGAAATCTCACAGATGCTCGCCGACAACAATAATGCCGAACTTGAGGACTTCACCGTTCCCGAGAACAGCAAGCCCTACGTCATCATGGTCGTGGGCGTGAACGGCGTGGGCAAGACGACCACCATCGGCAAACTCGCTTACCAGTTCAAACAAGCGGGCAACAAGGTGGTGCTGGGCGCTGCCGACACCTATCGTGCCGCTGCCGATGAGCAGCTGGAGATCTGGGGCAACCGCGTGGGTGTTCCCGTAATCAAGCACAAGATGGGCACCGATCCTGCCGCTGTTGCATACGATGCCGTACAGAGCGCCGTGGCCCAGAATGCTGACGTGGTCATCATCGACACCGCTGGCCGCCTGCACAACAATGTGAGCCTGATGAACCAGCTGACCAAGATCAAGAACACCATGCGCAAGGTGCTGCCTGACGCACCCCAGGAGGTATTACTCGTGCTCGACGGCTCGACAGGCCAGAATGCCTTTGAGCAGGCCAAGCAATTCTCGGCAGCTACCGAGGTCAATGCGCTGGCCATTACCAAACTCGACGGCACCGCCAAGGGTGGTGTAGTCATCGGCGTGAGCGACCAGTTCCAGATTCCTGTGAAGTACATCGGCCTGGGCGAGCAGATGACCGACCTGCAAATCTTCAACAAACGGGAGTTTGTGAAATCGCTGTTCGGGGTGACGGAGGATTGACGGATATAACGGAGAGAACGGATAATACGGATATTACGGATTAAACGGATAATAGGGAAACGGGGGATTCATGAGGAGGAATAAGATTGATATTGTCTCGCTAGGCTGCTCCAAGAATCTTGTGGACAGTGAGCACCTCATGCGGCAGTTCCAAGCGGCTGGTTATCGTGTAGCCCACAATGCTGACCGCATCGACGGGGAGACTGTGGTGGTGAACACCTGCGGCTTCATCGCCGATGCCCAAAAGGAGTCGATCGATACCATCCTGCGCTTGGGCGAGGCCAAACGTCAAGGCAAGATCCGTAACCTCGTGGTCATGGGATGCCTGGCCGAACGTTTCCGTGCCGACCTGATGGAAGCGTTACCCGAGGTGGACCGTTTCTACGGCAAGTTTGACTGGAAAGGGATGTTGTCCGACCTGGGCCACGCCTACCGCGACGACCTGTCCAATGAGCGTTGCCTGACCACCCCACCCCATTACTGCTACATGAAGATTTCGGAGGGCTGCAACAGGTTTTGCGCCTTCTGCGCCATCCCGCTTATCACAGGTCGCCATACATCGGTACCGATGCCGCTGTTGCTCGACGAGACAAAGCGGCTGGCAGGAAGCGGCGTGAAGGAGTTCAACATCATCGCCCAGGACCTGTCCTCTTACGGCATGGATCTGGAAGGACGTATGATGTTGCCCGAACTTATCGACCGCATGGCCGACATCGACGGCGTGGAATGGATCAGGCTGCACTATGCCTACCCCACCCAATTCCCCTACGACATCCTGCCCGTGATGGCGAGCCGCAAGAATGTGTGCAGTTACCTGGACATCGCCTTGCAGCACATCAGCGACAAGGTGCTTACCAACATGCGTCGCCACATCAGCCGCCAAGAAACCCTCGATCTGCTGGCACGCCTGCGCCGTGAGGTGCCGGGCATCCACATCCGCACCACCCTGATGGTGGGATTCCCCGGCGAAGGAGAAAAGGAATTTGAGGAACTGATGGAGTTCGTGCGCGAGGCACGATTTGAGCGCATGGGCGCGTTTGCCTACAGCGAGGAGAACGGCACATGGGCCGCCAGCAACCTCACCGACGACATCCCGCAGGAAGTGAAGCAGGAACGCCTGCAACAACTGATGGCCCTGCAAGAGGGCATCTCGCTTGATATCCAGGAGCAGAAGGTGGGCCAGACCCTGCGCGTCATCGTTGACCGTGAGGAGGACGATTATTACATAGGCCGCACCGAGTGGGACAGCCCCGAAGTGGACCCCGAGGTGCTCATCACCAAAGACAAGCCACTCGCCATCGGCGAGTTCGCCCAAGTGCGCATCAATGAAGCGTTGCCATTCGAGCTGATTGGCAGCAGCATGTAAACTCAACATTCACTACCCTACTTTAAATCGTTAGTTAATGATTATAACTAACGCAATCGTTTGCGCAAATAATTTTAAAAAAACCTATATATAATTATGTGTGTTTGAAATTTGTTTGTAACTTTGAGCGACTTAAAAAAGTTTCAGGCAACCAAGAACAAACCAACTTTATTCGCATGTTTAATTAATAAACTCTTTTTATTACAAGTAATGAAGAAATTATCACTTATTTTATCTATGATGATTGCGCTCATTAGCTTTAACGCTAATGCAGCTATGTACATCGTGGGTTCCGATCCATTTGGCAACTGGAATCCTGGAAACGGTGTAGAGATGACTTTAGAGAACGGTGTTTACACCTACACTACAGCCATTAACGGTACTATTTACTTCGTGTTTGGCGATGGCCTGGACAGCAACTGGAACGTCTTCAATCCCAACTACCGCATCGGTCCGACGGGTAACACTGACCAAGAAGTGACCGCTGGCGAATGGACAACGACCCAGAAGGCTCCAGACGGAAGCAAGTCCTACAAATTCATCGGCACTGGTGGCGACTATGTGTTCACATTTGACCCTACCAACATGCAGTTCAAGGTAGAAGGTTACGTAGCTCCCATCGAGATCAACACTTATAGTGTTGCCGGTACGCCCGCATCAATTTTTGGTGCTGAATGGAGCGAAACCAACACCGCTACCGAGATGACGCTTGTCGATGGTCTGTACACGTGGACAGCCGAAGATGTTGCGTTGACAGCAGGAACTAAAGTTGAGTTCAAGGTTGTGGGCAACCACGACTGGGGCTTCGCCTGGCCTGCAGACAACTACGAATGGGAAGTTCCTGAGAACGGCACTTACAAACTGGTGTTCACCTTTAATCCCGACACCCAAGAGGTTGGCCTGACCCCCACCAAGAACGAGGATGGTCCTGTAGTTGATGACTACTATATCGTTGCTGGTACCCAGAATCTGTTCGGTTCCAACTGGGCTGCCACCGACAGCCTCAACCTGATGACCGAGATCGATGGAGGCATGTTTATCTGGACCAAGGAAGGCTTTGAGGCTACCGCCGGTACCGAGGTTGAGTTCAAGGTGGTTGCCAACGGCAACTGGAGCACCTGCTGGCCTCCCAGTGACGAAGAGGGCGACCACAACTGGTATTACAAGTTTGAAGAGGATGGTGTTTACGCCGTAACGATTAACTTCAACGAGGAGACCAAGGAGATCAACCTGGATGCTGTGCGCACTGGTGACCTTCCCGAACCTCCCGCACCCGAGGTTGATCCTGTTTACATCATGGGTGACGTGAACAACCTTGGTTGGGATCCTTCTAAGGGCGTTGAGATGACCTACAACGAGGGCATCTATACTGCCGAGATCACCACCCAGAATCAGGGTGACCTGGGCGTTGCTTACTTTGGTTTCACCAAGAAGCTTGCCGATGCCATGAGCGAAGACGGTTGGACCGACATCGAACCTTACCGTTTCGGCCCCGTGAGCGAAGGCGCATTCGTGATGACCGAGGAACTGCTGAACCAGAGCATCGAGCTTGACCTTGAAGGCAGCTACGAGTCTGTTGCTATTCCCGAGGGCACTTGGACCGTTACCGTTGACCTGGCTAACGGCCTCCTCAAGATCAATGGCACTTGGCCTACCGACACTGTTATTCCCGAGCCCGCTGCTGATGTTTACATCATGGGTGAGGTGAACGGCAATGGCTGGGCTACCAATGTGGGCGTGAAGATGACCCTGAACGAGGGTGTTTACACCGCCAACATCACTACCGCTGGTGAGAACAACGGCCTGAGCTACTTCAGCTTTACCAAGCAGCTTGCCGAGACCGAGGATGACTGGGATGCTATCGCTCCTTACCGCTTCGGTGCCGTTAGCGATGGTGACTTCATCATGACCGAGGAGCTGCTGGGTCAAGAGTGCGATCTGGCTACCGATGGCAGCTACAATGCTATCGCTATCCCCGCTGGCGAATGGGCTCTTACCGTTGACCTGGAGAACAACAAGTTCACCATCAATGGCACTTGGCCTACCGACACTGTTATTCCCGAGCCCACTACTGATGTTTACATCATCGGTGAGGTGAACGGCAATATCTGGGCTACCAATGTGGGCGTGAAGATGACCCTGAACGAGGGTGTTTACACTGCCAACATCACCACCGATGGTCAGAGCGGAGGCCTGAGCTACTTCAGCTTCACCAAGCAGCTTGCTGACAGTGCCGCTGACTGGGAAGCTATCGCTCCTTACCGCTTTGGTCCCGTGAGCGAGGGTGACTTCATCATGACCGAGGAACTGCTGGGTCAAGAGTGCGCTCTGACTACCGACGGCAGCAATGCTATCGCTATCCCCGCTGGTGAATGGACTGTAACCGTTGATCTGGAGAACTTGATCTTCACCATCAATGGTGAGTGGCCTGAGACTCCTGGTCCCGAGCCCTACGACGGTGATGTTTACATCATGGGTGAGGTGAATGACAATGGTGGTTGGTTCACCAACAAGGGTGTTAAGATGACCCGCGATGCCGAGAACAACGTCTACACCGCTACCATCACCACCGCTGGTGAGAATGATGGTTACAGCTACTTCAGCTTCACCAAGCAGCTTGCTGAGGGCGAGGCCGACTGGGATGCTATTGCTCCCTACCGCTTCGGTGCCGTTAGCGAGGGTGACTTCCTGGTAACTGAGGAACTCCTCGGTCAGGAGCTGGCCCTTGAGAATGCTGGTGACGCCTACAAGATTGAGGCTGGCACTTGGAATCTGACCTTGAGTGTTGACAACATGACCCTCACGATTGAGAAGGCTGAGGAGCCCGCTGTTTTGCGTGGCGACGTTGACCAGAATGGTACTGTTGCTATTGCCGACGTTACCACACTGATTGACCTCCTGCTGAAGAATGGTGAAACACCTGCCGAGGCTGACACCAACCTGGACGGTTTCACCACCATTGGTGACGTTACTGTTCTTATCGACTACCTGCTGGGTGGCAATTGGCCCGCAGCTGAGTAATTCCCTGAATAGAGAATTTCCCTGAATAAAAAAAGCAGGGCTCCGCTTGGAGTCCTGCTTTTTGATTTATGTGAGTGATGATTGCAACAAGCGCAATCGTTTGCGTGGGCCATTGAAAAAAATATCATCTCCAATAATTATGTGTATTTGAAAATTGTTTGTAATTTTGAACAACTTTTCAAAAGTCAACGTTAGCCAAGAACAATCCGCCTTTATTCGCATGTTTAATTATATAAATCTTTATTGTCCAAACATGAAAAAATTAACGTTAATTTTATCTATGATGATCGCGCTCGTTGGCTTGAATGCCAATGCAGCAATGTACATTGTTGGTGGCAACCCGTTTAACAACTGGCAGCCCGGCAATGGTGTTGAGATGAACGACAATGGCGACGGCACTTATTCCTATGAGGTTGCCATTGACGGTTCCGTATTGTTTGTGTTCGGCGATGGTCTGAGCTCCGATTGGGGAACTTTCAACAGCGATTACCGCTACGGCCCCGCCACTGGCGATACTGACATCAATGCCAATGAGTGGATCCCTACCCAAAAGGCAGGCGACCATGGTGCTTACAAATTGATTGGTGACGGCAGCAACTATACCTTTATCTTTGACGAGAACAATTACCAGTTCAAAGTTGAAGGACATAATGCTGAAATCACCTTTGAGACCCTGACTGTGGTTGGTAACAACGCCACCCTGTTTGGTACTACTTGGGATCCCACCAATGCCGACAACGACATGACCCTCGTTGATGGCATTTACACTTGGGAAAAGAACGAAGTTGTCCTCGACCCGTTTGGTTTTGAATTCAAGGTCGTTGCTGACCACGATACCAACTATGGTCTTGCATGGCCTAGCAACAACTACTATCAGGCCATTGATAACAGGGCCCTCTACAACGTGAAGATCACCTTCGACCCTGTTGAGAAATTTGTTGATTGCAATGTAGATCTGCTTGAGTTGGTTCCCATTGACACCACCTATATTGCTATGGGTCCCGCATTCGTCTTCGGCAGCAACTGGGATCGTAACGATCTCAACAACAAGATGGTAAAGGACGAGGATGGCTTCTACACCTGGACTAAGGAGAATGTCCCCCTCTACGGCAATTTCGATTTCAAGGTTGCCGGCAACTATGACAACTTTGAGTATCCCTTTGGCCAGAACTATCATGTTGTCCTGGGTGAGGGTGAAGGCATTTACACCATTCGCCTCTACTTCAACCTTGAGGCAGGTGAGCCTTGGGTCATTACCTACCAACTGGTGAAGACTGGTGAAGTTCCCTTCGTCGAGCACACCTATACCGTTGCCGGTAGCGAAATCCTGTTCGGTTCGGACTGGGATGAAAATGATGTGGCAAATGACATGGTGAAGGGCGATGACGGCATCTACACCTGGACTAAGGAAGTTACGTTCACCGAGGCTGCTACCCCCGAGTTTAAGGTTGTTCTTGACCACTCCTGGGATTACTCTTGGCCCATTTTCAACTGGGTTATCAATGACGTTACCGAAGCCGGAACTTACAAGTTTGTCATCACCTTCGATCCCGCTGCTAGTGATCTCTACAAGATCGACGTCAAGGTCACCAATCTTAGCGCACCTTTGCGTGGTGATGTTGACCAGAATGGTGTTGTTGCCATCGCAGACGTGACTAAGCTGATTGACCTCCTGCTGAAGAATGCTGAAGCACCTGCTGAGGCTGACACTAACCTGGATGATGTTGTCAGCATTGGTGACATTACTGTTCTTATCGACTACCTGCTGAGTGGCAATTGGCCCGCAGCAGAGTAATTCCCTTGATAGAGAATTTCCCTGAATAAAAAAGCAGGGCTCCAAACGGAGTCCTGCTTTTTTATTCAATGAGAGTTCAATGAAAATACACACTGTGATTCAATGCGTTAACGCCCGTCAGGGCGGGGGCATTGTTCTACAAGATACAGGGGTTATTATGATACATCATACTCCTCCGGCGCTTCGCGCCACCTCTTAGGGGAGGAGTTGACTGACAGCACTTTATTATCGTTGAACTCATGTTAATTCAGTGAAAACAAAGTACTGATTCCCAACTCTGGGTAAGTCACACTATAAATCAGCAGTTGTAGTCCACGCAGGCACGCAGTTGCTTCACGTCCTTGATAATGGCCGCAGCAGCAACATGGGCGGGGTGCTTGGCATAGGTAGCGACGTCGTCCATCGTGGGCACCACAGCGGTGAGGACGATGTCCCAGTCCTCGGCGGGATTCTCATTAAGGGCAACCTCGATGCTCTGGAGCACGTCTATCTGGTCGGGCAACGCGTCGAGTGCTGCCTTGAAGCGCAAAGCCGTTTCACGACGCAATTGGTCGGAGCCTTGCAGTTTGAACATTACGATATGCTTGGTCATAATGATATGAAGTTTAAAGTTTAAAGTTTAAAGTTTAAAGTTTAGAGTTTAGAGGGGCATCCGCGTTCCTTTTTTTTCAAACAACATGTTTATGCTCGCTTTGCTCGCTGTTTAGAGTTTAGAGGGACATCCGCGTTCCTTTTTTCAAACTACATATTAATGTTTTGCTCGCTTTGCTCGCTGTTTGGGGATTGGTGGATACCTCAAAATAAAAAAGACACCGGCCTTGTGGAGGTGACCGGTGTCTTCATCATTATCATGTTGTTTTATTACTCTGCAGCAGGAGCCTCTTCGGCAGCCTCCTCACCCTCAACGGGAGCCTCAGCGTCCTCGGCACCTTCCTCAGCAGCCTTGGCGGCAGCGAGGGCAGCCTGATGAGCAGCCTCCTCGGCCTTGCGTGCGGCACGCTCAGCAGCGAGTTCCTCGGCGTTCTCGGCGATCACCTCGAAGGGGATCTCAACAGCAACCTCCTTGTGCAGGCGCACGATAGCGGTGTACTTGCCAGGGGTCTTCACGGTCTCGTGCACGCTGACGATCTTGCGGTC
>JAEEGL013996574.1_pt1 | contig 33059 bp, 23 predicted proteins | sample 9134231 | NCBI WGS metagenome assembly JAEEGL01 (sample SAMN16246548, study PRJNA631951) | gut metagenome | biome: gut microbiome; feature: rumen; material: fiber-attached | host: Bos | place: Iran: Karaj | collected 2018-10 | reverse complement strand
CACCTATGGCCGTTCAGCTAATTACAACCGTAACAATTCGAAGAACTACAACGCCTCAGCGAACATCAGCTACTCGCCTAAGGGATTCGTCGGCCGCGGCAACTTTGACATCAGCTACTCAACGGGCGACAGCAACGGCAGTAATCGCTCGGCACAGTTCGATGCCGATCCTGCAGCCTACGGCGAGCTGCTCGATGACCTCTTCGTGAACCCAGAGAAGTACCGGTCCATCACCCTGAACCGCCGCTATTCACAGAACAAGAGCAACACGGAGTCGCTGACCCTGTTCAGCTACCTTAGTGCCGACGTGAAGGTGCTGGCCGACGTCGTCTCCATCTTCTCGCACGTGAACTACACCCGCAACAAGTCGCACAACTACCAGCTGCAGGACCTGAACTACATGAAGACGGTCAGCCCGACGGGCAGCAGCCGCGACTTCCGCAACAACTATACCGACGCGCCGTCGAAGAACTGGTCGGCGATAACGGGAGCAGCCTACAACTTCGGGTTGGGCATCCATAACCTGCGACTCGACTACCAGTTCAGCCACTCCTACAACGACAACGAGAATGCCCGCTACCGACTGGACCAGCTGCCGGGACACGACTCCACGCAGATAGACCTGCTGCCGTCAACGCGGGAGGCCCTGCTCAGCGTGATGGACGACGCGAACAGCTACAACTACACACGCAATGACGACAGCCACCGTCTGACGGCCTCCTTCCACTTCGTGCCACGCTTCCTGGGCGACGGCTACATCAATGTGGATCTGCCGCTGACGTACCGTCATAAACGGCTCGACTACTTCCGCGTGACGCAGCAGCAGCTGACACAGAGCAACTGGTTGCTGAACCCGTCGCTGAGCATTGAGTATGCACCGAAGACGAAGGAGAAGATCAACTGGTTCAGCGAGGAGACACCGCAGGAGGCTATCCAGCGACTGAACTTCAACGTCTCGCTGAACACCAGCGAGCCCGACATCATGACGATGGTCAGCTACCGCGACGACAGCGACCCGCTGAACGTCAGTCTCTCGAACCCCGACCTGAAGAACACGCGGACGCTCAACCTGTCGGTCTTCTACTTCCTGATGGGCGGCAAGCAGAGACACACCCTCAACGTCATGGCCGACTACAGCCGCACCTATGACGCCTTCGCCACCAGCATGGTCTACGACAAGGCGAGCGGACGCACCACGACAAAGCCCGTCAATATCAACGGCAACTGGCAGACGAACTTCAGTGGCACCTACGGCCGGCCGTTGGACAAGAAGGAGCGCCTCAGCTTCGAGAATCGCTTCAACACCAACTACAACCACAGCGTTGACCTGAACAATGTGGCAGGTATGGAGGCGCAGAACAGCATCGTCCACAATACCACGCTCAGCGACCAGCTGAAGCTGACGTATAAGTTCGGTGCCAACCGCGACGGCCGCGGACAGAACCAGCTGGCAGCCAACATCCGCGGCACGTACAACCACGTGACCAGCGACCGCGAGGACTTCCAGCGCATCAATGCCGGCGACTTCAGCTACGGCGCCTCGGCCTTGCTTATGTTGCCGTGGCAGCTGCAACTCAGCACGACGCTCGTGAACTACAGCCACCGCGGCTATAGCGACCCCGACATGAACCGCGACGAGCTGATATGGGGTGTGAAGGTGAGCAGACCGTTGTGGAAGAATGCCTTCATTGTGAGTGTTGAGGGCTTCGACCTGCTGGGACAGCTCAGCAACCGCCAATACAACATCAATGCCCAGGGGCGTACGGAGACCTACACGAATGTGGTGTCGCAGTATGTCATGCTGAAGCTGACGTATAACTTCCAGCGCCTCCCCAAAGGCAGGAAAGGTGCCGCCATGCCGTACTTCTTCTGACGGAATTAAGTTTTTTTAGCGTCAGCGATGCAACGAAAGCAGAGAAGTGAGCGTCTAATAGATTGAAGAATTGAAGAATTGAAAAATTGAAAAATTGAAGAATTGAAGAATTGAAGAATTGAAGAATTGAAAAATTGAAAAATTGAAGTTTTTATATTAGTCAATCATAAATTGTCAAATTGTAAATCAACGTGATACACTTAGAAAACGTCAACAAAACCTATTTCGGCGCACAGCCGCTGCACGTGCTGAAGGGCATCAACCTCGACATCCAGGAGGGCGAGTTCGTCAGCATCATGGGAGCCTCGGGCTCGGGCAAGAGTACTTTATTGAATATATTGGGTATCCTTGACAACTACGACTCGGGACTCTACGAGCTGGCCGGCGTCCGCATTTGGAACCTCTCCGAGCGCCGTGCTGCCGAATACCGTAACAAGATGATTGGTTTCATCTTCCAAAGCTTTAATCTCATCTCGTTTAAGACCGCCGTGGAAAACGTGGAGTTGCCATTATTCTATCAAGGGGTGTCAAGGAAAAAGCGCCATCAGATGGCTCTGGAGTACCTGGAGCGTCTGGGACTCCTGGACTGGGCCGAGCACTACCCCAACGAACTGTCGGGAGGACAGAAACAGCGCGTGGCAATTGCCAGAGCACTCATCACCCGTCCGCAGATTATTCTGGCCGACGAGCCTACGGGCGCACTCGACTCGAAGACGTCTGTGGAGGTGATGCAGTTGCTCAAGCAGCTGAACAAGGACGAAGGCATGACCATCGTCGTGGTGACGCACGAGAGTGGTGTGGCTAACGAGACGAACAAGATAGTACATATTAAAGATGGCGTCATCGGACAGATTGAAGAGAATCTCAATCACAATGCTTAGCCTATCGGTATTAACGGTATGATGAAGTAGGCTATGCGAGATATCATCAGTGAAATATGGCAGACGGCGCGCCGCAACAAGCTGCGTACGACGCTTACGGGATTTGCCGTGGCGTGGGGCATCTTCATGCTCATCGTACTGCTTGGCGCGGGCAACGGCCTCATCAACGCGAACCTGAAGCAGAGCGACCGCTTCCTCTCGTCGTCGATGGTGGTGTTCGGCGGTTGGACGTCGAAGGCCTACCAAGGCTTGAAAGAGGGACGCGACATCCGCCTGCATGAGCGCGACATGGAGATAACGGCCAAGGAGTTTACACAGAACGTCGACGAGGTGGGCGCACAGTACAACACCAGCGCCGTCATTAGCCTTGGCCAGCAGTATATCAGCACGAGCATCAGCGGCGTCTACCCCAACCACACGAAGATTAACAAGGTGGAGATGCTCCAAGGACGCTTCATCAACGAGATAGACCTGAAGGAGAACCGCAAGGTGCTTGTCGTAGGCAACAAGCAGGCCAAGGAGCTGAAATGTCATGTCGGCGACTTCGTCAACGTGGGCAACTTCGCCTTCAAGATTGTCGGCATCTATAAGGAGCAGGAGAACGGACGGGCAGATGCCTTCAGCAGCTACTCGACCATCAAGCGCATCTTCGGTGCCAACACCGACGACGCCGGACGCATAGAGTTCACCTTCCATGGCCTGCCTACGGAAAAGGCTAACGAGAACTTTGAGAAGGACTACCGACACCGCCTGAACGCCGAGCATCAGGCGCATCCCGAGGACGAGGACGCCGTGTGGCTCTGGAACCGCTTCACGCAGAACCTGCAGATGGAGCAGGGTATCGGCATCATACGCACTGCTCTCTGGATTATCGGCCTCTTCACGCTTCTCAGCGGCATTGTCGGCGTGTCGAACATCATGCTCATCACCGTGAAGGAGCGTACCCACGAGTTCGGCATACGCAAGGCCATCGGCGCCAAGCCCTGGAGCATCCTCAGGCTGATTATTGTTGAGAGTGTCATCATCACCACCTTCTTCGGCTACATCGGCATGGTGCTTGGCGTGGCGGCCAACGAGTACATGGACGCTACGCTAGGACACGACACCATCGACACCGGTCTGTTCAAGGCCACGATGTTCCTCGACCCGACAGTCGGCCTTGACGTCTGCATTGAAGCGACGATGGTGATGATCATCGCCGGCACCATCGCCGGACTAATACCCGCTTATAAGGCCTCGCGCATCAGGCCTATTGAAGCATTAAGAGCAGATTAAGACGATGAGAATAGATATAGATAGTTACCGTGAGGTGCTCGACACCCTCACAAGAAATAAGTCACGCAGCTTCCTGACGGGCTTCGGCGTGTTCTGGGGCGTCTTCATGCTCGTGGCGCTGATTGGCGGCGGAAACGGCCTGAAGGAAATGCTGCAGCAGAACTTCGCGGGCTTCGCTACCAATAGTGCCATGGTGTGGGCTCAGCCTACCAGCAAGGCGTATAAGGGCTTCAGGAAGGGACGTATGTGGACGATGGAGTACAAGGACGTCGCCCGTATCCGTCAGAGTGTTCCCGAACTCGACGTTGTGACGCCCATCCTGTTCAGCAATGGCGGTACGGCCTATTATGGCGACCGTAAGGCTACTGTTGGCATCAGCGGTGCCATGCCCGACTTCCAGCGCGTGAACGAACCGAAGATGTACTACGGCCGATATATCGACGAGGCCGACATCCGCGACCACCGCAAGGTGTGTGTCATCCAGAAGAAGACCTACAAGGAACTCTTCCCCGGTGGCGGCGATCCCTGTGGCAAGCGCATCCGCATCGACAACATCTACTATCAGATAGTGGGCGTTGACTACAACATGTCGGAGGCGATCAGCCTCGGTAGCGAGGCTGGTACGGGTGTGGTACTGCCGCTGACCTTCATGCAGCAGGCATATAACCGTGGCAATGCGGTTGACATGATTGCCGTTACGGGACGACCGGGAGTGGTCATGTCGAATCTTACCGACCGCATACGCGAGACCATCGCCCGTGCCCATACCATCGACCCGACCGACGAGCAGGGCGCCATGGTGTTCAACACCGAGGTGCTGTTCCAGCTGCTCGACAACCTGTTCCGGGGCGTCAACTTCCTCATCTGGCTCGTGGGCCTTGGTACGCTGTTGGCTGGTTCCATTGGCGTGTCGAACATCATGATGGTGACCGTTCGTGAGCGAACAACTGAAATTGGTATCCGCCGAGCCATTGGTGCCACCCCTCGCATGATCTTGGGACAAATTATCTCGGAGAGTATCGTGCTGACGCTTGTCGCGGGTATGAGCGGCATCCTCTTTTCCGTGATGATTCTCCAGATGCTGGAGCTGGCCAACACCGAGGACGGCATCCTCGCTGCCCATTTCCAGGTAGGCTTCTGGACGGCCGTCGTTGCCGCCTTGGCCATAGCCGCCATGGGTGTGCTGGCAGGTCTTGCCCCTGCGGCCCGTGCCATGAGCATCAAACCCGTCGACGCCATGCGCGATGAGTAAAATTAAAGAATTAAAGAATTGAAGGATTGAAGAATTGAAAAAAACTGATATAATATGAAAAAGTACAGCAAACTGATTATCGCGGCAGTCATAGCCCTGATTTTCATCGGAACGTTCGTGTTCCTCTGGCAGAAGAGCCAACCCAAGGAAATCGTCTACTCTGAGTTCACCCCGAAGACGGACAGTATCCACAAAACTACCATTATCACTGGAAAAATTGAGCCTCGTAACGAAGTGAACGTCAAGCCCCAGATTTCCGGTATCATCACCGAACTCTACAAGGAACCGGGACAGTATGTGCAGACGGGTGAGGTCATTGCCAAGGTGAAGGTGATTCCCGACATGGGACAGCTCTCTAATGCCGAGAGCCGCGTACGACTCTCGGACATCAACCTGAAACAGGCACAGACCGACTTCGAACGCGTGGAGAACCTGCACAATCAGAAGCTTGTCTCCGACGAGGAGTTTGAGAAGAGTCGCCAGGCCCTCCGCCAGGCCAAGGAGGAGAAACTGGCTTCTGTCGACGCATTACAGGTGGTGCGCGACGGCGTGTCGCAGTCGAACGCCAAAGCTTCGTCAACGCTCATACGCTCGACCATCAGCGGCGTCATCCTCGACATACCCGTCAAGGTCGGCAACTCGGTCATCCTTTCGAACACCTTCAACGACGGTACCACTATCGCCACCGTGGCCAACATGAACGACCTCATCTTCCGCGGCAATATCGATGAGACCGAGGTGGGCCAGCTTGTCAGCGGTATGCCGATGAAGATTACCGTTGGTGCCTTACAGGATCTGAAGTTCGATGCCTCCCTCGAGTATATCTCGCCAAAGGCCGTCGAATCGAACGGTGCCAACCAGTTTGAAATCAAGGCTGCTGTGAAGCTCGCCGAGGGTGGAAAGATTCGTTCAGGCTATAGTGCCAACGCTGAGATTGTGCTGTCGAGGGCCGACAACGTGCTCACCGTCCCCGAGAGTGCCATTGAGTTCAGTGGCGACTCCACCTACGTCTATATAGTAAAAGGTGAGGGCAAGGAGAAGAAGTATGAGCGCACACAGGTGACCACCGGCCTTTCCGACGGCGTGAATATTGAAATCAAGAAGGGTATTACCATCAAGGACAAGGTGCGTGGTCCGCAGGTCATTGCTGATGATACTAAGGAGGAGTAAAAAACGGATATGATTATGAACATAAGTAGTAAGCGTAAACTGAGGACAATCAGTTTGTCATTTATCATTTGTCTGTTCTCATTGACCCCCGCAGAGGCGCAAAAGCAGTGGACGCTCCGCGAGTGCTGCGACTATGCTGTGAGCCATAACATCAGCGTCAAGCAGCAGGAGAACCAGTTACAGCAACGCGAACTGCAACTGGAGACGGCGCGTGCCTCGCGTCTGCCGGACCTTAGCGCCTCGGCAGGCCAGAACTTTAGTTTCGGCCGTGGTCTGACGGCACAAAACACGTACGAGAACACCAATACCTCGTCGACATCGCTCTCGTTGGGTACCAGCGTGCCCTTGTTCACGGGCTTCCAGATTCCCAACCAGATAAAGCTGAACCAACTGAACCTCGAGGCCGCCACCGCCGACCTTGAGAAGGCCAAGAACGATATCCGCACACAGGTGGCGCAGGCATACGTACAGATTCTCTATAACATGGAAATCAGCGACGTCGCCCGTCGCCAGATCAGTATCGACTCCATGCAGGTGGCTCGTATCCAGTCGCTCGTCGACAACGGCAAGGCCAGCGGTGCCGAGCTGTCACAGCAGCAGGCCACCCTCGCCCAGAGTCAGCTCACCGCCACCCAGGCCGACAATAACCTGCAGATAGCCATACTCAACCTGACCCAGCTCCTTGAACTGCCTACGCCCGCAGGGTTCTCGGTGGTAAGGCCTACAACCACTACTGTGCCTACCGCTTCTGCGGTAGGTCCCGATGCCATCTTCGCCGAGGCACTTACCGTGAAACCCGAGGTACAGTCGGCTCAGATAGGTGTCACCGCCGCTGAGCGAAACATTGACATTGCCAAGGCCGGCTATTATCCTACGCTGAGTCTCAGCGGTGGCATGGGTACCAACTATTACACGACCTCAGGTTTTATGAACGACGGCTTTGGCAAGCAGCTGAAGAACAATTTTTCGCAGTACATAGGCTTGAACCTCAGCGTGCCCATCTTCAACCGCTTCCAGACACGCAACAGCGTGCGGTCGGCCAGAATTGACCGCGAGAACCAGCTGTTGCAGCTCGACAATACGAAGAAGACGCTCTACAAGGAGATACAGCAGGTGTACTACAACGCCGTGGCCGCCGATGCCAAATACGCGAGCAGCACCGTCGCTGCCCAGAGCAGCCACGACGCTTTCACGCTGATGCAGGCGAAGTATGAGAACGGCAAGGCCAACATCACCGAGTTCAATGAGTCGAAGAATAACTACCTGCGTGCGGAGAGCGACCTCGTACAAGCCCGCTACGAGCAACTTTATCAGCATGCACTCCTCCAGTTCTATCGGGGAAAAGAGTTGAATTTCTAGAATACAAAAAGACGAGCCGGTTCACAGTAGAGCCGGCTCGCCTTGTATAATGCATAAAAGCTATTTAGGCTGTTCGGCCTCCAGACGGTCAATAGCGCCTGTGACGGGATTCAGCCAGAGGCGTGTGCCATAATGTTTGTTGAAGAGGTCGCCGCTAAGCAGTTCGACGTTGCCGAACTGTGCCGCCGGCATCTCCTCCTGACTGACGATGGCGCCTTGGCAGCTAATCACCGAGCGCAAGCGTCCCGGTATGTTATAGAACAGACCACTCTCTGTCTTTTTCTTTTTCGTCTCAGCAGGTGTCCGGGCAACTGTCTTCAAGTCTGTCACACTGATGGTGTAGGGAGCACCGCTCAGGTCGTCGGCATCAACCAGCCCGAAATAGCGTGAGAAGCGGAACAGCGTCTGGTTATCAATGTCGGCGGAAGGACAGACATAGAAAATATGCTCTGTCGTGTCACGGATGGTGATGCCATTGAACAAGCTGGTCAGCGAGCGGTCTTGCAGATCAAGCTGGTCCAGCATCAACTTCATCTGTGTACCGTCGTTCGGCATGAAGTCGGCCTGTCCCTTGATGAGCAGACTGCGGTTCTCGCGGATGTCGTAGATTTCCTGGGCGGTCAACTGAGCCATCTTGGCCAGGCTGCCGGCAGCCAGAATCTCCTCATTCAGGAACTGGTGCGGGTCGGGTAGTGGCGTCTTTGCAGCTGCTTGGAACCGACTGTCGGTTGGTCGTTCTGTAGGCGTACCGTTAACGGCCAGTAGTGTGCCGTCATCGGCCAGTGCCACGTTGATGGCTGCCGTCTTGTTATTGAATTTGACGGAGTAGGCTTTTGTGGTGTCGGCCACACCGAGAGCCGTCTGCTTGACGGCGATGATACGATGGGTAACGCTGGCTTCGGTACTCACGTCGTTGAGGTGCAGGAAACGCTGGGCGTAGGCCGCATATTCACCAGGCTGATAGGTAACTTTCTCGGTCAGCACGCTGACACGTATAGCCGTCTTAGGCAGGAAGAAGGTGGCACCATCAGAGGTGACGCCCGGTATGTAGGCGCTGGTCTGTGTCTGGGCTGCCAAGGTGCTGCTGGCGAGCAGAAGGCAGAAGAGAATGATATGTTTCATGTTAGTCGGAAAAACGTTTGAAAGCTTTTGGCAGATAATTGATGATATCGCTGGCGATGAGACTCTCCTCGCCGAGGTCGCGGGCGGCTAAGTCACCAGCCAGCCCATGCATGTAGATACCGATAATACAGGCATCGCGCTGTTTGTAACCTCGTGCCAGAAGAGCAGTCAGAATGCCTGTCAGCACATCGCCACTGCCTGCTGTCGCCATACCGGCATTCCCCGTGGTGTTGAAGACAATGTGCCCGTCAGGACAACAGAGAGCCGTGCGGTGTCCCTTCAGGATGATATAGGCCTGCAGGCGCTGTGCCAAGTCGCGCGCTTTCGACAGCCGCTCAAAACTGTCGGCCGAATGGCCCTCCAGACGATCGAACTCCTTGGGGTGGGGCGTCATGATGATATCCTTCGGCAACTGCTGAATCCAGGCGCGGTGGTTCGCCAGCATATTGATGGCGTCGGCATCGCAGACGAGTGGACACTGTGTGCGGCGCAGCTGAGCTATCATAGCAATGCTTGTCTGTTCCGTTGTTCCCAGTCCAGGACCAATGCCCACGGCCTGAAAATCTTCCGTGTCGACGGCTTCAGAGAATGTGGTCTCTTCGCGGTCAATCTGTAGAACAGCTTCCGGGACAGAGGTTTGCAGAATGACGACATTCTTCTTGGGCGAATGGACGGCGACCTTGCCTGCACCGCTACGCAGACAGGCTTTGGCTGCCAGCACCGCTGCACCGGCCATGCCGTAGCTGCCGGCTATGAGCAGGGCGTTGCCCATGGTTCCTTTGTGCGAGAAAGGTTCGCGTTTCATCAGTCTGTTGCTGATGTCGCTCTCTTCAAGCATGGTGTAGTGAGCGTCAATCTTCTCGATGCCCTCCTTGCTCAGTCGGATGTTAAGAACCTTCAGCTTGCCAATGAACGTCTGGTTCTCAGCAAAGAGCATACAGAGTTTCGGGTGTTGCAACGTCAGGGTCATCGTGGCGCGTATGATGTTCGCCCTCACGTTGTAGGTGTTGTCCTCGCTCATCAGTCCTGACGGTATGTCAATGCTCACTACCTGAGCAGACGAGGCATTGATATATTTCACCAGCGAGGCAAAGCCGCCGGTAAGAGGCTTGTTAAGGCCTGAACCGAAGAGTCCGTCAACGACGAGCATTCCTTCGCCTAACTGTGGTGGGTCGAACTCCTGTGTGACGACCGTCAACTGACTGCCCCTTTTCTCTTCCAACCGTTGCTTGTTCTGCCGACAGTCGTCAGACAGGTGGCCGGCAACGTTGAAAAGGAAGGTCTGAACACGGTAGCCCTGCTCTATCAGAAGTCTTGCCACCGCCAGTGCGTCGCCACCGTTATTGCCCGGTCCGGCAAACACGACAACAGGCACGGCGGGAGACCATTGCTCGACAATGGCTTTCGTCAATGCTTTTGCTGCACGCTCCATCAGGTCAATTGACTTGATAGGCTCATGCTCTATAGTGTAATTGTCCAGCTCATGAATCTGAGCGCCAGTAAATATCTTCATTCCGAGGGCAAAAATACGAAAAATATGCTAATCTGTAGCAGAGTTTGGCAGAAATTTCGTAATTTTGCCGCAAATTTAGCAAAAAAGTAGCATGAGCAGCATTAAAATCAAGGACAAAACGTTCAAAGTTTCTATACCGGAGGCGCAAATCAAAGCGCGTGTCAAAGAGCTGGCCCAGCAGCTAAGCCATGACCTGGAAGGCAAGAATCCGCTCTTCCTGGGCGTTCTTAACGGTGCCTTTATCTTTGCCGCCGACCTCATGCGTGAGATGACCATCCCCTGTGAGATTTCGTTCGTCAAACTGGCGTCCTATCAGGGCACTACGTCGACCGGCACCATCAAGGAGGTCATCGGTATCAACGAGGATCTGACGGGGCGCACAATCGTCATTGTCGAGGACATCGTGGAGAGTGGCCTTACCATCAAGCGCATGATGGAGCAGCTCGGTACGCGCAATCCTGCTTCGGTACAGGTTTGTACACTCTTCTTCAAGCCCGACCGTCTGCAGGAGGATTTGAAGCTTGACTATGTGGCATTCGAAATTCCTAACGACTTCATCCTTGGCTATGGTCTGGACTATGACCAGGCTGCCCGTGGACTGAAAGATATTTACAGTTTGGTAACAGAATGAGAGTTGTCAAGCTCCCCCATATGCCCAGTGACGTTGAGGCGCGGAAGGGCGATCTCGTCACCGACTTGTGGCTGAAAGGAAAACAAGTAAAACAAGAAGTAATCAACCAAGTAATAAGGATAAAGATGAAGAATATTGTGATTTTCGGTGCCCCCGGCTCAGGCAAAGGCACGCAGAGCGACAAGCTTATTGAGAAGTACGGCCTTAACCATATCTCTACCGGCGACGTATTGCGCGCCGAAATCAAGAAAGGTACGGAACTGGGCAAAACGGCTCAACAGTTTATTGATAACGGACAGCTGATTCCCGATGACCTGATGGTCAGCATCTTAGCATCGGTGTACGACGCGTTCGGACGTGGACACAAGGGTGTCATCTTCGACGGTTTCCCCCGCACTATCCCGCAGGCTGAGGCTCTGAAGCAGATGCTTGGCGAGCGTGGCGACAAGGTGGCCTGTATGCTGGAGCTCGACGTCCCTGAGGACGAGCTGATGAAGCGTCTTCTGCTGCGTGGTCAGCAGAGTGGCCGCGCCGACGACAACGAAGAGACGATTAAGAAGCGCCTCGTTGTCTATCACTCTCAGACGCAGCCCCTTATCGAATGGTATAAGCAGGAGGGCATCCACCACCATATCAATGGTTTGGGTGAGCTCGACCGCATCTTTGCAGACATCTGTGCTGTCGTAGATAATATCTGAAAAAACTGAGTAATCTGAAAAATCTGAGTCATCAGAGAATATGGAATCTAACTTTGTAGACTACGTCAAGATACTGTGCCGAAGCGGTAAGGGTGGCAAGGGATCGATGCACCTGAAGCACGTGAAGTACAACCCTAACGGCGGCCCCGATGGCGGCGACGGCGGCAAGGGCGGCAGCATCATCCTGCGCGGCAACCATAACTATTGGACGTTGCTGCACCTGAAGTACGAACGCCACATCTTCGCTGAACACGGCGGTAACGGTGGGCGCGACAAGTGTCATGGCACCGACGGCAAGGATATTTATATCGATGTGCCGCCAGGCACCGTTGTCTACAATGCCGAGACAGGCAAGTTTGTCTGCGACGTAGCCTACGATGGTCAGGAGGTGATGCTGCTGAAGGGTGGTCGTGGCGGTTTGGGAAATTTCCAATTCCGTACAGCAACCAATCAGGCACCCCGCTATGCCCAGCCGGGTGAACCGATGCAGGAGATGACCGTCATACTGGAGCTGAAGCTGCTGGCCGACGTCGGTTTGGTAGGTTTCCCGAATGCCGGTAAGTCGACGCTCGTCTCTGCCCTGTCGAATGCCAAGCCTAAGATTGCCAACTATCCCTTTACTACGATGGAGCCGTCGCTCGGCATCGTCGGCTATCGCGACAACAAGTCGTTCGTGATGGCCGACATCCCAGGTATCATTGAGGGCGCCGCGGAGGGAAAAGGCCTTGGCTTGCGATTCCTGCGTCATATTGAGCGTAACTCGCTGTTACTCTTCATGGTACCTGGCGACACTGACAATATCCGTCGCGAGTACGAAATCCTACTTAACGAACTGCGGCAGTTTAATCCCGAGCTTTTGGATAAACATCGTGTGCTGGCCATTACGAAGTGCGACCTGCTGGATGAGGAGCTGATTGAAATGCTCCGTGCCGAGTTGCCCGATGACCTGCCAGTTGTGTTTATCTCTGCCGTCACGGGCTATGGGCTGGACGAACTGAAGGATGTGCTCTGGGACGAGATGAATGCTGAGTCGAACAAACTGGCCGCCATTACCACTACTGAGTCGATAGCCCACCGCGACAAGGACATGACACGCTTTGCCGAGGAACTGGCCGACGAGGGCGAAGACATGGAATATGTGGAGCTCGAGGACGTCGAAGACCTTGGGGATATAGAAGAACTTGACGATTACGAATATACCGACGCATGAGTCCGCAGCTGCTTTACTATGACTTGGACCCACGAGTGACGGCTTTTAGCACTACGCGTCACGGCGGCGTCAGTCAAGGCAACTACGGCTCGCTGAACATCAATTCCTATTGTGGCGATGACCCTGCATCGGTGGCCGAGAACCGTCGGCTGCTATCTTTGGAGTTGCCAGTTCCCAATGCTTCACGCCTCGTCATTCCCCATCAAGTACACGATAGCGTGGTGCAGGTGATAGACGAGGAAACGCTGGGACATCAGGAGCTGATAGAGGGGGTGGATGCCCTGATAACTCGCCTGCCAGGGGTATGCATCGGTGTCTCTACGGCCGACTGCATACCTATTATTATATACGACCCCATCAACCACTGCGCAGCCGCCGTCCATGCCGGCTGGCGAGGCACGGTGAAGCGGATAGCAGAGAAGACCGCCCGGCAAATGTACTCGTTCTACAGGAGTGACTACGGCGAGATGCAGGTGATGATCGGACCGGGCATTTCGCTGAAGAACTTCGAGGTAGGGCAGGAGGTCTATGATGAGTTCCTGCAGGCGGGCTTCCCGATGGAGCGCATTGCCGCCAAGTATGCTAAATGGCACATCGACCTGCCGCTGTGCAATAGATTACAACTGGAACAACTGGGTGTCAGGCCGGAGAACATTAGGGAAACCGGCATCTGTACCTACGACCACACGGACGATTTTTTCTCTGCCCGTCGCCTTGGAATCGCCTCGGGACGCATCTATACAGGCGTTATTCTTCGATAGCTATATTTTTTGTATTTTTTCTGCAAAAAAAGGTAGGTTAAAATAACGGCAATATCGTTTTTTTTATTTAATTTTGCACCCGTAAAGATAAGGCAGATAGTTGCGCAAGCTGCTATTTGCAAAATATTAATTAAAAAATGTACTAAAATCTATGCAGAAAAGATTGCTCTTTCTGGTGTCCTTGCTGTTGACACTCTCGTTGACAGCCATGGCGCAAATCACGACATCAAGCATGGCTGGTAAGGTGACCTTCGACAGTCAGTCTGGCGAAGAAGTTATCGGTGCAACTGTCGTCGCAGTGCATACCCCCTCTGGTACGCGCTACACCGCAGTGACCAACACGACGGGTCGTTTCTCAATCCAAGGTATGCGTACCGGCGGTCCTTACGAGGTGACTGTCAGCTACATTGGTTATCAGAACAAGACCGTCAAGGGCGTTATGCTCCAGCTGGGTGAGACCTACAACCTCGCCGTTTGGATTACTGAGAATGCCAACGAACTGGGTGAGGTCGTCATCAGCGGTAAAGCCACGAAGCTGACGGTAGAGAATATGGGTGCTGCCACGAACATCACCAGTACTCAGATCACCAATCTGCCGACGGTGAGCCGTTCTATCACCGACATCACACGCCTGTCGCCTTATGGCGGTAACGGCATGAGCTTCGCCGGTACCGATGGCCGTCTAGGTAACTTCACTGTTGACGGTGCCAACTTCAACAATAACTTTGGCTTGAGCTCGGCTCTGCCTGGTGGTGGCAATCCTATTTCCATTGACGCCATTGAGGAACTCCAGGTGGTTATTTCCCCGTATGACGTTCGCCAGACCGACTTCATCGGTGGTGGCGTGAACGCCATTACGAAATCAGGTACGAACACCTTCAAGGGCACGGCATATATCTACCATAAGAACGAGAACATGCAGGGTGACGCTGTCAACCGCGTACAGATTCAGGGTGCTCGCGAAAAGAGCTCAAACACCACCTATGGTGCAACGCTCGGCGGCCCAATCATCAAAAACAAGCTGTTCTTCTTCGTGAATGGCGAAATGTCAAAGACACCGACAGTGGTGAACCGCTGGCATGGTTCTGAGGACGGTGTGTCTGATCCAACCAACTACATCTCACGCACTAAGCTCTCTGACCTGGAGACAGTATCGAATTTTGTCAAGGAGAAGTATGGTTACGACACCGGTTCTTGGACAAGCTTCCCCGCTGATGAGAAAAACTACAAATTGCTGGCACGCTTGGATTGGAACATCACCGACAAGCACCATCTGGCTCTGCGCTACAACTATACTAAGGACGAGGCATGGAACCCTGTGAACCGCTCGTCTATGGATGGTGGTACGGCATCAACCTACGACCGTATGGGCCAGTACTCTATGTCGTATGCAAACTCCATGTATTCCGGCAACCGCACTGTCCACTCGTTCACGTTCGACCTGAACAGCCGTCTGACGGAGAATCTGTCAAACCAGTTCCTGGCAACCTATTCTAACATGAAGGATCCTGTCCGTGACACTAAATCGGCAGAATTCCCCTTCATCGACATCCTGGACGGTGAGGGTCAGAACTATATCGCCCTGGGCTACGAACTGTTTACATGGAACAACCAGGTAGGCAATACTGTCTTCAACGTAAAGGACGATGTAACCTACTATATGGGTAAACACAAGATTACTGGTGGATTGAGCTATGAGCACCAGATGGCAGACAACCAATATATGCGTAATGGTACGGGTTACTATCGTTATGACAGTCTTGACGATTTCCTCACCGGCGCAGCTCCTCACATCGTCAACCTGACCTACGGTTACGGCGGCGAGTCAAAGCCTGCTTCGCGTGTACAATATAACAAGATTGGTGTCTATCTGCAGGATGACTGGAACATTCTGGACAACCTGAAGTTGACCTACGGTCTGCGTGTCGATGGATTGTTCTTTGACAATAGCGACCTGATGACCAACAACTACATCTATAATCTGGACTACTTTGGCAAGCATATCGATACCGGCAAGTGGCCTGACAATAGCATCACCTTCTCACCGCGTGTCGGTTTCAACTGGGATGTCTTCGGTGACAAGTCACTGAAGGTGCGTGGCGGTACCGGTCTGTTCATGGGTCGTCTGCCTTTGGTATTCTTCACGAATATGCCAACTAACTCAGGTATGATCCAGAATAACGCCAAACTCAGCAGCGATGGTCTGCGCAGCTCGGACAAAACTGACATGAGTCAGTTCGCCGGCGGTCTGGTGACCGATGCTAACGGTCATGCTACTATTGCAGCCCTCAAGGAGAAACTTATCTCTATGGGTTATCCCAACACGATTACACCTGATGATGGTGTCAAGCAGTCGACTATCAACGCTGTTGATCCGAAGTTCAAGCTGCCGCAGGTGTGGAAGACCTCTATTGCTGTAGACTATCAGATTCCTGTCTCGTTCCCCTTCACCGCTACCATTGAGGGTATTTTCAACAAGACGGTCAACGCTGTTTGCCTCTCTGACTGGAGTATTCCCAATGTTGGTGGCTTCGCACGCCTCAATGGTGTCGACAACCGTCCTATCTATCCTAACGGCTACCGTGTAGCCCAAGGCGCTTTCGTGCTGGAGAACACCTCTAAGGGTTATGGCTGGTCGTTCAATGCCAAACTCGAGGCACAGCCGTTTGAGTGGTTGAGCATGATGGCTTCTTACACGCACACAGTGAACAAGGAGATTACCGGTATGCCCGGTTCCAACGCCGAGTCGGCCTTCACATACGTGCCTACCGTCGAGGGTCCGAACTTCATCAGACTGCACAACTCTCAGTTCGTTACTCCCGACCGTATCGTTGCTAACGCTACCATCCACGACAAGAGCGGCAACCACTACTCACTTATCTACGAGACATGGCGCGGCGGTTATAACTACTCGTTCATGACCACTAACGACATGAATAACGACGGCTACAACTACGATGCTATGTATATCCCCACCGATGGCGAGGTTGCAAACAATCAGTTCCGCTTCGTCTCTGAGGACGACAAGACACGCTTCATGGACTTTGTCCACAACACGGACTACCTGAAGGATCATCAGGGTGAGTATGCCGAGGGCTACAGCGTCTACTCTCCTTGGGTACACCGCATTGACTTCGGCTACAAGCACGACTTCAAGATTAACGTTGCCAACACCTCTCATAAGTTGCAGCTGAGCTTTGATATGAAGAACGTCATGAACTTCTTCGACTCATCATGGGGCGTCAGCAAGTATCTGAATCCCGAGATTGGCACAGAGGCTCGTATCCTGAAGTACGAGGGTGTAGATGCTGACGGCTTTGCTACCTTCTCTACCAAGAAAGGCATCGATGGCAAGACCAAGCTGTGGGCTCCCAGCTATACACTCGGTCAGTGCTGGTATGCTTCTATCGGTATTAAGTACTTCTTCAATTAACAGCTAAAAGGATACAGAATTATGAAACTAAGATATTTTATTCCGGCCATAATGGCCGTTGTGGGCACCCTATTTTCGGCTTGCTCAGATGACAATGACCCGACATACCTGGACGAGGTAAGGGTGTCACAGTCTTCTATTGCCTTCCCTGCTGAGGGTGGTTCGGTTACCATCAGTCTGAAAGCGGTGGCCGACTGGACAATAGGAACTTCCGAAAAGGGAGGTATGCCCAATTGGGTCACCATCAGTCCTGCTTCAGGCGAAGCTGGCAGCCATGAGGTGACATTCACTGCTACTGCCGCTACCGATAGCCGTGAGGCCACGCTCTTCATTGAGTGCGCCGGTGTCAAGCAGAATCTGAACCTTATACAGCAGACTGAGAAGCAGGAGCTTGCAGTCGTTCCTATCAGTAATGTCATTGCCGGTGACGACGGCACCACCTTCCGCGTACGCGGTATTTGCGTCACCAATCCCAATAATGAGTACGGAAACTGGGACATCGAGGACGAGACTGGTAAGGTTTATGTCTATGGAACTTGCGACAAGAAGGGTAACAAAGGTAAAGGTACCTACCCCGTCAGCGGTAAAAATGACGGTTGGGACTTCGGCGTAGGTGACATTATCACTGTCGAGGGTCCGCGTAAGACTTACAACGGAACCATCGAGCTCGTTGACGTGACCGTCATCGCCATTGAGAAGTCGCTCATCAAGGTTGACTCATTCGACGTGGCAGAACTGCCCATCGAAGGTGGTGTAGCAACTGCAGCTGTGACCTGCAAGGGCAATGGCATCTCTGTCGAGATTCCTGCTGAGGCTCAGAGCTGGCTCTCTATTGCCGGTATCGACACCAATAAAGGCACGGTGGCATTCCGTGCTATGCCTAATACCGGCGGCGACCGTTCGGTAACCCTGACCTTCAAGACGACTGACGACGCAGGTAAGGAGTACACCTCTCAGGCTACTCTCGCTCAGAAGGGTGCTATCCTCGAGGTTCCTGTCAAGGACTTCCTCGCTGCTGCCGTTGGTGATACACAGTATCGTCTGACGGGTGTCATCATGGAACTCTACAACACCTCCAAGGGTCTTGCAGGTTTCTATATCCAAGACTACTCTGGCAAGACTCTGATATACCAGCCTTCTGGCTTCACTGGTACTGAGGCTAAGGTGGGCGACATTGTAACCGTCGTCGGTAAGCGCGGTGCTTACAACAACAGCCCGCAGATGACAAGCTGCTTACTGGAGGAGGTAAAATCTGTTACAGAAATCAGCCTTGCTGAATTCCTGACAAAGCCCGATGACGCCAACACCTACTACAAGGTGACGGGTACCATTAAGTCGCTGAAGAACAACAAGGGACAGGACAACGACTACGGTAACCTCTACCTGACAGATGGTACCAACGAAATCTATGTCTATGGTACCTATTCTGGTTGGGCTGCTCCGAAGGGTGACGCTCAGAAGTACTTCATCCGTGATAATGGTCTGGAGGTTGGCGACGAACTGACCATGATTGGCTACAAGGACACGTATAACGGTCTGATTGAAATCTGTGGTGGTACGTGCTTCTCGTTCAAGAAAGTTCAGGCCGCCGGTGCTGCCGGATCGAAGGAGAACCCCTTCACCATTGCTGAGGCTTTCGCCTACATCGATGCCGGTGGTCAGGACGACGTCTATGTCAAGGGTAAGGTGTCGAAGATTCAGAACGAGTTCACAGCAGACAATGGCTATGGTACTTTCTGGATTTCTGAGGACGGTACCTACAATAACGACCTGACAAAGGACTTCGAGGCCTATCGCGTCTACTGGTTTGGCGACAACAAGAAGTGGAAGGAGGGTGATTCCCAGCCTGCCGTTGGCGATGAAGTCATCATTTGTGGTAAGCTGACGAAGTACACCAACAAAAATACGGGTGCCGTCACCTACGAGACATCGCAGTATAAGGCATACGTCTACTCTCTTAACGGTAAGACAGAGTAATATATATAGTTGTCTTAACGGAAAAGAACCTACCTATCCTACCTATCCTACAGCCAGACTCCTGGCAGATAGGTAGGATAGGTAGGGTTTTTTTTTGTTTCAGTAATATATACGTATACGCGCGCGTGAGACAATAACGAAAGGTGGGCTTTGCAGAGTGGCGCTTTAGCTCCGCAGAGTGGCACTCTACGTTTCTAAAGCGCCACTCTACGATTCTAAAGCGCCACTCTACGGAGCTAAAGTGGCGCTTTAGAAATGTCCCACGGCCTGGGACAATTAATGTTTCAGACGGATATTTCCTTTCGGGTCAATCACGGCTTCGCTGTGCGGAATGTCGTGTAATGACAGTTGGCGGATTTGCTGAGTAGCGCAACGCGCGTTGTCGCGCCGCGGTCCTGTGCCGCGCTGCTGTACGAACGAGTGAATGTGTCCGCTGAGGAACCGACCCTTGCGATCGGTCTTCACCTCAATGACCGGTGCGTAACCCGAGATACCCTTGAGGTTCATGCCGTAAGGGGTGCAGAAATTGCCGAGACTGTAGGCGACGAAGCGGCCGCGGTATACTTCGACGGCACGGACGACATGCGGTCCGTGCCCGTAGACGATGTCGGCGCCGTGGTCGATGCAGAAGTGTGCCAGACGGCGCAGATGCCCACGCTTCTCCTTAAAGAACGTCTCCATCGAGTCGGGTAGGTGGCTGTAGCGCGTGCCCTCGGCACCGCCGTGGAACGAGACAATAACGATATCGGCGTGCTTGACCAAGTTGTCGACGATTCGGCCGACGGTCTTCAGCTCCTCGTCGGTGTGGCGCAGCGTGTAGGCGTTATGGCCGAAGGCGCAGAGCCCGATTTTCAAGCCCTTGCGCTCGATGATGGCGCTCTCGACGCGCCCTGCCAAACCGGCATATTTGATACCCTGCTGCTGCAGCACGTGTTCGGTGGAGCGGATACCTTCTTCGCCAAAGTCGTTGGCGTGGTTGTTGGCCATGCTCAGGAAGTCGTAGCCGGCCTCCTTGAGCCATCGCCCGTAGGTCGTGGGCGTGCGGAAAGCATAGGTGTTGGGGCCTTCCTTGGTGCTCTCGCCGCCGTCGCAGATGGCGCCCTCGAGATTACCTACAGCAATGTCTGCACGCTGCAAGATGGGCTTGACGTCTTGGAACAGTAAGGCTCCGTCGCGTCGCGGCAGCATCGTGTCGGGGTAGGTAGTACCCATCATGATGTCACCGGTCATGGCAACGGTGATGGTGTCTGCAGAAACAGAAAAGCTGGCTACAGCGTAGCCAGCCATGATTATGGTTGAGAAGAGTTTCCGAAACATCTGTTACTATTGTAATACGCGGCGCACACCAACAAAACGGCGGGCGTAGAATCCATCGCTGGAGTTGGTAATGACCACACCTTTCGAGGTGCTGGCGTGGATGAAGCTGAACGTCTGCGTCAGCGGGTCGACATCGACAACGATACCCACGTGTCCGACGCCACGGCCGGAGCGGGGACTAGTGAAGAAGACCAGGTCGCCGCGCTGCATCTCGCTGCGCTTGACGGGTACGTTTTTGGCATATTGGTCGCGGCTGCTGCAGCCTATCTGTACACCTGCCGTACGGCCAAAGACGTAGCTGGTGAAGCCCGAGCAGTCGAAGGCCGACGGTCCCTTGCTGCCGCTACGGTAGCGGGCGCCGAGGTGCGACATCGCCTCGTCCATAATACCGTTGATGGTCAGAACATCGTAGTTGAGTACGTCCTCGCTCTCGTTATACAGAAAGTCGTAGTTGTCGATTTCGTCAACACGCTCCTGAAGTTCAATCTTCGGTGTCTGTTTAACGGCACGCTTCTTACGTACCTTACCATTGGCAATGTCGCCACAGGCAAGGCAAATGAGTAGCGCTAAAAGGAGGATTCTTCTGGTCATCGGTGGTCTATGGTTATAGCTTCAATCTTTTAATTCTTCAATTGTACTTCAGAATCTGGCCCATCTTCAGGCGAGTGTTCTTGCTGATGCGGTTCAGCTTGCAGATAGCATCCACGGTGGTGTGGCGCTTGCGTGCGATGGAGTAGAGCGTCTCGCCCTTCTGTACCTTGTGCAGGCGGGTAGCCGTACGAGCTGTCTGCTGCGATGCGATAGTGCTGCTGCCCGGTGTGTCGAGACGATCCTCTGCAACAACACTGCCGCCGACACCGCGCAGACGAGTAGCCTGTGCCGACTCCTTGGAGTAGCTGTTCTTGCGGAACATATAGTAGTCGCCTACAACATCCTGATTGCGGAAGTCGAACATCAGTGCCGGGTTCAGAGCCACACCGCAGAGGCGGGTCTCAAAGTGCAGGTGCGAACCGGTGGAGCGTCCTGTGTTGCCGCCGAGACCGATAGCATCGCCAGCTTTCACGTCCTGATCGGGCTTCACAAGGTGCTTCGACATGTGGCCGTAGATGGTCTCCAAGCCGTTGTGGTGACGGATGACAACGAAGTTGCCGTAGCCGCCGGCTTCATAGCGTACGACGCGTACCTTACCGGGGAAGGCGGCGCGGATGGTGTCGCCGATGTAGACCTTGATGTCCAGACCTTTATGCTGGCGTCCCCAGCGCGAACCGAAATTCGAGGTGAGCACGCGGCTGTCTGTTGGCATACAGAAATTGCGCAGGTCAATGCGGAAGGAGTCGGGCACTGCCGTGGCACGGTGGGCGTAGTGGTTCTCCCAATCCTCATAGAGGTCGGCAGCGGGCGACTCCATCTGCTCATACTGAATCAGACGGAAAAGTGCGACACTGTCAACGGCTTTCATCTTACGGTCAAGGGGAGCCTGGTTAGCTAAGAGGTCCTGCCCGAAAGTGGGGAGGGCGGCCAGCATGGCCAGAGCTGCTATAAGGTTCTTTATTTTCTTCATTCAATTAGGTTTTTTATGAGGTTTCCATGCAAAAATGAAAACTCAGGTGCAAAGGTACTAAAAAAAAAACTGGCAGCCAAGGCTCCCCGGTATCTGTTAACAGGTTTTGGTGTCTTTTAACACTCAATCGCTTGACAGCTCATGAAATAGCCGCCCAATTAATATTTGTTTTCTTTAGTTCCTGCAGTCGTTTCCATAGCATCTGATAGCGTGGCGACTGACACAACGGATCGTCGTCGACAATCTGGCGGGCTTCGTCGCGGGCCAACTGTACGAGCTGGCCGTCCTGTGCGATATTGGCTATCTTCAGGTCGAAGGCCTGTCCGCTCTGCATCGTTCCTTCCAGGTCGCCAGGGCCACGCAGTTTCAGGTCGGCCTCGGCAATGCGGAAACCGTCGTTCGTGTCGCACATGATGTCAATGCGCTTCTTCGTGTCGGCCGACAGTTGGAACGGCGTTACTAACAGACAGTATGACTGGTCGGCACCGCGTCCCACACGACCGCGCAGCTGGTGCAGCTGGCTCAGTCCGAAGCGCTGTGCGTCGAAGATGACCATCACCGAGGCGTTGGGCACGTTGACACCCACCTCAATGACCGTTGTGGCTACGAGCAGCTTGGTCTCGCCGCTGACGAATCGTTGCATCTCGGTCTCCTTGTCTTGTGGTTTCATCTTGCCGTGGACCTTGCTTAGCTGGTACTCCGGGAAAGCTTCGCGCAGCACCTCGTAGCCCTGTTCCAGGTTCTTCATGTCGCTTTTCTCACTCTCCTCGATAAGTGGGAAGACGCAATACACCTGCCTGCCTGCCTGCATCTGTTGGCGCATACCGGCAAAGAGCTGTGGCTGGCGGTTGTCGAAGAAGTGGTGGGTGACGATGGGCTTGCGTCCCGGCGGCAGTTCGTCGATGACCGAGACATCGAGGTCGCCGTAAAGCGTCATCGCCAGTGTGCGCGGTATCGGGGTGGCGGTCATCACGAGGACGTGTGGCGGGTTCACGCTCTTGTTCCAGAGCTTGGCACGCTGGGCCACGCCGAAGCGGTGCTGCTCGTCGACGACGACCATGCCGAGGCGTGCAAAGCGCACGTTGTCCTCAATGACGGCGTGGGTGCCCACGAGTATGTGGATGGTGCCGTCCTGCAGTCCATCCATCACCTCCTGGCGCCGTTTGCCCTTGACGATGCCCGTCAGTAAGGCCACCCTCACTGGCATGTCGCCAAGAAATGCCATAATGGTCTGTAGGTGTTGTTCGGCCAGGATTTCTGTTGGTGCCATGATACAGGCCTGATAGCCGTTGTCCAAGGCGATGAGCATGGTCATGAGGGCAACGAGTGTCTTTCCAGAGCCGACGTCGCCCTGCAGCAGACGGTTCATCTGTCGGCCGGAGCCCATGTCGGCGCGAATCTCGCGGATGACGCGTTTCTGAGCATTCGTCAGCGGGAACGGCAGGTGGTGGTAGAAGAAGTCGTTGAAGATATCGCCGACGTGCGAGAAGACATAGCCGCGGTATTTGCGGCGCTGGTCGCTGGCGTAGCGCAGGATGTTCAGCTGGATGAAGAAGAGCTCTTCGAACTTCAGACGGGCGCGTGCCTTCTCCAGCCGTCGTGCATCGGTAGGGTAGTGGACGGTGCGCAGAGCCTCGTCACGGCTCATCAAGTGCAGCCGCTGGATGAGGAAGTCGGGCAGTGTCTCCGCCAGCGGCTCCTTCAGTACATCAAGGAGCGTGCGCATCATTTTCTCCACAGCACGCGAAGTCATGCCCGCCTTCTTCATCTTCTCCGATGTGTGGTAGTAGGGCTGCATGTTCATGGCTGACAGCTCGACGGCGTCGGCAGGTTCCATATCTGGGTGTCCCACCTGTATGCGGTTGTTGAAGACGGTCGGTTTGCCGAAGACGACATACTCCTTGCCGATGGTGTATTTCTTGATGGCGCTCTTGCCGTAGCTGAACCACACGAGATCCATGATGCCCGTGCCGTCGGTGAAGTGGGCTACAACGCGCTCCTTGCGTGCATTCATCTTGAACGTCTCGAAACTCAGGATACGACCGACGACTTGCACGAAGGGCATGTCGCCGGTCAGCTCGTGGACGGTGTATACCCGTGAGCGGTCTACGTATTTGTAGGGATAGTACTCCAGCAGGTCGCCGAAGGTCTTCACCTTCAGCTCTTCGACCAGCATTTTCTTTCTTTGCGGGCCGACACCGATCAGATACTGTATGTCCTGCTCTAAGATGTTCAATGGATAGACAATTGATAATTGATAATGGCTGCCGCCACTGTCAGGTCGTATGGCGTGGTAATCTTGATGTTCTCGCGGTTGCCCTCAACGAGGGTGATGGCGTGGCCGTAGCTCTCCACCACTGAGGCATCGTCCGTGAAACCGTCGTTATAGGGCTGGCGGTTGGCAGCCTTTAACAACTGTATATCAAATGTTTGTGGCGTCTGCACCAGTCGGTAGTCATCGCGCGGCACGGTCTTTGATAGTGCACTCTCAATATGGCGCAGGGTCTCTACCACAGGGACGACAGGTATGGCGGCACCGGTCTCGCGGGCTGTCTCGTAGCAGCGGCTGATGACGTCGAGAGCTGGGAAGGGACGCACACCGTCGTGCACACCGACTACGCCCTCGGCATCGTCGGGTATCAGTGCCAGTCCATGCTGCACCGAGTGGAAGCGCGTCTCGCCCCCGTCGGCCAGGAGGTAAAGCCCTTTCCCGTCCTCCCCCGACTGGGGGAGGGGAAAGTGATACTGTTGGCAGAGCTCGCGCCAGTAGTCCTGCTGCTCTTTGGGCAGCACGAGGATGATTTGCAGGTCCTTGGAGTATTCGTTGAAACGCTCCAATGTCCGCATCAAGACAGGCTTCCCGCCTATCGGCAGGAACTGCTTCGGCACGTCGCCGCCCATGCGCAGGCCTTTGCCGCCTGCCACTATGATGACGTAGTCGGTCATGCCATCAGGTGCTTGAAGCGCATACCTTCAGCAATCTGGTCGCTCGTAGCCTTGTCGACCAGCTGTGTCAGCAGTTCGTAGGCGTATGGGAAAGCAGCGGCCGGCCCTTCAGCGGTGGTGATGTTGCCGTCGACGGTGACGAGGTCGCCGGTGTATGTGGCACCGTCCAGCGCCTTCTCGAAACCAGGATAGCACGTGACGCGCTTACCCTCGAGCAGGCCGAGTGGAGCCAGGACGACGGCAGGAGCGGCACAGATGGCCGACACCTTCTTGCCGGCGGCTATCTGGCTGCAGACGGCCTTGCAGACGCCCTCGTGGGCGGCCAGGTTGCTGGCGCCCGGCATACCGCCAGGCAGCATCAGCAGGTCGGCATCCTCGTAGTCCGACTGCTCAAACTGGATATCGGCCTCGATGGCCACGCCGTGAGCCGACTCCACGAGCGGGAACTCCGTGGTGCTCACTGTTACTACCTCCACGCCACCGCGGCGCAGCACGTCAATGGGGATGAGGGCCTCGACATCCTCGAAGCCGTCAGCCAGGAATACATAAACTTTTGCCATCTTCTTTTCTTTGTTTTCAGGAAAATAATTATCTTTGCAGCGCAAAGATACGAATAATTTGTGAAACGACGAACAAACGCGTGAAAAAATGATGCAGCGACGACTAAAGTTCGCCCTTTTCGGCAATGTCTACCAGGCCGTCAAGTCGGCCAGCATTCAGAGAGTGCTGGCCTGTATAGGCAGCTACGGTGCCGAGTTGGCGGTTGACAAGGACTACTATGATTTCCTGAAAGGCTCGCTCCAGCTGGATGTGCCAGCGTCGAGGATTTTCGAAGACAGCGATTTCGAGGCCGACTTTGCCATCTCGATGGGTGGCGACGGCACGTTCCTGATGACTGCCAGTAGGGTGGGCGGCAAGAACATTCCCATCCTGGGCATTAACATGGGACGGCTGGGATTCCTGGCCGACGTTGTTCCCGATGAGATTGAAAACTGTCTCCGGGCCCTCCATGAGGAGGACTATGCCGTGGAGAGCCGGGCCGTCATACAGGTGGAGGCCGACGGCCAGCAGCTGGGCACTGCCAACTGCGCGCTTAACGACGTATCTGTGCTGAAGCGCGACACGGCGTCGATGATTAGCATCCGCACCAGTATCGATGGCGAATATCTGACGACCTATCAGGCCGACGGTCTCATCGTCTCGACGCCGACGGGCTCAACGGCCTATTCGCTGTCTAACGGCGGTCCTATCATTGTGCCAGGGACGGGTGTGTTGCTGATGACAGCCGTCGCCCCCCATTCGCTGAACGTCCGTCCCATCGTCATCCCCGACTCGGCCGTGGTGACGCTCGACGTGGAGAGCCGCTCTCACTCGTTCCTCGTAGCTATTGACGGACGTTCGGTGACGTGCGAAGAAGGTACGCGTATCACGTTGCGTCGTGCTCCCTATAATATCAGGGTGGTGAAGCGCAGTGGCAAGAAGTATTTCACGACGTTGCGCGAGAAAATGATGTGGGGCGCCGATGTGAGGTGAGAGATGATAGTTAAGAATTAAGTGGGGCTGATAGAGAGACTGCATAATCCGGAGAGCCGCTATACCGTGCGTCAGCTGACGCGGTGGCTGTGGCAGGTGCTGCGGGGCAACCGCCGGCAGACGGTGTTGAACGCTGCGACGGGCATCGCCGGCGTGGTGGTCAGCCTGCTGATGGTGTGGGCTATGCAGCGTACCATCGACATGGCGGCGGGCTATCGTGAGGGTTCCGTCTATTGGGGCGTGGCCGTCATGGGTGGGCTGATTCTCTGTGAATTTGCGTTGAACATCCTGCGCGTCTGGATTAAGAATATCCTCGGTGTCAAGGCACAGAACAGGATGCAGCAGCAGATGCTCGAGCGGTTGCTGCGTGCTGAGTGGCGCAGCAAGGATGCACACCATAGCGGCGACGTCATTAACCGTCTGGAGCAGGATGTGAAGACGGTGGTGACGTTTATCACCGAGACGCTGCTCAGCGCGCTGTCGGTGCTACTGATGTTCGTCGGTGCGTTCCTCTATCTCCTGCAGTTGGATGTGTGGCTGGCCGTTGTGACCGTTGCCATACTGCCGCTGTTCCTCGCTGTCAGCCGTATCTACGTGGCTCAGATGCGGAAATTCTCCCGTCGTGTGCGCACCAGCGACAGCGAGATCCAGAGCCTGCTGACCGAAGCCGTCCAGCACCGTATGCTGCTGAAGACCCTTGAGGCTGGCGACACCATGGTGGAGCGCCTTGGCGACCAGCAGACGACGCTGCGCCAGCATGTGCGTCAGCGCACAAAGTTCTCCATCGCCTCCAACCTCTTTGTTAACGGTGGTTTCTCGCTAGGCTATCTTGTGGCCTTCCTCTGGGGAGCCGTCCGTCTGAGCGCTCGGACGATTACTTTCGGTCAGATGACGGCCTTCCTGCAACTCGTCCATCGCATACAGGGTCCTGCCCGCGACCTGATGCGCCTGGCACCGGCCTTTGTCTCGGTGTTCACGGCAGCCGAGCGCCTCATGGAACTCGAGGAGACGCCTGAGGAGCAGCAGGGCGAGGCCATCCGCGTGGCGGCACCTTGCGGTCTGCGGCTGGTCGACGTGAGCTATACCTACGACGACGGTTCAGAGGCGGTGCTCAGCCATCTGTCCTTCGACTTCCGCCCAGGCACCTGTACGGCCATCCTCGGCGAGACCGGTGCCGGCAAAACGACGCTGGTGCGGCTGGTTCTGGCACTGATGCTGCCCACGGACGGCCGGGTGGAAATCTATGGGGCTGACGGCAGCTGTGAGCCTGTGAGTCCGCTCCACCGCTGCAACTTCGTCTACGTGCCTCAGGGCAACACGCTGCTCAGCGGTACCATCCGCGAGAACCTGCTGATAGCTCGTCCCGATGCTACGGGCGCCGACCTCTGGCGCGTGCTCCATCTGGCCTGTGCCGACTTTGTCGATACGCTGCCGCAGGGACTCGACACCGTACTCTCCGAGGTGGGCGGCGGACTTAGCGAGGGTCAGGCTCAGCGCATTGCCATTGCCCGTGCCCTGTTGCGCGACAGTTCGGTCATGCTGTTCGATGAGGCTACGTCGGCTCTCGACCCTGCCACCGAGCGGCAGCTGCTGGAGAATATATTAAAGAACCACGGCAAGACGGTGCTCTTCATTACGCACCGTCCTGCCGTGGCAGACTATTGTGATCAGACGTTGTCTGTCGTTACTTCACCATAACCTTACGTGCCTTGCCATTCTCGATGATGATGTTGAGACCGCGCTTCAGGCTCTGCTGACGTACACCGTTCAGGTTGTAGATAGCAGCCTTTGTAGCGATGGCGGGCTTCACCGTGCTGATGCCCACGGTCTCCTCGTTGTAGGCCTTCGACTTCTCGCCGTTGTTCAGCACATAGATGTCGTAAATCTGACCACCGGACTTTGCTTTCGTGTGGAGCAGGCGGACATAGACCTCGTCAGTACCTTCGCAGCTGAGCTGAGTACGCTTCCAGTTACGCTTAATCAGTGAGTAGTTGACGTCGCCAATCTTTGTCCAGTTCTCACCATCGGCAGAAACCTCTATTTGCATGGTGGGAATCTCACCATCGTTACCATTACCGGCATATACAACCACATCGAACGGAGCAGCAATCTTAGACGAAGTCTGCAGACTTGCGTTGAACGGACCGCCGGTAGGCTGCTTGCCGAAGGTCAGAGCATTTTCTGTGATGCCCTCCTCGTCATTGACACCAATAGCGTCTTCTGCTGTGTCAGGATTGCGCATACTGGTATCGCCAATATTCCATCCAATGTTCAGCTTCTCCCAAGTCATCACCTGTCCAATAGATGTCAGAATCCATCCGTCTGCCTCGTAAGTACTCGGTGCAAGGGATTTCGTGTAAATAGTAGAGTCCGTTACACCGTCGCTGGCCTTGATAATCTCTGCCGAAGTCTCATCCCAGTAGGAACCGGCATTCTTACCCCATGTGAAGAAGTAGTTGGCATTGATGATAGCTCCATTGTCATCAGTCTGCTGGCCTTTGCCTGACCAGTTTTCCGAATTAGCATTGAAGTGGGCCACGACATCCCAGCGGATATTAGAGGCGTTGATGCCATCGACACCGATAAATTTCTTAACAGGAGCAGATGGAAGGATGCCGTCAGCACCATTCGCGAAAGCGGTGACATTGGCAGGACTGGTTACCTCAAACGGCTCAGTGTATTTCACAGAAGCAGTTGTTGCTGACTGGCCAGCGAAGTTGTAGTAAATGTCAACACCCTCAGTGGCCGTTGTCAGCGTAACGGTGGTCTTACCATTCTCGCGGTTCAGTGCAAATACTGGGGCTGCGGCCTGAGAGGCAATTTTCACGTCAGCAGACGCAACTTCTGAATCAGTGTAGCCGTCGCCGGTAGCAAATGCCTTGACAGTAGCAGCTGCAGTGACGTCGAACGGCTCAACATACTTGGTGCTGGCAGTTGTCGGGTTTGTACCGTCGGTGGTGTAGTAGATGGCCTGGCTGTTAGCGGCAGTGATGGTGACTGTCGTTACACCATCAGCCTGCTTAGTCGAGATACTCGGTGTACCGACGGCAGCCACAGCCTTCTTGCTCTTCGAAGCCGCAATGATGGTGTTGCTAAGCAATTGGTAGAGAGCCTCCGTATTCTCATCAACGGGAACGAAGTAGTAGGCGTTGCGGCCAGCATTGTGAACGTGCATGGCTGTAGCGTCGCCAGCCTTCGCCAGAATTTTGTCGTTGGCGAAGTAGTCGCCCAGTGTCAGTGCACTGATGCCAGCAGTCGGGATAGCATCGTCAAGACCTTCGAAGATGGTGTTGCTGGCATCGGCGACGGTCAGTGTCGAGCTGGCTGCTTCGGCAGCACTGCCCAGACCGAGAGCAGCATAGAGTGCGGGGTTGGTGTTAACCACGGGGAAGAAAGCAATGACGTTCTTCAGGGCTGCCAGCTGAGCCTCCGTAGCACCAGTGCCGATGACCAGTGCCTCATAGTTCTCATGCAGTGCCTCAAGAGAGGGAACAGCGTCAACAACAGTAGCGTCAACAACACTCGCGTCAAACAATCCTAATGTAAAGTCATCGTTCGTGCCGAGGTAAGCCACTTTCTTGGCGTCCTCAGTAACGGGGGAACCGCCGTCACCTACTTGGATGAAGTAGATATGGCAGCCGTTATTTGGCTGAACATCAACGTCAACGGGCTCACCGCCTGCCTCACCGGGGATGGTCCATGTGTATTCGGCGTAGGTCGTCGGATAGTCGGCAGGATCTTTGTCAAGCTTTGTGCCATCAACATATAGATCAACACCACGCTTATCACTGGGTTTATGCGACTCAATGCCCATCTTGATAGTCGTTCCGGGCTCTACAGCAGGAATGGTGAAGTGTACGGCTGTTGTCTTACCGTTCAGCCAAAGATAGGACTTTCCGTTGTACGGTCCCCATTTGTTGGCATCGGTGGTAACGTTGTAGTCGAATGCTATAGCAACTTTCTTGGCGCCGATGCCTGTCCATTTCAGACCTTCAAGTTCAGCAATGACTGCACCACCGGCCATCAGATTGCCGTTCTCGTCGCAAGCGTCAGCAATGGTGGATTTCACATTCCAGACACAAGCGTTGTCGGGGACTACATTTGACGAACCGTCTCCTTTCTCATCGTTTGTCCAGTCGCTGGTAGCTCCTTTGACTTGAGCCTCGGTTGTGGGACTCCATTTTGAAAAGTCCCAATACTTACCGTCAGCACTCGCTGTTAAGGCAAGTGCAAACAGCATTGTTAGCGTAAAGATTTTCTTCATGTTTATTAAGTTTTAGTTATTAATTTGTAGTTTACTTTTTCTTCCGAAAGTCAAATTCGGCGCAAAGATAGGTAAAAAAGTTGGAAATCAACAGAGATTTCCAACTTTTTAACTTAGAATTATGATAATGTAAAGGAATTTACTCTATGCCAAGACTGAACGGCACCCAGTAGCCGCCATCCATGATGCGTGAGCGGACAGTGGCGGCGAGCGCTTCGTCGGTGTACTTCGCACAGACACGGTCAGCCACAATCGACGGGTCGTTGTAACGTACAGCCATACGGTTCATCATGGGGTATACCTTTCCTTCGCCGGCAAACTCAAGCATTGCCTCGTCGAGCAGGGCCATGTCGTTGAACTTCAGCGTTGCCGTCTCGCCCAGATCGTGGATATTGTCCTTCACGGGACGGACTGTCAGTCCGAAGCAGCCGCGGATACCCATAGACGGATATTTGCGCGTACCCCAGTTGGCGGTACCTGTCCAGTCGCTCTTCGTCGGGTCGATGGTGCTCTCGAAACCCTTCCATTCTGCCGAGCCGGCAATGAAACAGTCCTCTGTGTCGCCGGCCTTGACACCTTTCTGGAAGACGGCGTTCATTGCGGTGAAGCGCTTCAGGTGGTTCAGAGCCTCGGCGAGCATCAGGTGGTATTGTGTGGCCCTATAGATATAGATATGGCAATCGTCCTGGTAGGCATTGGTACGTACCGAACTGCCAACGGGACGGAACTTAGCCAGATAACGCTTCCCCGCTGAGTAGCCAAAGCAGGCCTTGTAACGTGTGTCGCTCTCTGAACCGCCGGGGTTGAAGGTCTTGTCAAGGAAGCGGCTGACACCTGTCTCCGACGGACGTAGCCAGTACTTGTTGGGGTATTCGTTCGAGAAGTGCTTCAGCAGCGTGTTCGTCTGATTCTTTGTGTAGTCGTAGATAATGGCACTAACCGCCTCGTAGGGGTAGGGTTGTGCGTAGTTCCAGATAGGGGAGTAGTGACCGGGAGTGGCGGCTGATGGCAGCCAGTAGACGTTCGAGCCAGGGTCACTGGTGACGTTGATCTGCTCACCCAGCTTTTTCAGCAGCACGTCAGTAGCTTCCTGATAGTAACTGGCAGACTGCTGACCTGCAGCGTCGAGGAGGGCACCTTTCCAGAGGCAGAGCTCAGCATAGAGCCCAGCGTAGGGCGGTACGATATAGTTCCACTTACGGTATTCACTATTGGCCAGCGTTACCGTGTGAGTGGGGTCGAGCCACTCGTACCAGTTGATTTGCTGGTCGGTATCGACACCATAGGCACCTGTCTTCAGAAGTGTCAGACAGCGGTCGATGAGTTCCGACAGACTCAGCATTTGGAACTTGTCGCCCTGCTTGATTTCCGTCACCTCGGTGATGGCGTCATCGAACCATACGGCTTTTCCGTAGATTTCGGCCAGGGTCTTGTAGGCCCATACCTTTGTGCACACTGTGGAGGCAACGAGAGCTTCCCATGCTTCGCTGTCGACGTTGGGTGTCGACTTGTAACGCTCCATGTTCTTCAGATAGTCATTGCAGGCGATGATGACCTCATAGTAGCCCGTAGGACTGGCATAGGTGTTCGTCTGCAGGTTCTGGTCGTAGTTATACAGGGCAATGAGTTCGCTCGTCGACTCGTCGCTGGGCTCAATGAGCTCGCCGCGCGTCTCGGTGAGCAGTATCTCCTTGTCGCCGACAGCCTGCAGCTTGGTCATGATGCCAAGGAAGCCGGTATACATCTCGGTGTTGCTGGTGAAGCCTTCCTCGCCGTTGAACTCGTCGTCGGTCGATGGGTCGAAGAAGTCAGAGCAGGCAGCCATTAGCATGGCTGCAATGTAAAAATTAAATAATTTAAAAATGAGAAAATTATTTCTTGCCATAGTTGTTGACTTTTTTATCATTATTACATTTTCTAATTTTTACATTTTCCTAGAACTTCAGGTTCACGCCAATCTTCACTGAGCGGGGAGCTGTGGCCTTGGCATAGTCGACACCGTTCATGGCGGGGCTGTAGCTGTAGGCAAACTCCGGGTCGAGTCCCAGGTACTTGGTGAATGTCAGCAGGTTCTGGCCAGTGATGAAGGCCGTACCTCCCTGTAGGAAGTTCCATAGCGGCTTCTGCCAAGTGTAGCTCAGTGTGATGTCGCGCAGCTTCAGGTACGAGGCATCTTCTATCCAGCGGTCGCTGAAGGCGTTGTTGCCTATGCGGTCGTTCCAGCGTGCACGGGGCATGTCGGTCTGCTGACCTTCCATGGACCAGCGGCGGTTCACCGACTGT
>JAEEGL017135167.1_pt1 | contig 33063 bp, 17 predicted proteins | sample 9134231 | NCBI WGS metagenome assembly JAEEGL01 (sample SAMN16246548, study PRJNA631951) | gut metagenome | biome: gut microbiome; feature: rumen; material: fiber-attached | host: Bos | place: Iran: Karaj | collected 2018-10 | reverse complement strand
GGTGTGCCGTCGGGAAGGAAGGGCATATCCTCCTGAGGAAGGATTCTGGAAACAACGCCCTTGTTACCGTGGCGGCCCGCCATTTTATCGCCGACGGAAATCTTACGCTTCTGCGCAATGTAGCAGCGAACCTTTTTGTTTACGCCGGGTGAAAGCTCGTCGCTGTTCTCTCTGGTGAAGACTTCAACATTGACAACAATGCCGTATTCGCCGTGAGGAACCTTGAGGGAGGTGTCTCTGACCTCTTTTGCCTTCTCGCCGAAGATTGCGCGGAGAAGTCTCTCTTCTGCGGTGAGCTCGGTTTCGCCCTTGGGGGTAACCTTACCGACAAGAATGTCGCCCGAGTGAACCTCTGCGCCGATGCGGATGATACCGTCTTCGTCAAGGTTTGCAAGAGCGTCTTCACCGACGTTGGGGATATCTCTTGTGATATCTTCCGGACCTAACTTGGTCTCTCTTGCCTCTGTTTCGTATTCTTCAATGTGAATTGATGTGTAAACATCTTCACGGACAAGTCTTTCGTTAAGAAGAACAGCGTCTTCGTAGTTGTAGCCCTCCCAGGTCATAAAGCCGATGAGAGCGTTTTTGCCTAAGCTGATTTCGCCGTGGTCGGTTGCGGGACCATCTGCGATGACATCGCCGGCGTTGAGGTGCTGACCGACTTCAACGATGGGTCTCTGGTTAACGCAGGTGCCCTGGTTGGAGCGCATGAACTTGGTGACGGTGTAATGCTTCATTTCGCCGTTGTCGCCCATTACATCGACGCCGTCTGCGTCAATCTTGGTGACGGTGCCGGGCTCTTTGGCAAGAAGGCATACGCCGGAGTCAACCGCCGCTTTGTATTCCATACCCGTGCCTACCATGGGTGCCTGGGTCTTCATAAGGGGAACTGCCTGTCTCTGCATGTTCGAGCCCATGAGCGCGCGGTTTGCGTCGTCGTGCTCGAGGAAGGGAATCATCGCGGTAGCGACGGAGACGAGCATCTTGGGCGAAACGTCCATATAATCCGCTTTTGACGCGTCGCATTCAAGAAGAGCGTCTTTGTAGCGGGCGTTGATTTTTGTTCTTGCGAACCTGCCCTTTTCATCGAGGGGTTCGTTTGCCTGTGCGACAACGAATTCGTCCTCTTCGTCGGCAGTCATATAGCGGACTTCATCGAGAACAACGCCTGTTGCTTTGTCGATTTTTCTGAACGGTGCTTCAACAAAGCCGTATTCGTTGATTCTTGCGAATGTTGCGAGGTAGGAGATAAGACCGATGTTGGGACCTTCGGGGGTTTCAATCGGGCACATTCTGCCGTAGTGGGTGTAGTGAACGTCGCGGACTTCGAAGCCTGCGCGGTCTCTTGAAAGACCGCCGGGGCCGAGTGCCGACAGACGGCGCTTGTGCGTAAGCTCCGAAAGCGGGTTGACCTGGTCCATAAACTGTGAGAGCGGAGATGAACCGAAGAACTCACGGATGGCTACCATAATCGGTCTGATGTTTATGAGAGTCTGGGGAGTGATTTTGTCGTCATCCTCCTGCGCCTGAATTGTCATTCTTTCGCGCACGACTCTTTCCATTCTGGCAATACCGATTCTGAACTGGTTCTGAAGAAGCTCGCCTACGGAGCGGATTCTTCTGTTGCCGAGATGGTCTATATCGTCAAGGTTGCCTACTCGCTTTGTAAGGCAGTTGACGTAGTTTACGGATGCAAGGATGTCATCAACGATGATGTGCTTGGGGATAAGGTCGTCGCAGCGCTCTGCAAGCTTTGCTTTAAGAGCTTCGGCGTCATCGCCGCACTCGGCAAGGACTTCTTTGAGAATGCAGTAACGGACCTTCTCGTTGATGCCTGCGTTGTAAAGATCCTCTTCCGAAATGCTGTCGGGAAGGAAGGGTCTGATATCAACCATGCCGTTGGAGATGACGAACAGTTCGCTTCCGTTTACGTCAACAACGACCTTGATGATGCCTGCCTGCTCAATCTCGATTGCCTTCTCTTTGGTGAGAACTTCACCGGGCTCGGCAAGAAGCTCGCCTGTCTCTTCATTGATGACGGGCTGTGCGACCTTGCAGCCGGGAAGGCGGTTGAGCATGGAGAGCTTTTTGTTGTATTTATAACGACCTACTCTTGAAATATCGTAGCGGTGGGGGTCGAAGAAGAGGTTGTCTATTTGCTGTTTTGCAGAATCGAGGGTTGCGGGCTCGCCGGGGCGGAGCTTTTTGAACACTTCCATAAGGGCTTCTTCGGTGTTCTTGGTTTCATCCTTTTCAAGGGTCGCTTCAATCTTGGGGTCATTGCCGAAGAAATCGCGGATATCCTGATTGGAGCTGAGCTGAAGAGTGCAGTTGTAGTTGTGAACATCCGCCTCATCGCTTTCAAGCTTGCCGAGGGCGCGCAGGAAGGTTGTGATGTAAAGCTTGCGGTTTTTGTCGATACGGACATAGAAGATGTCGTTTATATCCGTTTCGTATTCGAGCCAGGCGCCCCTGTTGGGGTTGATGGTGCTGTAGTAAAGCTCAATACCGGTCTTGTCGTGGTCCATATTGAAATAGACGCCGGGGGAACGGATAAGCTGAGAGACTATTGCACGCTCTGCGCCGTTTATGACAAAGGTGCCGCTTTCGGTCATAAGAGGGAAGTCGCCCATATAGACTTCTGACTCTTTGATGACGCCGGTCTCTTTGTTGTAGAGCTGAGCGGTGACACGCATTGCCGCAGCATAGGTGGCATCTCTCTCTTTGCACTCTCTGACCGTATACTTGGGTTTGTCATCCATTCTGTAATCGATGAACTTGAGAACCCAGTTGCCGGAATAATCGGTGATGTCCGCCATATCGCGGAAAACTTCGCGAAGTCCTTTCTCGATAAACCAGTTGTAAGAAGACTTCTGAACCTCAATAAGGTTGGGCATATCCATAACCTCATTGATTTTGCCGTAGCTGTAACGAACCTTTGAACCGCGTTCAATCGGTTTGAGGTTGAGCTTTTCGGCAAGTTTTTGATTCTGCATAGACAAATCACTCCGTTCTTTGAAATCTGCATTCCGGCAGGCGCCGGAAGAGAGGTCATGATGAAGGCACGCTGCGCCGACAGCATTAAAAATTATTATTTATACCCTATAAAGCGAAAAGGCATAAAAATAACAGAGCGCACACAATGCCATTATAATCATGGATTGAAATAATAGCACAGCGCTTTTTAAAAGTCAAGAAAAATTTTTATAAATTTAAAAATTTTAGAAAATATTATAAAAATACACGCATAAATATATATATAATAAAACAAAAATCCGGTTCCAGACGGGCGACCGCCGGAAACCGGAAATAAATTGCAGTATAAAAATTATTACTCTTTTCTGTTGCGCCCGAAAAGACGTCTTTCTTTTTTCTCGGGCTTCTTCTCCTGCTCCTCGTAGATTGCATCTTCATCGTCAGGATCTTCGTTGGCGTTTGCTGCTGCGCGTTCCGCCTCATCCACCGACATTTCAACGGGAGAATCGCTCCTGAGTTTGACGGGGCGCTGCCTCTGCTCCGTGCCGCAGGGCAAGGCGGGCCAGAACGACAGAGCGTAGATGTCTGCCGCTTTGCATTCGAGGTCGTATATTCTTTTGCCTCTCTCATCAAGCTTTTTGGAGTCGGCGTATTTTGTGATAATCGGTAGATCCGCCTTTTCGCGAAGGTCGCGCATAAGCTCCCTGCCCCTCTCGTTAAAGCCGAGAACCTTTATGTATGGCGGAAGACCGGTGCAGTCCTCAGCGACAATGCCGAGGAAGGCGCTCATGACAATGCGCCTGATTCTTGCGTGAGAGTAGCGTTTGCTTTTTGCTATTGAATAGAGCTCATCTATTGTGCGGGCGTCCCTTGCGGCGTTGACAATGCAGTTCTCGATGCCCTCGGAAATGTCGGGGCAAACGGCAATCTCCTGCGCGGTTGTGGTGCGCAGTTTGTAAAGAATGGTGTTTTCGATTGACTGCATACCGCCGGAAATTTTGCGCTGTTCGCGGTCGCGCGCATAAACATCGAAGGCGGTTTTGGGCATATAGGGGCTGACATCTTCGCCGGCGAGCATAAGCTTGCGCAGCATTTTGCCCGAGGCGGTGGCGCCGATGTCGTTTGAGTCGTGCCCCGCTCCGTAGCGTTTGATGCACATGGGCGACATTGTGGCGTCGAGTTCGAGCATTGCGTTGAGGTATTCTATGCCTAAATTGTCGTTGGGATTGTCAAGTATGGGGGCGAGACCCGGATAATTGTCTCTGACGGCTCTCTGCCTTGCGTTTGCGAAGGAAATACCCGTGCTCAGGTAATTCTTCATAAGTTTGATTGTTTCTTCATCGCGCAGGCATTGAGCTATGTTAAGAAGGGCGGAAATGTTGCCGTTTTCGCTGCCGAAGCAGAGGGTGTCGACTATGTTGGTGGCTTTGAGAAGGCTGACACTGCCGCGCGCAAAATTCTGCGCTCCGGAGACAGACCAAGGCAAAGGCAGCTGTATGATTAAATCGGCGCCGTTACGCAGTGCCGACTCGCACCTTGAAGAGGCGAGCATACACGCGGGCTCGGCGCGCTGAACGAAATTGCCGCTCATAATCACAACTACGCTGTCTTCGCTGTTTATATGCATTCTGTCAAGCAGATATTTGTGACCGCTGTGGAACGGGTTGTATTCTGCAATTGTGCCGTAAACAGTCATTAAAAAGCTCCTCAAACAATCCTACATATTTAACGAAAATGAAGCATTAAAATTTTGCTTGCAAAAAAACGGGGTTATGTATATAATATAACAGGTTTATTTGATTTTCAAGACTATTGAAAAAATTTTTTATCTGGAGTGTGTATTCTATGAAGATTCTTGTTATCAACGCAGGCAGTTCATCGCTCAAATATCAGCTTATGGATATGTCAAACGAGCACGTGCTTGCAAAGGGCATATGCGAGCAGATAGGCGACGCGAATGCGACGTTCACGCATAAAGTTCCTTCGGACGAGTCCAAAAACATTAAAGAAAGCCACCTTATGGCGGACCACAACGAGGCGATTCACCTTGTTCTCGAAACGCTTGTAAGCAAAGAAAACGGCGTTATTGAATCGACTGACGAAATCGAAGCGGTAGGCCACCGCGTGCTTCACGGCGGAGAAAAGTTCTCATCCTCCGTGCTTGTTACCGACGCCGTCAAAGAGGCAATCAAGGAGTGCTTCAAGTTCGGTCCCCTTCACAACCCCGCCAACTTCAAGGGTATTGAGGCGTGCGAAAAGATTATGCCCGTGCCTCAGGTTGCGGTATTTGACACCGGCTTCCATCAGACGATGCCCGACTACGCTTATCTCTATGCCCTGCCCTACGAGTTCTATGAGGTTGACGGAATCCGCAGATACGGCTTCCACGGCACATCGCACAGATATGTTTCACAGCGCTGCATAGACCTTCTCGGCGGCAAGGCGGAAGGCACTAAGATTGTTACCTGCCACCTCGGCAACGGCTCCTCAATCTCCGCTGTCAAAGACGGCAAATGCCTTGACACAACAATGGGTCTTACCCCTCTTGAAGGTATTTTCATGGGCACGCGCTGCGGCTCGATTGACCCCGCCATTGTTACAACAATCATGAAGGCGCGCAACCTCACCCCCGACGAGATGGATACCCTTATGAACAAAAAGAGCGGTATGCTCGGCCTTGCGGGCACAAGCGACAACCGCACAATCGAAAACAGAGCCAAGGCGGGCGATGAGAGGGCTCAGCTTGTTGAGTCGATGCTCTGCCACCAGCTTGCAAAATATATCGGCGGCTTTGCCGCGGCAATGGGCGGAATCGACGCCGTTGTATTCACGGGCGGCATCGGTGAAAACAACCCGCAATACAGAACAAGAATCGCAGATTCACTGCGCTTCCTCGGCACAGACATTGATGAAGAGAAAAACCACATCCGCGGCGAAGAGGTTGAAATCTCCGTCCCCGGTTCAAAGCTTAAAATGTTCGTCATACCCACAAACGAAGAGCTTGTTATTGCGAGAGACACGCTTGCAATAGTCAAAGCCCTTTGATGCGGGAGAGGACTTATGAGCGATTTTCAGGATGTCCGCAGCGCCCTTGCCGCTTATGATTTAGGCGGCAGCTTCACGGGCTGCGAAAAGCTCACCGACGGCCATATTCATTCCACCTACCGTGTGGATTTTGAGGACGGCGGGGAGAAAAAGCACTATCTTCTGCAAAACGTCAACACATATGTTTTTAAAGATATTGAAAAGCTTATGAAAAACGTCAGGGGCGTTACCGAATACCTCGGCAGGGTTATTGCCGGGAACGGCGGAGACCCCGGACGCGAGTGTCTGAAATTATTCTACACAAAAGACGGCTCCTCCTACTACACCGATGACAGCGGCTCCTGCTGGAGATGCTACAACTATATTGACGGCATTCACACGGTTCAGCAGATTGAAAACAGCGAGGTGTTTTACAACGCGGCAAAGGCGTTCGGAACATTCCGCTGCCTGCTCGCAGACTACCCCATTGACTCGCTTGAGGAGACAATTCCGGATTTTCACAATACGGTTTCAAGATTTGCCGATTTCAGAAAGGCGCTGAGCGACAATCTTTCGGGAAGAGCGCAGAACGCCGTAAAGGAAACGAAGTTCATCCTTGCGCGTGAGAGCGACTGCTCCGTGCTCGTTGACCTGCTTGAAAAGGGCGAGCTTCCCCTCACAGTTACGCACAACGATACAAAGCTCAACAACGTTCTTTTTGATGACGAAACAAACGAAGGAATCTGCATTGTTGACCTTGACACGGTTATGCCCGGACTTTCGCTTTACGATTTCGGCGACAGCATACGTTTCGGCGCAAACACCGCCGCAGAGGATGAAAAGGACGTTTCGAAGGTCTCGCTGAGTCTTGAGCTTTTTGACGCTTACACAAAGGGCTACCTTGAGGCGGCGGGAGAAAGTCTTACGGCAAAGGAAATTGAATATCTCCCCTTCTCGGCAAAGCTTATGACGCTCGAATGCGGAATGCGCTTTCTCGGCGATTACTTCAACGGCGACGTTTATTTTCACACGGAATACCCCGAGCACAACCTTGTGCGTGCGAGAACCCAGCTGGCTCTTGTTGCAGACATTGAGAAAAAGACGGATGAAATGAAAGCGATTGTCGAAAAATACCGCAGGGAGTTTTCACTTTGAAAAGCAGCTCTGTTCTTTCAGCCGGCGAGCTGAGAAAATGCGCCGCGCAATGGATGCTTGACAACAGCGTTTCGGCTTTTATTCCGCTTGGCGGCAGCAGGGAGGATTACATTGACGCCTTTGTTATGCCGGAGGTTGAGTATAATCATTTTGATTCATACATTGACGAAAACGGCGACCTTATAACAATGCTCAAGGCGGAAATTGCTCTCAGACCGACGGCGTCAAGAAGCGGAAAAGCGGTTAAATTTGAGTTTTTCAAGCTGCTTCGCTCCTATGTGCAGACGCCGGATATTGTTCCCGAGGATGCGGGGTATATTGTATCGTTTTAAATCTTATAATAAAAAATATAAAATTAAGAGCTTGCAAAGGTTTTCTCTGCAAGCTCTTTGTTTTTGCATATTTTATCAGTCGAGGTAGTCCTTGAGTTTTTTGCTTCTGCTCGGGTGGCGGAGTTTGCGAAGCGCCTTCGCCTCAATCTGACGGATACGCTCACGGGTGACGTCGAACTCCTTGCCGACTTCTTCGAGTGTGCGTGAACGGCCGTCAAGCAGACCGAAACGCATTTCAAGAACCTTCTTTTCGCGGGCGGTCAGTGTGCCGAGCACCTCGTTTAACTGCTCCTTGAGAAGCATTGAGGAGGCGGCATCTGCCGGTGCGGGAGCATCATCGTCGGGGATAAAATCGCCGAGGTGGCTGTCTTCCTCTTCGCCGATGGGTGTTTCAAGCGAAACGGGCTCCTGCGCCACGCGCTGAATCTCGCGGACCTTTTCAACGGGCATATCGAGGCGCTCTGCAATTTCTTCGGGGGTGGGATCCTTGCCGTTCTCGTGAAGAAGCAGGGTGCTTGTTTTTTTGACCTTGTTTATTGTTTCAACCATGTGAACGGGAATGCGGATTGTTCTTGCCTGGTCGGCTATGGCGCGGGTGATTGCCTGCCTTATCCACCAGGTGGCGTAGGTGGAGAACTTGAAGCCCTTGGTGTAGTCGAACTTGTCAACGGCTTTGATAAGACCGAGGTTGCCCTCCTGGATGAGGTCGAGGAACTGCATTCCCCTGCCGACATAGCGCTTTGCAATGCTGACAACAAGGCGCAGGTTTGCCTCGGTGAGGCGCTGTTTTGCCCTTTCGGCTCCCTCTTCTTCAAGACCTATTGTCATGGCGATGTCAATCTCCTCCTCGGGGGTGAGAAGGGGAACTCTGCCTATTTCTTTGAGGTATGCCTTGACGGGGTCATCAACGTTGACCGCCTTTTCGTCGCCGGTGTCCGCTCCGTCGGAGGGTGTTTTGGGAACCTCGACGTCGAAGTTTTCAATATCTTCAATGTTGAGGTCGTCGAGAATTTCAATGTTGTAAATCTCGAAAATCTCATAGAGACGGTCCATCTCATCTATGTCGATATCCGTCTCGACTATGACATTGTTTATATCCTGTGTGGAGATTTTGCCTGCCGCTCTGCCTTTGTCGATAACGGCTTTGATGGCGGGCTTTTTGTCAAAATAGGTAACTACCGAAGGAAGCTCCGCTGAGGGCTCCTGCGCCTGCTCCTCGGGCTGTTCTTCCGCTTTTGCCTTTGACTTTGAAGCTTTTTCTTTTTTCTTCGCAGGCGCTTTTTCCGCCTTTGCGGGCTTTTCTTTTTTCTTTTCTTCCTTTATTTCTTCGGGTTTTTCTTCAGGCTTTTCTTCCGCCTTTGCCTTTGCTTTGGCGGGGGCTTTCTCTTTTGCGGGCGCCTTTGCCTTAGCCGTTGTTTTTTCTTTCGCGGCTGCTTTTTCTTTGGCAGGTGCCTTTTCTTTTGCCGGCGCTTTCTCTTTTGCGGGCGCTTTCTCTTTTGCGGGCGCCTTTTCTTTTGCCGCCGCTTTCTCTTTTGCGGGCGCCTTTTCTTTTGCCGCCGCTTTCTCCTTGGCGGGTGTCTTTGCCTTGGATGCGGTTTTTGCGGGCTTTTTCGCCGTTTCTTTTACGCTTTCTTCAGCCGTTTTGAGTGCCTTTTCTTTTGTTTTGCTTGCTGCCGTCTCTTTTTTCATATCCGTTTACCATCCTGTCATTTATTTTTTCTGAAACAGTTTGAGAAATTCTTCGTCGCTGAGTTCGGACGCCTTTACATTTGCCGTCCGTTTCTCTTTTTTAAGAACATTTATGCAATCCTCAACCTCCTGAGGAGTATTGCCGATTTCATCGCCGAGGCGGAAAATCCTTGTTATTGAATCCATCTCCTGCGGGGTGAAGCTGCCGGCGAAATAACTCAGTTCCGCTCCGCTTCCGCTCTCAAGCTTTTGCAGAAGAACGGTTGCCACCCTTTTGTTGAACGAGGTGACAAACACTTCGGGAGTGAGTTCACCGCTGAGCTTTCTGTAAAAATCGGGGTTGCGGGCGAGAGACGCTATTATTATCTCCTCCGCCCTTGCCGCCAGAAGGTTCTTTTCTTTTTCGGGGTTGTTTTTATCTTTGATATCGGTGAGCATTTTTGACTCTTCCGCCCGCTTACGCTCTGCCGCCTTGCGTCTGACCACTGCGGAGCGCTGCTGGGCTTTTGCTAGAATCGCCTCTTTTGAAACTCCCGTTTCATTTGCGAGTCGCGAGGCGTAAATATCACGCTCGATTTCGCCGACTGATGCGAGAATATCGGCAGCGGCGTTCAAGAAATTCACTCTGCCGTCGTCGGTTGAAAGGTCGTATTTTGTGCGCTCGTTTAAAATGTCATACTCAATTCTGTTTGCGGCGCCTTCAAGGAGCATACGGAAATAATCTCTGCCGCGGATTTTGATGATTTCATCGGCATCCTTGCCGCCGGTGAGCTTTACGATTTTGATTCTGAGACCCGTCGAGCCGAGAATCGAGACCGCCTTGCGTGTTGCGGTCTGCCCCGCCTGGTCGGAATCGTAGCAGACATAGACCTCGTCGGCATAACGTGAAATCAGGTTTGCCTGCTCCTGCGTAAACGCAGTGCCGAGGCAGGCGATAGCGTTGGTGAAACCCGCCTGGTGAAGGGTGATGACATCCATCTGACCTTCAACGATGATGAACTTGCCTTCGTTTGCGTTTTTGGCAAAATTCATGGCGAAGATGCCGTTGCCTTTCTTATAAACAAGGGTGTCAGCCGTGTTGACATATTTGGGTTTTGAATCGTCAAGCACGCGCCCGCTGAAGCCGACGACATTGCCGCGAAGGTCGATTATGGGGAACATCACGCGGTTGCGGAAGTTGTCGTAATAGTGAACGCTGCCGTTTTTTTCGCTGCGCTTGACAAGATTTGCCTCATAGAGCTCAAGGTCGGAATAGCCCATGGATTTAAGGTGGCTGCGAAGGGCATCCCAGCTGTCAGGCGCAAAGCCGAGACCGAAGTGGGTTATTGTCTCTTTTGAGAGCATTCGCTTTGTGAAATAAGAAAGCCCCTGCTCCCCTTTCTCACTGTAAAGGCATTTATGGAAGAATCTTGCCGCCTCTCTGTTTGCGGAAAGAATTCTGTTGCGTTTTTTTGAGAGCGTGTCGTCAAAGCCGTCTTCGGGCATTTTGAGCCCCGCCGACTGGGCGACGAACTTTACTGCCTCGACATAGTCGAGATTCTCTATTCTGCGGATAAATGTTATTGCATCCCCTCCCGCTCCGCAGCCGAAGCAATAAAAGGAATTGCTGTCGGGGTAAACGGTGAACGAGGGTGTTTTTTCGTTATGGAAAGGACAAAGACCCACGAAGGTTTTGCCTCTGCGTTTCAAATCAACATAGGAGCCGACCAGCTGTTCAATGTCTGTGCGCTCCTGCAGTTCACGCAGAAAATTGTCATTTATTGCCATTTTTTCACCGCCTTAAATCATAATTTCTACTGACATTATAATCTGTCAAAGCGGAGTTTTTCGATCCATGCCTCGGGGATGAAGAGCTCTTTGTAAACTCTTATGGCGAAGGTGTCGGTCATGCCTGCAATATAGTCGCAGGCGGCTGTGTTGACGCCGTCCTCCACGGCGATTTTTTTGTAGTTTTCGGGGAGGGATGCGCTGTTCTCGGCAAAATACGAATAAAGGCGCTGAAGCATTGAGACCGCCTTGCTCTCCTCGCTTTTGCACACGGGGTTTGTATATACCTTTTTAAACATAAAGGAGTGAAGCTCTTCAAACGCCTCGCGGGCGCGTTCGCTCATAACTATATCGCTGCCGCTGTGCTCTATTACATCGAGAACAAGGGTGTTGATTCTTTCGCTTTTTGAGTGCCCGAGCTCATCTCTGAGTGCGCGGGGAATGTCGAACTCGCACATAATTCCCGCATTTGCGGCGTCGTCAATGTCGTGGTTTATGTATGCAATACGGTCGGCGAGGCGAACTATTCTGCCCTCAAGCGTTGCCGCCTGCTCGCCGCAGGTGTGGGTGACAATGCCGTTGCGGACCTCCCAGGTGAGGTTTAAGCCCTGACCGCTTTTTTCGATTCTGTCAACGACGCGTAAGCTCTGTTTGTAGTGGGCAAAGCCGTTTTCACACACCTCGTTGAGAGCTCTTTCGCCCGCGTGACCGAAGGGGGTGTGACCGAGGTCGTGGGCGAGGGCTATGGCTTCGGTTAAATCCTCATTGAGGCACAGCGCACAGGCGATTGTTCTTGCTATCTGCGCCACCTCGAGGGTGTGGGTGAGTCTTGTGCGGTAATAGTCCCCTTCCGGAGACAAAAAGACCTGCGTTTTGTGTTTGAGACGGCGGAAGGAACTTGAGTGGATAATTCTGTCGCGGTCGCGCTGGTAGGGTGTTCTTATTGTGCATTCTTCCTCAAAGGTTTCTCTGCCCCGTGTCTCATCCGCAAAAGCCGCAAGCGGTGATAAAATATTATGCTCTCTCTCGCACACTTTTTCTCTTATTGTTTTTTCCGTAATCTCACCGCCTTTGATTGAGTTTCAATACTATATACGAAAAAAAGTTCCCGATTCCTGCATAATCGGGAAAATTTTTTTTAAATTTTTTTAATCTGTGTCGGCGAACTCCTCGCCGCGCTCCTCCGCACTGCATCTGCCGTTGCTTGCTTCGACAATGTCGGCGCATAATTTTGGAGCAAGGGAGGACTCGATATAAAAAACAACTGTTACGCTGTCGGCAAACTCCGTGTTTTCAACAACTCCGCCCGCTTCAAGAATCATGGGCGAAAGCTTGCCGTAAAAGCCGTAGTCGCAGTTGACCCTGAGCTTTTTGCAAAGCGCTCTGGTAACAATGCCCGCCGCTTCGACCGCTGTTGATGCGGCGTGCGAATAGGCGCGCACAAGACCGCCGGTGCCGAGAAGAGTGCCGCCGAAATAGCGTGTGACAACACAGACACAGTCGGTAAGCCCTGCTTTTTCGAGGGCGCTCAGGACGGGAACTCCGGCTGTGCCCTGCGGCTCGCCGTCATCGGAATAGCGTTTGAAATTGCCCTCGCGCAGAATATAGGCGGGCACATTGTGGGTGGCGTCCCAATGCTTTTGCCTGATTGAGGCGATGAATTCGTTTGCCTCTTCGGCGGTGGTGACGGACGCAATATAACCGATGAAGCGCGAATGTTTTTCAACGAACTGCGCTTCGGCGGATTTTCTGACTGTTTTGTAAGACTGCACCCTGTGACCCCCTGACTGTTTGCTTATTGAAAAAGCAAGGCGGTGCATAGCACCGCCGACTTTTAAAATTATTTGCCGAGATTGAAACGTTTGTTGAAACGGTCAACGCGTCCGCCTGTGTCAACAAGCTTCTGCTTGCCGGTGAAGAACGGATGGCACTTGGAGCAAATATCTACACGGATATTTTCTTTTGTTGAACCTGTTTTAATAACTTCACCGCATGCGCAGCGGATTTCGGTCTGCTGATAGTTGGGATGGATACCTTCCTTCATTTATGTCACCTCTTTCGATCAATACGATTATAATGCGGATAAGATTCTATCACAACATTTTTATAAATGCAAGCATTTTTTTACTTTTTTTGAACTATTGTGTAATTTCAACGGTTTTACCGAGTGAAAATGAGTAAATCAATGTCTCTTTTACATCAATATCGAGCAATTCCGCAAGGCATCTCGCGTAAATGTTAAGCTGACCGCTGTAACGCCCGCGCAGAATCTCATCCGTTACCCTGCCGTCGGTTTTGTAATCGACTATAACAAGGGCGCCGTCTTCAACAAACGCAAGGTCGGCTACACCGTCAACAATGACGGTTTCCTGCGCCTCTTCACCGTGAAGGTCGGGATAAACCTCGCCCGCCTTCACGCCGCAGGTAAAGCATTTTTCACGGTAAACCGCAGGCGAGGCGATGACTCTTGCCGCAAGGTCGCCCGAGAGGAACGTTCTGATTTTTTCTTTATCGACTGCGTCGGCTTCGTGACGGAGCATAAGCCCTTCCTCAACAACGCGGTCAAGCTCTTTTTCGACATCATCTGTGTCAAACCGGCAGAACTGCATAAACTTGTGCGTCGCGGTGCCTATCTGTGCGGGCGAAAGCTCTTCTCCGCTTAAAAAGACGGGAACCCTTGTTGCGGTGTAGTCTCCGCTCTCGTGTGCGGCGGCAAAGTCGGAGGCAACTCTTTTTGCCGCTTTGCCCTCAAGCCCCGCATAGGGATAGACATATTCGGCGCGTTTTCTGATTTCATAAACAAGCTCCGAAATATCCTCCTGTGCCTGCTCCTGTGCGGGCTGTTCTTCCTGTTTAAGCTCGTAATCGACGTTGATGACTCTGAGCTTTGAATCATTTTTGAAATCTATATCAATATACGGGGCGTAGTCCGCCTGCATTTCGCGCAGTAAAACGGCGTCGGGATGATTTAAAAGCGCAGAAGCAATAAGGTCTATGCTGTGCCCTGCCGAGAGCACCGAGTAAGGCAGAAACTGCCTGCCGAACGTTATATCTGCCGCTGTGAACGCTGAGCCCGGCTTTTCTTTGCTGTTTTTGGCAAACTGCGGATAAGAAGAAACAATGAGAAGCTTCTGCTTTGCCCTTGTGAGCGCAACGTAGAGGTTGCGCAGTTCCTCAGCCCTGTCGGTCTCCGCCGCTTCTATGCCCGTTACCGTTCGCAGAACGTTTGTGAAGCGGACAAAATCCTTTCCTCCGGAATACATTCCTACTCCGCACCTGCGTGAAAATGTGATGCTTTTGGCACGCGTTCTTATCTGTTTGCCGCAGTTTGCAAGAATAACTACGGGGAATTCAAGACCCTTGCTGCCGTGAATTGTCATTATTCTGACGGCGTTTATGCCCTGTTCCTCCTGCGTTTTTACGCTTATCTGTGTTGACTGGGCGCGTTCGATATATCTCAGAAAACCGGTGAGCCCCACCCTGCCCGCCGACTCATAGGAAGCGGCGTATTGGCACAGAAGCCGGAGGTTATTCGTTCTGGCGGCAGCATCGGTCAGGACACTGACAACCGGGAAATACCCCGTTTCATCCAGAAGAATCTGAAGAAGCTGCTGTGCTCCGACGGTGTATGAGATGTTGCGGAAGCGTTCGATTGCATCGAGGAATGTTTTTGATTTCTCATCACCGGTGTTTGCCGAGTTCTGCACGGCGTAAAACAGTTTTTTGACCTTTGTGTCTCTTTTTCGCATATCGATTTTAATCTGTGCGACGTCATCGGGAGTAAAGCCGTAAACCGGCGAGAGCATAACCGCCAGCAAAGACACATCGTCAAGAGGATTTGAGATTGTGCGCAGAAGGGCAAGCATAAAGCGGACCTCCGGCGCATCGAAAAAGCTGTTGTCGAGGTTGAGAAGCGCCGTAATGCCGCGCATTTTCAAAACCTCGTTGAGCCGTTCGGCGTAACCGTCGCTGACGCTTCGCAAAAGCACGGCAAAATCGCCTGCCACGGCGGGTCTGTCGCCCTTTTCATCTTTTACAATGAGGGTGCCGATGTTCTGTTCTATATAATCGGCAAGGTATTGGATTTCCGCTTCGGTTTCATCTTCGCCGCTGCGGACAAAGTGAATTTCGGTGTCTGCCTCATCATGCTCGATGTGCGCTTTTTCGTTGTAATTGAGGTAGTGGTCTTCGTTGTATTCAAGACCGCCCACGCCGTCAATCATAATGCGTGAAAAAATGTGATTGATTATTTCGGTGATTCCCTTGACTGAGCGGAAGTTTTTGCTCAGAACAACGGTTGAAGGGAAGGTTTTGCCGTCATATTTTGCAAAGGATTTCTGTTTTTCGAGGAAGAGCTCCGGCATCGCCTCTCTGAAGCCGTAGATGCTCTGCTTGACGTCGCCGACCATAAACAGATTGCTGCCGTCACGCGAAAGGAGTCTGAACAACAACTCCTGCGCCTCGTTGACATCCTGATACTCGTCAACAAGAATTTCGGTAAAGCCCTTTGAGAGTTCAAGGGCAAGCTCGCCCGCGACGGGAACGCCGTTTTCATCTTTAATAATTGCGCCGTTTTCATCCTTTTTGCAAAGGAGCTTTATTGAATAATGAAGGGTGTCGTTGAAGTCGAGATAATTCTCTTTCTTTTTTAATGCCGAGTATTCCTTTTCAAAGTCGCGCACCATTGAAACGAGGCATCTGAGAGCGGGAAGAATCTCGCGCCTGTCGCAGTCAATCTGCTCCTGAGTCTCATTGAAAATACCTTGAGAGGTTAATTTTGTGAAGCTTTTTTTCGCCTCATCGCGCAATTTTTTGAGATACGCTTTATCACCGCAGTCTTTTTTTGCGGACCAATCTATAAAAACGACGGAACAGCATTTTTTGCACAGTTCATCCCACGATGCCGTCGGCAGAGATTCAAGAACAGAGAGGTAATTGTTGTAATCTTCGCGCAACATTATCGGCTCATCATATTCGCCCCTGTGCTTTTCGCAGACTGACAGCGCCTTTTCAACCATTGAAATGCAGAATTGCAGCACCTTTGCAATATATGAATAAGCCACCTCGCCCCAGACCGTTTTTTCAAACGGGGCGTCGGTTTTGTAAACATCGATAAGGTAGTCGAGCCGTTCATCGGGGAAGGGATACGCCTGCGATTTTATGTAGATATCCTTTATTGCTTCGGCAACCTTATTGTCATCTTTGGCATCGCAGATGATTCCAAGCATCTGCTCGTAACCGTCGGGAGACAAGACGGCATAATTGTCGAGCACGGTGTTGAGCGCCTCGTTCTGAAGCACTGCGTCGCGACCCCCTTCGATTATTCTGAAATCGGGAGATATGTCGAGGGCGTGAAAATTGTCGCGCACGAGGTTTATGCAGAACTTGTCGATTGTGCTGATTTTTGCAAACGGAAGAAGATTGAGCTGTGAGCGAAGCCACGCGCTGCCGGGATTCTCTTTTATCGCTTTTGAAAGGGCTTTGGCGATTTTTGTTTTCATATTGGCGGCGGCAGCGTTTGTGAAGGTAACGACAAGAAAGCTGTCAACAGAGCAGGGATTGTCTTTGTCGGCTATTTTTCTTTTGAGTCGTTCAACAAGCACGGCGGTTTTGCCCGAGCCCGCGGCGGCGCTGACAAGCAGAGTGCCTCCGCTTGCTTCAATGGCGTTTTTCTGTTGGTCTGTCCATTGAGGTTCACCCATTGTTTTCCGCCTCCTCGTCAAGTTCCTGAAGAATTGTTTTTTCGTTCTTTATTACCGGAAAGTTGTAAACCGTGTTTTTATCATGAAAACAAACCGCTTTGTAGTTGCAGTAATCGCACGCGGTTTTTGCGCCTGAGCCGTCTTTCTTTGCAAAAGGAAATGCCTCTATAACACCGTCTCTGAGGCACTGCGACATTCCGGAGATCTTTTTTTCCACCCGCTTTTTGAGTTCTTCAAGTTCTTTGACAGAGATTACGCTGCCCTCTGCCCTGCCCGTTTTTGAGCTGATTTTTGCGGGAATAAAAACCTTGCTGTTCTCTTTATCCATTGCGTTGATGACATCTATGCTGTCAAGAACAATTCCGGACGCTTTTGCCTCATTTTTTTTGGTTTTCATTATTTTTTCGGGGTCTGCGCCGCGCTCAAGGTTGACGGGAGTGGCGCTGTTCTTGTAATAAACAACGCCGGCAGGGATGATTTTGCCGAGAGAGTCGCCCGGATTCTGCCAGATTGCAAAGAGGTAGATGAGCATCTGCATATTGATTCCGAACTCGGTTTCTCCGAGAGCGAATGCTTTTGTTGAGTTTTTGTAGTCAATTACTCTCAGGTAGTTTTTGCCTTTTATTGAGGCGGTGTCAACCCTGTCAACACTGCCGTGAATTGAGACGGTTGAGCCGTCTTCATCCGTGATGATATAGGCGGGAAGACTCTCCTCTTCATTGAGATAGCCGATTTTGAGCTCGAACGCCTCGGGTCTGAAATCGCTGACGGAAAACTCTTCGACGAGCCGCCCGGCAACATCGCTGAGCGAGCGGATAAGGCGCTGAATGCTTTGCATAAAACGCTTTGACTTGCCCTCTCTGCCGCCCATATATTCGTTGAGATATTCCTCGACAAAGGCGGCTGTCTCGCTGTTCAGCTGCGCTTTTGTGAGCTTCAGAATGGCGTCGCCTTTATATTTTTTAAGGAGTTTTTCAAGCACATAGTGGCTGATTGTTCCCCTTAACAGATTGTCGATTTCGGCGTGCTTGTTCGGGACTGCGCCTATGCCGTAGTTGCAGAAATATCTGAACGGGCACTGGTAATAATCCTCGACTCTTGAAGCGCTCAGCTCCATATTCACGCCGAAAAGCTCTTTTGCAATTTCTTTGTTTTTAATTTCAAAATGCCTGTCGGAGCGGGCGCGGTCAAGGGCTTCCAGCTTGCCTGAATAATCCTTTTTGCCCTCAAAATATGAACGCAGAGCCCTGTAGAGCCGACTGTCAAGCGGCATCTGGCGCGCGAGCGTTTCAAACGCAGTCTGCCTGCTCTCGACAAGGTCAATGGCATCCATTGAATAATAATCGATTTCTTTGTGCTCCGGGAACAGCTCCCTTGTTCTGACAACTACATCGGAGGGCTCGCAGTTTTCATCGGAGCCGCCCGTGTTGTAGCTTATAAAGAGTTTTTCACGCGCCGAGCAGAAGGCGCTGTATGCAATCATACGCTCCTCTTTCATTTTATACTCGCCGAACGAAGCAAGCTCGATGCCGTTTTCACTCAGAACCCGCCTGTCATTGTCTGTGAACGGCGGCGTTTCCGCTTTGATTGCGGGGAAGACGCTGTAGTTTGCGCCGAGTATGAACACGGCACGGGGCGAATCAAGGCGTATTCTGTCTGCGCTGCCGAAGGTTACCTCATCTATGCCTTCGGGGATGACGCCGACGGTTTCAAGCCCGAGCATAAGCGAAAGGAGCTTTTGTGCGTTCTTTGCGTCGAGGGTGCTCCCGCCGGCTGCCGCAATAAAGGAATCAAGCAGCGACATAAGGGTATCCCAGTATAAGCCCTGGCAATCGGAATCGCCGTTGCTGCCCTGCTCTTTGAGTTTTTTGGTGTAAGTGCGTATTTTTTTCGGGGCGTCGATTTCGCCGAGAAGTTCAAACACCGCCGTTGCATACTGCTGCGCCGTGCAGGGATTTGACACCTTTTTGCAGAAAGCTTCAAGGGGTTTTACTGCGATTTTGCGGACAGCGTTTATTTCGTTGAGTTCATCCTCTTCTGTTTCGGTAAATCTCGCGCCGTAGCCCTTCGGGTTGAAGGTCCAGTCCTCAAGCCATGATCTGCCCTCAATCTGCCAGAGATAGGTGTAGTTTTCAAGCACGTTTACTCTGTCACTGTCAAGGGCGGACAGCCCCGTGCGAAGGAAGCGCATAACGTTCTCGCTCTGCCAGCCCTCCGCTGCAATACTGGCTGCGGCAAGCACAGCCGCTATTGCGGGCGAAGCAACTACGGGGCGGCGGAAATCTTCAAATATATCTACGCAGCATTTGCGCAGTGCGGAGCGCATAGGCATCTCATAGGGCGCGGAATCTCTTGCGACGACGGCAATATCCCTGCAGCGGTATCCCTCTTCGCGGATGAGCTTTTTGATAAGGCAGGCGGCAAGCTCGCACTCCGTGTAAATATCGGGCGCCTTACAGATTGTGATTGCGGACGCATCCTCCTCGTATTTGGGGGCGCAGGAGTCAAAAATATTCATCTCGAAAGCGGCAAGCTCGGGAGAATCATATCTTTTTATATCGGGCGGAAAGTTATTGTATTTGCTGCCCATTGACTCGTTTTCGGATTTGGTGGTTGAGGTGCAGACCCTGTTTGCAAGTGCTGTCAGCCTTTTGCGGGTGTCGGCTGTGTGACCGAACAGTTCATCATCCGTGCTTGTGCCTGGATTGTCGAGGCAGAGCGTGATATAGACAGCTTCGGCGTCAATGAGCATCTGCTCAATAATCTTCATCTGAAGCTGTGTGAATCCGCGGAAGCCGTCTATGTAAACAAGCTTGTTTTTGAAATAATGATTTGTGCGAAGCTCGTCGCAAAGGTAAGTAAGCTTGTCGGCGGAATCGAAATAGCTCTGCTCCCTCTTGGCATCATAGCTCTCGCAGGCGAGGGCGACGTCGTGAAGCTTGCTTTTAAGCAGACCTGACTCAACCGAATCCGCCGCCTCGCGTATTGCCTGCACAGAAACGTTGCTCTGCTCCATCTCGCTGTGAACCTTTAAAAAGGAGTTAATAACCCCCTGCGCGTCAGTCTGCCTTGAATAGAGCTCGAGTTCATCCTTAACGGAGTCAAGGGCGAGCGCCATGACAGCCGATTTTGACGAGTCGCTCATAAGCTGCCTGCCCGCATAAACAGACGGTCTGACGAGGGTATCGGCAAGGCGTGAAAAACTCAGAACAGAGAGCTGCGAGTATTTTGCGGCGCCGAGCTGTTTTAGCATCGCCTTTTCGGTGGCAAACGAAAACTGCTCCGGCACAATGAGCGTTATTCCCGTTCTGCCTGAGTTAATCTGAGCTTCTATTTCTTTGTGAATATAGGTGGTTTTGCCCGAGCGAAGGCGCCCGGTTACGAATTTAAGCAAGGATATTCCCCCGTAAAATTATAATATATTTCCGACTGAAAAAAGATGTTTTAAATATTTTATTATGTAAAAAACCGTTTGTCAACAGTCCCGGCGGGCAGTGTGTCATTTTAAGTACATTAAACAAAAAACCGCATTATCCGTGAGGACAATGCGGAGTGTTTCAGCAAAAAGCTTCGCCCTTCTCAATGAAGAGGCGGGTTCTTGAAATACTGCGGCTGACGGGTTCAAGCCCGGTTTTTTCAATAAGAGCGGTGACAACAAGGTCGGGATTGAGATTTGAAGCGCTCCCCGTTGCGGTAACTGTTTGTATTTTTGCAAGTGAGCCCTCCGCCTCAATTTCAAAAGCGGTTATCATCTCACAAAGGTTGACGGTTTTTGTTCCGCGTTTGGAGCGTTTTTCGGCAACAAGCTCGCCGGATTTTATTATTTCATCCGCCGTATGCGAAAAAGCGGATGCCGTGCCCTCACTGCCAAAGAGGAGGTTTATTGAATACTGCGCCGATGTTATCTGCGCCGTTTTCATAATGGGGTCGGTGACGGCTGTGATTTCAATGCCCTGAGGCATTACGGCACACAGGGAGCTTCTGACCTCTTCATTTGTCATTTCGCCCTCTATGCGGATGTCGAGCGGCTCGTTTAATCCCTCCTGCCCCAGAGGAAGCGGGCAGAGGAAGTTTAAATAGGGTTTGGGGTTGAAGCCCTCTGTATACCAGAGGGGCAGTTTTGCGCGCACGACGGCGCGTGAGAGGCAGCGGTTCATATCGAGATGCGAAATGTAGATTGCGGTGCCTGTCTTTTTAAACCACACTCTTACGGATCTCACTGCACTCACCTCCGTTTATTGCCGCCGCTCCGCAGCCGGCGCATTTTTCACGGCAGCACGGCGTTGTAACGCCCTCGTGCGCCCTCTTGTTTTCTCTTATAAAGAACTGTTTTGTAACGCCGTAATCCATATGATCCCACGGCAGAACCTCTTCAAATTCACGCTTTCTCGCAGTGTAGAAATATGGGTCGATTCCGCACTCCTCAAAGCACTGCATCCAGGTGTCGAATTTAAGTGAGTCATCCCAGCTGTCAAATTTGCAGCCGTGCCTCCACGCTGTTTCGATAACCTGTGAAAGCCGTCTGTCGCCCCTTGCAAACACGCCTTCGAGGAAGCTTGTTTGCGAATTGTGCATTGACACGCTGATTTTTTTGGAGTGAACGAACGAGAGCAGTTTTGCCTGCTTCTCTTTTGTTTCGTCCGGGGTAATCATCGGCTCCCACTGGAACGGTGTAAAGGGTTTGGGGACAAGGGTTGCCACCGAGACGGAGACATTGACGCCCCTGCCCTTGGGCTTGTCGGGGTTGTTGTAATATTCATCGACAACCGCCTGCGCAAGCTTCGCTATGCCCTCAATATCCTCATCTGTTTCGGTCGGAAGACCCATCATAAAATAGAGTTTTACAGCGGTCCAGCCGCCCTTGAAAGCGAGGGATGCGGTTGAGAGAACCTCCTGCTCGGTTATGTTTTTGTTTATTACGTCGCGAAGCCGCTGGGTGCCCGCCTCGGGTGCGAAGGTAAGACCGCTGCGGCGAACGGAGGCGAGCTTTTTCATAAGCTCTTCGGGGAAGTTGTCTGCTCTGAGCGACGGCAGGGCGACGTTTATCTTTTCGGGAATAGTCCAGTCGAGCATTGAATTAAGGAGTTTCTCCAGCCCCGTGTAGTCGCTGGTGGAGAGTGAGCACAGCGAAATCTCATCGTAGCCGGTGCTCTCGTAAATTGCCCTGCACTGTTTTTCAACAATCTCGGGAGATTTTTCTCTTATCGGTCTGTAAAGGAAACACGCTTGACAGAAGCGGCATCCTCTGATGCAGCCGCGGAAGGTTTCGACCGTTGTGCGGTCGTGAACAACCTCAATGAAGGGCACGACAAATGTTGACGGGGCAAACATTGTGTCGAGGTTCCGGACGGTTCTTTTGACTACCTTTTCAGGCGCACCGTTTTTCGGAACTATGGCTTTGACGGTGCCGTCGAAATTGTATTGAATATCATAGAGCGAGGGCACATACACGCCGGGGATTTTTGCCGCTTCTTCAAGGAATTCCTGCTTTGTTGAGCCCTTTGCCTTATGGATTTTATATAAATCTATAACTTCGTTTGTAACCTCTTCGCCGTCGCCGAGCGTGACAAAGTCGAAGAAGTCCGCCATCGGCTCGATATTGCAGGCGCAGGCGCCTCCGCCTATGACAAGAGGCGAAAGATTTTTGCGCTCGGAAGAACGCAGGGGAACGCCCGCGAGAGAGAGCATATTGAGAATATTCGTGTAGCAGAGCTCATACATCATTGTAAAGGCGATAAAGTCAAAATCCTTTACAGCGTCGCCGCTCTCAAGCCCGTAGAGGGGCACGTTAAGCGCGCGCATCTGCTCCTCCATATCGGAGGCGGGAGCAAAAACGCGCTCACACCAGGCATCTTCACGCTCGTTTATGAGGGAATAGAGAATCTTCATACCGAGGTGCGACATTCCGATTTCGTAGGTGTCGGGGAAGCAGAAGGCAAAACGGATGTCAACCTTGCTTTTATCTTTCAGGACGCTGTTGAGTTCGCCGCCCGTATATCTGCCGGGCTTCTGGACTTTTAACAGAACGTTTTCGAGTTGTCTGGGGAACATAATTATTACCGTCGCTTTCGGAATTCATTAAAAACTATACTTGATTATTTTACTATATTTCACGGTTTTTGGCAACATTAAGGCGTTTTTAGTTAAAAAAATTGTAAAAAAACAGTAAAAAATGTTGTTAAATGCGGTAATCGGTGATATAATACGTTTTCACAAAAACAAGTGAGGAACAAAAAAATGAAGAATATGAAAAAACTGCTCGCCTGTGTTCTGGCGGCGCTGACGGCAATGACTGCCTGTGCGGCGTTTTCGCTGAGTGCCGGCGCGGCGCAAAACGTTAACGGACTTTTTGTTTCGGAAATCTGCTTTAACCCGAATTACGAGTCGGAAAGTTCAAAGGTTCTTGACAGCAATGACCGCTTTGAATTTGTTGAAATCAAAAACGTCGGCTCCTCGGCAATCGACCTGTCAGATGCGGCTCTTTACTACTGCAAGGAAGGTGCGTCGGGTTCAAACTGGTATAAGGACGCCTTTGTTTTTGAGAGCGGCAATTCAAAATCCATCGCTCCCGGTGAGGTGTGGGTAATCGGTATTTACACTATCGATACGCCGACTCTCGGTCTCGGATATTCTTCGGCGGCCGAGCTCAAGGCATACTGGAGCGCTTTCAACAGCTACTACGGCTCCTCGCTCTCAACGGGCAACAGGGTGCTGGCGGTTGCCGCACAGAGCAAATCTGCCGTCTGGCTCAATAACGCCACAAGTCTGCCGAACAGCGGCAGCAGCGGAGCGCTGAGAATTGCAACGCCTTCACAGACTCTTGCGGCGGTTTCATACTCCCCTTCGACCTACTCGCAGGACGGCTACGCACTGCAGACAGAATACATTTCATCAAGGCTCAACATAATCGGTATTGCGGGACCGACCCCCGGCAGAATCAATTATAACCAGCTGCCCGACAGCGACTCCCGCCCTGCCGCAAGCGGCACGCCTGTAAGTATTGCATCGCTCAACGTTTGCTACTCCATAAACGGCACAACGCCGGCGAACGGCTCGGCAAGCGATTACAGCGTAGCGAAGCGTGAAAAGAGAGTGCTTGAATGGCTCGGCAAGGCGGTTGCTGACATTATCTGCCTGTCTGAGATTGACGCCGCCTGGTGGAGAGACATCAACTCGACGATTCTCAGCCAGAATTACGAGCTCAGCGGCAATACGAGCTGCTACGGTCTTACCGACGGAGCCGCTCACGAAAGAAAGACTGACTCCTACAATCCGATTTTTTACAGCACACGCATTTACACCAAGCTTGAGGAAGGTCATTTCTGGCTGCTTGATGAAAGCCCGTCGATAGGCAATAAAATCTGCAACTGGGTGCTTCTCAAAAACAACTCCGACGGAACAATATTCTGCCTTTTCAATACGCACCTTTCGGCAAATGATTCAAGCACTGTTTTTAACAACAGATACAGAGAGGTTTTGCGCCTGGGCTCGATGGTAAAGAGCACTGTTTCATCACTGCAGAGGTCTTACCGCTCGCAGGTCGGCAGCATTCCTTATATTATAAGCGGCGACTTCAACATTAACGAGGGCTCTCCGCTTTACAGGAAGCTCCTTGACGTGACATCAACAAAAGATTCAAAATATCTCTCACGCAACACCTCAACTGCAACAACATTCAACGACTGGGGCAATCTCACGACGGTAAACGGCAGAACGATTGACTTCGTGCTTATATCCGAAGATGCAGACTGCCAGACTTACAACATAAGAACAGTCAACGGCAGCGACGGCTACCTCGCCTCCGACCATGCGGCCGTTCGCCTTAATCTTACGGTCAAGAACAGTTCCGGCGGCGGAAGCTCAATGGATTTTGACGGGTTTGATTTTGATTTCGGTTCAGTTCTCAAATGGTTCAGATTCTTCATTAATTTAATAAAAGCAGTTTTCAACACACTTAGCAAAATCATTTCAGCTGCCGGTTAATACGGATTAATATGAATAATAATCAAGCTCCCTTCGGGGAGCTTTTTTTATGGCTGAAATGACCGATGACCATTTATAAAAGCCGTAAGCCTCACTGTTTACGGCAACGAAGAAGCCCTCCCGTTTCCGGGAGGGCTTTGTGTGTTTATCCGGTTTTATGCTATTATACGGGGATAACTCTTGAACCGACGAAGGTTGAATCCTGGTTGATAGTCGCCTCGTAGTTAACTACCTGGCCGATGCCTGCCGCGTCGGAAGCTGTAACGCTGCCGTCGCCGTCAACGTCTGCTGCCATGAGATAGGAGCCGCCGTTGTTGTCTGCATCAAGAAGGCCTGTGTTAGCTGCGTGGATTGAATATGCCTGGATGTAGGACTTGTCGGTGCTGTCGATACGGGCGTCGCCGTTTACATCGCCGAAGAGGACTGCGAAGTAGATGAACTTAACTGAGTCGTTGGAGTCCTTCGCCTGGATGTAGGAGCCGGTGCCGTTACCGTAGGTCTGAGCTATAACCTTAACGAAGTCTGAATTGATACCGTTGACATTGAACATTGCGGGGTCAAGAACAAGACCGTCACCTTCAGCTATACCGTAGATGAAACCGTATTTGATGTTGTTGATGCTGTAGGTCTGATCCTGCGGGATGTCGAGGTCGCCTTCATAGTTGTCATCAATGTCAAGGCTGGGAGCTACAAGATAAACGAGGTTAGAGATTGCGGTGTTAAGTCTTGCAGTCTGAGTGTCAACTCTGTCTTGCTCGTCTGCTTCAACAACAGATTCGAAGAGGTCAACTGCGTGGCCGAGAACTGTGCGAAGAGTGCTGATTGAAGCTGCTGTGTAGGTTGTGTCAAGAGCGGGGTCTGCAAGAGTTCTTCTGGCAAGAACTATTGCGTTGTAAAGCTGAACCATATCTGCAAGGTCGCCTGCTTTGGTAAGGCCGTAGTATGCCTCAATAAGACCGGAGCGAACTGCCGTAATCATTGACTGAGTTGTTTTAGCGCTTGCCTGGTTGAGCTGAACCTGTGCAAGAGCGTCAATAGCGCATTCATAAGCTGCTTTGAACGCTGCCCAGCTTCTGTCTGTGTAAGTGGGAACGCGGTTGCCGGTTAATTCATCGATGTAGCCGTTTTCGCCGCCGTTATAAGCTGTTGCGCAGAGTTTTTCCATTACCCATCTCAGCGAGTAAACAACTGTGTCGCTGTAGGATTTTCTTGCTGCTTCAGCGGTCTGGAGATAGTAGTTGATGCCGTCGTAATACTCGTTGAGTCTGTTGGACATCTTGATAACCTGTTTGGCGTATTTATTCCACTGTTTGTAAATTTCGCACTGACGCTTTGTTGTGGAAGCATCTTTGTCGGCTGAAAGGAATTCAAGGGGCTTGCCTGTGACAAATGAACCTGCGCCGTAAAGAGCGATGAAGTCCTTGATTACCTGAAGCTGGTTGAATTCAGCGGGAGTAACGCCATACTGGGTTGTTCTGCGGTCATAGTTGCCGCTTGATGAATAGTAGGGATAAATTGTCTTGATGCCGTCGCCGGCGGGGTCATCCGCTTTCCATTCATCTGCAGCGTCTTTAATTTCCTGGAGGAAGCTGTTGTATTCGCCGATGAACGCATCTGCATCTTCAATGAAGTCGTTGAAGTTGTTGAATGTGTAAAGTGCATCGGGGAAGTCTTCCTGGTTACGGAATACCATGAAGTCCTGATTTGAAATGGAGGTCTGGTAAATGCCTACGCCGTTTACTACACCTGTGCCGGATGCTTTGTAAACGCCCATTGCTATTCTGTGGGTTGAGGGGTTGTAAGCATCCATATAATTAAAGTTAGCGTCTGTAAATGCTTTCTTGTAGTAAACTTTGTTTTCGTTGAATCCGCCGCCCTGACCGTTGAGGGTTACGGGGGTGTATGCGTATGTTCTTAACAGGTAGCTGCCTTCATCGGATGCGCCGAGAACTACTTCGGGATGTGTGTAATATGTTGTTTCTGCATTGTAAGCATCGGGAAGAGTAACTGCGGAATTCGCATCCTGTGAGGTGAAGTATGTGCCGTTTGTTGTCTCTGTAACTGTTGCGGTTACAAATTCGGGTAAGCAGTAGATTGCGCCGCTGACGAAGTTTGAACCGTCAAGAGTTACGGGAGTGTAAACATAGCTCTGGCTGTAAACGCCGGTGTTGTTGTTGTAGGTTGCGGAATTTGTGAACTTGTCGATGTTCTGCGCAACTACATACTGTTCTGAGTAATATGTTCTGCCGTCAACATAATCTTCGGGAAGTGTTGCGGTCTGAAGGTTGTAGTTCTGGTCGAGATAGTAGTATGTGCCTTCGGTTGTTTCATCAACGCTTGCTACGCCGTAGGGGATTTTAACGCCGCCCTGGCCGTTTATCTTTTCGATGAGGGCGCGAAGGTCGCTGACGCTTACCTGACCGACGTTAAGAACGTTCTTGCGGTAGGGCTTGATATAATCGGCGCCCATGATAAGCGGAAGTGCCGTTCTGAGGATGGGAACTGCTTTTGCGTTGATATTGTAGCTTGAACCGCCGCCGAGTGCCTGAACAAGATAGTAAACAAGGTTGCCTAAGTTGGTGTCTTTAAGAAGACCGTTGTTGCCCTGACCGAGCGAGGTTATTGTTGTCGGGGTGGAGTAAGCATTTCTTGAGCCTTCGTTTGAGGGAAGAATTGCATATTTGCCGAGCGCAACATAGAAGATTCTGTCGATGAGTCTTAACAGAACGGTAAGGGTGGGATTATTGAGTTCTGCGCCCGAGGTGTTGTTTCTCTGGAAGAGGGATACGAGCTGCTGAAGGTCAACGTCCATTACCGAGCCGAGAAGCCAGCCGCAGATAAGGTCGCCGCTCATCTTGAGCTGCATTGTGGCGTTGCCGCCCTGACCCTGTGTTGTAAACTCGCTGCCCATTGTGTGGTCGGTGATTGAAGCGGGAAGCCAGGATGTGGGGATAAGACCGAAGAGAACTTCGTCTATCTCTTTCCATATATACTGGTAGCTGGGGTATGCTGAATCAAGATTGTATGCTGTTTTGAAGAGAGGAAGATACTTGTTAACAGCCCAGTCAATAAGAACCTTGACGAATTTTTCGAAACGGACCGTAGCGTCTGTGCCGGGGCCGGGAACCTGTGAGAAGTCGGCTGTGATAAGACCGTCAAGGAAGTAAACACCGATTGTAACGCCCATGTCAACCGCTGCATAGGGGATGGTGTAGGTTCTGCTTGTTGCAGTCCAGCCGCCGTTGCCGTTTGCAACCTGACCGTTTACGGTGTAGGTTGAGGTGAAGGGAAGAGCGGAAATGGTGTTGCCGTCAATGCCGGTAATCTGGTGGTTGGGTTCCCAGTTGGCTTCGAGCTGTTCCATGTAGTTATACTGCGGAAGAATACGTGCGCAGAGTGATGCAAGGCAGTATGCGCCGATTTCGGAAACAGTCTTTGCGTTGGGGTTGCAGTAGTAACCCTGAAGAATGTTCGAGAAGAGCATGTTGAGCAGGATTGCTATGCACTGGCTGTCTGAAATGAGGGGTTCGCCTGTGACGGGGTCAACCTCGTTGAGCTCGTCTGCGTGGAGCATCTCTTTGGGAAGAGTGCCGAAGTCCATACCTGAAAGCATCGGGATGCCGATACGGGCTACTTTGTAAAGAAGGTCAACGAAGTCGTCTGTAAGAGCAAGACCGTTGTTATCGATAACGATGTATTTTGACATACCGCCGTCAGCGAAGAACCATGTAAGAAGAGCTTCAATCTTCGCGCCGGGTGTGGTAACGCCTGTGTAGTCGGGTTTTGTTGCTGTTTCATCATCGGGGTCGATGAGAAGACCTTCGATAAGGCCGACAACCAGGTTGAGGGTGGAATTGTCCATCTGGTCTTCGGTGCCGTTCGGGAACGCTTCAGAGGTTTCGATTCCGAATGCATCAAGAAGAACATCCTTAAGAAGCGGAACTGCAAGGTTGCTCAGAGCCGCCTCAATGACATTGTGAACCATGTTGTAAAGAGAGGTGGATGTAACGTTGATGTCGTTCATTGAAAGACCGAGTGTGCCGTCGAAGTTGACGAGCTCGGGAAGCTTTGTGTTGAAGAGCCAGAGGAGGATGTCGTTGATTGCGCGGTCAACATCTTTGCCCTTGGGGTCGTAGGTTGTGGCTGTTGTGCCCGAACCTTCTGCGCCCTCTTCTTTGCCGGCGAGTTCTTCAACCTTGGTGTATGCAAGGTTTGCAAGGTAGCCGTCAAGGTCAAGGATGAGCTCGGGAAGGTCAACGAAGTTGTCGATAAGACCCCAGCCGAATGAGCCGTTGGCTATGTCGCGCAGAACGCCTCTGTTATCATAGAGGAAACCGACAAGGTTGTAGAGACACTCATAGTCCCACTTGTTGGTGTCGCCTCTCTTGGTGTAACCGTTAAGACGGTCAACGTTGAGGTCTCTCAGGCTGCCCGCAACACCGAGGGTAACCGCGGCGTTGATAAGGCCTGATTTTCTGAAGTCATAAACAGACTGAAGAGCTTTGTCATAGGATTGAAGAGTAAGGGTGTAACTTGCGATCTTAAGATCGAAATACATATCCTTACCTTGGTTAACCGTGGAAAGGAGTTCATCAAGCAGGTTCATGATGTATGTGCCTGACTGTTCGTAAGTAAAGTAATACTTACCGTTTTCATCCTGGTAGGGAGTGGAAATGTCTGCAAGTTTTGCGAATGCCGTTACGCATGAAGCGGAAACGAGCATTACGAACACAAGCAGCATAGCCAGGATTCTGGTTGCTTTCTTTTTCATAGTGCACCTCCGTAGATTTAACGCGCAGTTATAAACCGCGCCTGTTATAAGGTCGTTTTTATAATAAGGGCGGGTTGTTGTAGGAAGTATGCAAGAATATTAAATAATTGTAAATTAAATGTGAATTTTTTGTGAACGAGATAAATAATAAACAGATTTTTAGGTTTTTGTTGAGTTTTGTTAAAATGTAAATTAACCGTGAATTTTTTTCGAGGCAGAATTCAGTGCCTTTCGCAAGTGATTTTCTGACATCGGAAGGCATTTTAAAAGGGTATTTTGACGGCAAAAACGGTGCTTTTCCGGGGCTGAAATATGTTCTTTATAAGCTGTAACCGCCCGCTCCCCCGGAGGGAAGCGGACGGCAAAAATACACATTTATTATTAATGTAATATTTATTGAGCGGATTTTTCGAGCGCCTGTTTAACGTCGTCAATGATGTCGTCAACATCTTCAATGCCGACGGAGAATCTTATGAGATCCTCATAGACGCCGCAGTCCTCAAGCTCCTGTGCCGAAAGCTGGCGGTGGGTTGTGCTTGCGGGGTGCAGGCAGCAGGTGCGGCAGTCGGCAACGTGGGTGACTATTGAAGCGAGTTCGAGCGAATCCATGAACTTTGTTGCGGCTTCTCTTCCGCCCTTGATTCTGAAGGAGATGACGCCGCTTGTGCCGTTGGGCATATACTTCCTGGCGAGGGCGTAATCTTTGTTGCCTTCAAGACCGGGGTATGTAACCTCGTTGACGAACCCGCTGTTTTCGAGGAACTGCGCGACTTTAAGTGCGTTGGAGCAGTGCCTTTCAACACGCAGGAATAGGGTTTCGAGACCCAGGTTGAGAAGGAAAGCGTTCTGCGGCGCGGGGATTGAGCCGAGGTCGCGCATAAGCTGGCTCATCGCCTTTGTGATGTAAGCCGCTCTGCCGAATTTTTCGGTATAGGTAATGCCGTGATATGACTCGTCGGGAGTGGTGAGACCGGGGAATTTGTCGTTCTGATTCCAGTCGAAGTTGCCGCTGTCAACAACTACTCCGCCAACGCTTGTGGCGTGACCGTCCATATATTTCGTGGTTGAGTGAACTATTATATCCGCTCCGAACTCGAAGGGGCGGCAGTTGATGGGAGTGGGGAAGGTGTTGTCAACAATGAGGGGAACGCCGTGAGCGTGGGCGCATTTTGCATACATCTCAATGTCAAGAACGTGAAGCGAGGGGTTTGAGAGCGTTTCGGCAAAGACCGCCTTTGTGTTATCTCTGAAAGCGGCGTTTAGCTCCTCCTCGGTGGCGTCGGGGCGCAGGAAGGTAAACTCGATGCCGAGCTTGCGCATTGTGACGTTGAAGAGGTTGAAGGTGCCGCCGTAGATAGCGGAGGATGAAATGACGTGGTCGCCTGCGGAGGCAACGTTGAAAACGGAGTAGAACGATGCCGCCTGGCCGGAGGATGTGAGCATTGCGCCAACACCGCCTTCAAGGGCGGCAATCTTCGCCGCTACGGCGTCGTTGGTCGGGTTTGCAAGGCGGGTATAAAAATAGCCGCTTTTTTCGAGGTCGAAAAGCTGACCCATCTCAACGCTTGAGTCGTATTTATAGGTTGTGCTCTGGTAAACGGGCAGAACTCTGGGCTCGCCGTTTTTCGGGCTGTAGCCCGCGTGAAGGCAGTTGGTGTTTATTTTATATTTTTTCATTATATATATCCTCCTGATTATATTTCACCGAAGAATTTGCGAATGAGATTGTGACCGACGGCAACATAATTGCCGGTTGCCCTGGCGGAGTTCTCGTTTATTGAAGCAACGCCGCTGTCAACCTCGCCGTTTTTGTGATAAATCATATAGGGAACGGGGTCGCCCGCGTGAGTCATTGTGACTATGGGTGTGGGGTGGTCGGGCAGAATCATAATCTTGTAATCATCGCCGCAGTTTTCAAGGTAGCCGAGAACGACGGGCAGAACCTTCTCATCAATGAGTTCTATTGAGCGCACCTTGTTGAACGGCTCGTTGCGGTGGCCGCACTCGTCGGGTGCTTCAAAATGAACATAGACAAAATCCTTGCCTTTTCGAAACTCGTCAACGCACGCCTGCGCCTTGCCTTCAAAGTTTGTGTCGATATAACCTGTTGCGCCCTCAACCTCGGGAACATCCATACCTGCCGAAATGCCGATGCCTTTGAGAAGGTCGACAGCGGAGATTACGCTGCCTTTGACGCCGTGCAGTTTTTCAAAATTGTCGAGCTTGGGGCTTGTGCCCTCGCCCCACAGCCAGATTGAGTTGCCGGGGCGCTTGCCCTCGGAGATTCTGCGCAGGTTGACAGGGTGGTCTTTGAGGAAGGAGTAGCTTTCGCGCATCATAGCGGTAAGCTTTTGAGCGTTGGGGTGCTTTGAGATATACTCGCCCACTACCCTGCCGGAAATGTCGTGCGGGGGCGTCATATTGCCGAGCTCGGTTGTTCCGCCGTGATGAATAAGGCAATGGCGGTAGCTTACACCGCTGTAAAAATCAAATTCACCGCCGCCGAAATGCTCCTGAACGGCTTTTATGAGTTCTGCCGCATCTTCGCTGGTGATATCGCCTGCGGAGTAGTCAACCATTGTTTTGTCGTCGTAGTTTTCTTCATCGCTCAGGGTGACGACGTTGCAGCGCATCGCTATGTCGTCCTCCGCCATTTTAACGCCTATGCTGACCGCCTCAAGCGGAGACCTGCCGGTGTAGTATTTTGCGGGGTCGTAGCCCATAACGCTGAGGTTTGCAACATCGCTGCCGGGCTTTAAGCCCTCTGCAACCGTGCGGACAATGCCGACCTCGCCTTTTGATGCAAGGCGGTCGAAGAGCGGTTTTTTTGCCACCTCCATGGGTGTTTTGCCGTCAAGGGCGGGAACGGGGTAGTCCGCCATTCCGTCATAGAGTAAAACCAAATATTTCACTGTTTTCCCTTTCTTAATATCCGTTTATATTTTTACGTTGCATGGCGCCGATAATTTTTGAGCGCACATCACCGTATTCTTTTTCAAGCGAATTGAGAAGCTGTTTTGCCTGCTCGCGGGCTGTAACTCCGTCTGCCGGGCATTTGCTTTTGACAACGGGTAACTCCCCGCGCCTTGCCGCCCTTGCGCAATCGCTCTCGCGGGCGTAAATCATCGGGCGTATCATATACAAATCTTTGCGCGAGAGGTAGGTGACGGGGCTGAAGCAGTCAACCGTGCCGCCTCTTAAAAGATTCATCATAAACGTTTCGGCAACATCGTCGAGGTGATGGCCGAGCGCCAGCTTGTTGCAGCCGTTTTCTTTTGCCGTGTCGTGCAGAATGCCGCGCCTCATACGGGCACAGAGACTGCAGGGGTTGCTCTCTTTGCGCAGGTCGAAGATAATCTCCGCAAGCTGAGTGCGCTTTATTACATAGGGCACGTCAAGGTCTTCGCAGAGCTTTTCGAGCGCGGAGTAATCGGTATCCTCTTTGCCGAAACGCATATCGAGCGTTATTGCAACGAGGTCGAACTTTTTGGGGTAGAAGGAACGCAGCTTTGCGAGGGACGCAAGAAGGGCTACTGAATCCTTACCGCCCGAAAGTCCGACGGCTATGCGGTCGCCGTCTTCAATCATATTGTAATCCTGCACGGCGGACCTTATGTAACCAAGCAGCTTCTGCATAAAATCAGTTCCTGTTTTTTCTTCTGTC
>JAEEGL017294162.1_pt1 | contig 33066 bp, 27 predicted proteins | sample 9134231 | NCBI WGS metagenome assembly JAEEGL01 (sample SAMN16246548, study PRJNA631951) | gut metagenome | biome: gut microbiome; feature: rumen; material: fiber-attached | host: Bos | place: Iran: Karaj | collected 2018-10 | reverse complement strand
TGCTTGTAACCTTTCTTCCTGCCACCGACCTCGAACAAATATTTGTTATCGACAAGCAAATCGCCCTGTTGTGGCATACAAAGTTTATGGGAACTCAGCATACTTGAGAAAAATGTTTCACGCATAGTTCCTGCATCAGTACTTTCGGAAAGCGCGTACATAAGGTTTGTGTTATCGAACAATATTTTCTCGGGCTTCTGCACCAACTTTAATCCTCCGTCTTTCTGGAACAACCGTCTAATTAGCGCCGCACGATGAAGCAACTGTAGCATCTTATATACGCTGTCCCTCGAAGCCCCAAGAAGGCTTGACAATTCCTGTACATTAAGAGTATATGGATTACGCTGCGCCAAAATTCCAAGCAGCACCTTTATCTTATATACCGACTCGTATTCTACCTTGGCAACAGATGGAATCTCTACCTGAATAATTACATTTACAACATTTTCCAAACGCTGCAGAAATCCGTCTCCTTCTTCCTTATAAAAAGGATAATACCCATTAATAAGATACTGCTCAAAATATTTCAAGACTGGCAACTTATTTGTAAGCCGAGCTGCAATGGACTCATGTTTTTCAAGGATGTCCTCCAAAGACAGCGCTGGCAAGTCGACAATGCCTTCCAATTTAAGATATTCGCGAAAACTTAACCCTTGCATAGTATATGTCCTGCATCGGCGCGACAAATCAGCATCACTTTCGTCCAGATGCAACATTGATGAACCTGTTACCACTACTTTCAACTTGGGATACGAATCGTAAATTTCCTTTATCTGCTTGTCCCAACCATTGTATTTGTGAACCTCGTCAAGAAAAAGATGTGTTTTCCCGTGAGATACAAGATAGTCAGCCAAATCAACAATCGTATGCGTGGCAAACCAAGAATTGTCGGCGGAAACATAGAATACGCTGTTCGGGTCGTCAAAAGTCTGCTTGATATGCTGTAGCAGCATTGTAGTTTTTCCAACGCCCTTTTGTCCTTTGAGCATTATGAGACGGTTTTTCCAGTTGATTTGCGGATAAAGATACCTTACAAAGTCAAGACTAACATCGTCTAACAAATGAAGATAGATGGAATTTAGTCGCTGCATAACTATATGTTTTTACTTAATTGTCGTTTCTAAAAGTTAATTTAATACATATTTTGTCGTTTCTAAAAGTCAATTTTAAATTATTTTGACTTTTACAAAAGTTATTTTCGCAGCAAAAGTAGTTCTAATATTTGAAACAGACAAAAATACGTCCCTATTTTTTTGGCGCAAAATTTGATTTAATGTAAATTTGCACCTGCATTGTTACTAAAATGAAACGACTTGCAGCCATATTACTAGCATTGTTCCTCTGCGCAACACTCACTGCGCAGAAAGCCATCAAACTTGCCGATGCTGCACTTGAGCGCGAACAATTTTCGGAAGCCATATCGCTGTACACGCCCCTTGCCGAAAAACACAAGCACAACAAAAAACTTGTCTCGGAACTATACTACAAGATTGGCTACTGCTACAAGAAACTTTCGATTCCCGAAGAAGCCGCGCCAAATTTCAAACTTGCAATCGAAAACGGCTGCGAGGATTCATTAGCATACCTATATTTCGGCGAGGCACTGCAAATGCTACAGCTTTACGACTCGGCACTTGTGCAGTTCCAGCGATTCGGCGAACTTTCGCCTGGCAGCCGACTTGCGCAGAAAGGCATAAAAGGCATCGCCCTCGCCCGCGAAATGCTTGCCAATCCGTCGCGCTACGAGGTTACGCTCAAGCCGATAATCAATTCGGGCGGTGAAGACTATTGCCCATTCTACGAAGCACGCACGCACAAAAAGGTTTACTTTACATCGACCCGCAATGCTCCTACGCATGTCACCATCAGTCCCGAATCGGGAGAATACTGCTCCAACATATTCTATGCCGAGCAGGACCGCGAAGGCAAGTGGAGCGAAGCCAAGATTGCCCCGGGCAATATAAACACAACAGCCGAAGAAGGAGCCGCCTGCCTCAACCGCAAGTCCAACAACCTGTATTTCACGCGCTGCACCTACGACAAAAACAGCGACAAGGGTTGCCGCATCTATATGGCCAAGAAAGTTGGCAACAACTGGACAAATGCGCAGGAAGTTCCAATCAAGGGCATTCCCGACAGCGTCTCCATAGGTCACCCAGCCATCAGCGACGACGAGCTGACGTTATATTTTGTTGCCGATTCGCTGTTTGGCGGACTTGGTGGCAAGGATATCTACCGAGTTACCCGTCAGCGCAAGAATCAACCGTTCAATCCGCCGCAAAACCTTGGCAGCTACATCAATACAGAGGAAGACGAGGTTCATCCTTACATACGTAGCAACGGTGACCTGTACTTCGCATCGGACGGACACCCCGGCATGGGCGGTTTCGATATCTACCTTGCCAAGCAAGTAAAAAATTCCGAATACATTATTATAAATATGGGCTACCCTATCAACACCTCACTCGACGATTTCGGGATTGTGTTCACTGGCATGCGCGAAGAAGGATTCCTGTCGTCGAGACGCAGAGGCGGAGTCGGGAAGACCGACCTTTACCACTTTGTGCTGCCCGAAATTTCGTTCACCGTTTCGGGTACGGTATGGGACAAGGAACTTAACAAGCCTGTTCCAAATGTCGACATCCAGATTATGAACGACGAATATGTGCTGATGGACACCCAGACCTCCGACGAAAACGGCAGGTACGAACTTGAACTTAAACCAGAAAACAACTACATAATATTTTACAAGGCATCGAACTACAAGATTGGGAAAGCCTCGGTTGAGACAAAAGGCCTTAGCGAAACAAAGAATTTTGTAAGAGATATTTTTATGGAGAAATAAGCTGAGAGGCTTGAAGGCGAAAAGGCTGAAAGGCGAGAAGCCATTTGTACAGACGCAAAATTTTGCGTCTCAAAAACGGCGAAGCCACTGAAACGGCGTCAGCCATAGAAACACAGAAACGGCGTCAGCCATAGAACGGCGAAGCCCTCAACGAAGTTAACCTTTAGCTCAGCGTAAGCTAAACTTTGAAACTTTTTACAATACTTTGCATGTGTTTGAAAAAATAAATGTATATTTGGGCACTTTTTTAAAATGGATATTCTGTATATATGAAACGACTACTCGCAATAGCAATAATGGTTTTCATGGTGCTGTCCATGCAAGCACAGAAAGCTCTGATTGACAAGGGAAACGAATATTTCAACCAGTATTCATTCGACTTGGCTAAGGACTATTATGAAAAGGCTCTGCCAAGCATCTCATCAAAGGAAGATCTTGCAAAAGTCAACTACCAGTTGGGATATTGCTACAAGGAACTCGGAAATACCGACAAGTCGGAGATGTATTTCAGGGTTGCAGTGAAAAATTTTGTCAGGGGTGTCATCAAGCCCGACGTATTGCTTTTTTACGCCGATGCACTCAGAATGAACGGAAAGTACGAGGAAGCTATCGACTACTACCAGCAATACCTCAGATATGCTCCGCAGGACCACCGTGCAAAGAGCGGTAAGGAATCGTGCACAATAGTTCCAAACTGGATTAGCCGTCCAACCCGCTACAAAGTCACAAACGTATCGAAGTTCAACACTGCTCAGGCCGACTTCTCGATAGTTTGGGCATCGAAGGACTACCGCACTGTATATTTCACCTCATCGCGCGAAGGTTCGCTGGGTAGCCGCGACAACTACAAGTCGGGACAGAAGTTCACCGATATTTTCGAAGTAACACAAGACAGAAAAGGCGCTTGGTCGTCACCGACTCCAATAACTGGCGGAGTCAACTCTGAAGACGACGAAGGTGCATCAACAGTTTCACTCAAGGGTACCGACATGTACTTCACCCGCTGCAAGGCAGGTAAGAAAGTTGACGAACCATGCAAAGTTTTTCTCAGCACTAAGAAAGGTAACGCATGGGGACAAGCTATCCAAATCGAATTACCAGGATTCGAATCTGCCGAAATTGGTTATCCGGCATTGTCTCCTGACGACAAAACCTTATACTTCAGTGCAGAAGTAGAAGGCGGTTATGGAGGTCTGGACTTGTATATGGCACAAAGAGTAGGAACTTCAAACAAGTTCACAAAGCCTATCAACCTCGGTCCGAAGATTAACACTCTCGGCGACGAAGTTTTCCCGACAGTTCGCGAAGACGGCACCTTGTACTTCGCTTCCGACGGACATCAGGGTATGGGTGGTCTCGACATCTACAAAGCTGTTAAGAAGGGTAAGGATTTCACTGGTGTTGAAAATCTCAAATACCCGATTAACTCATCGTTCGACGATTTCGGAATCATTTTCACCGGCAAAGAGGAATCGGGCTACTTCTCATCGAACCGCAAGGGCGGAAAGGGAAGCGACGACATTTATTCGTTTACGTTGCCGCCACTACAAATCACAATGAACGGTGTTATCTACGATACAACCAACATCGACAGGAAAATTCCGCTTAAGGAAGCAAAAATTACCGTTTATGCCGATGGTGCTGTAGTTAGCGAACTCACATCCAACGAAAAAGGTCAGTTCACAATGCCTTTGCAGAAAGACAAGGTATATGAAGTAAAAGGTGAAGTTTCGAGAGACTACTTCTCAAATTCGATTAGATTCTCGACAGCAAAGGTCGAATACGACACCGCTTTCAATATAATACTCAACCTTGGTCGCATACCGCGCGTTATCGAACTTCCAAACATCGAATACGCTTACGACAAGGCCGACCTGAAGCCCGAATCGACAGTTTCGCTCGATGCTTTGGTAAAGACATTGAACGACAACCCGAACATCACTATCGAAATGCGTGCTCATACTGACTTCCGTGGCAACGATGACTACAACATGACGCTTTCGCTTGCCCGCGCAAAATCGTGTGTTGACTACTTGATTTCAAAGGGTATAAAGCCTGACAGACTTACAGCCAAAGGCTTCGGCGAAACCGAACCTAAGACCGTAACCGCACAGATGGCTAAGGAATATACCTTCTTGAAAGCTGGTGATGTGCTTAACGAAGAATTCATCAACAAGTTGCCGGATTTCGGAAAGAAGGAAATCTGCCACCAGCTTAACCGTCGTACCGAATTCAGCGTAGTATCGACCGACTACGGCATCGAGGAAGCCGAAAAGAAGGCTGCCGAAGAAGAAGCCGCAAGAAAGGGTAACGCTGTAATACAACACAACGATAGCGACGATTTCTAGGATATGAAAAATAATAAAAAGAGCCTCCTCATCCAGGAGGCTTTTTTTATGACTGTGGCAGACGTATAGCTTCTTCAATTTATTGTTTGCCAACAAAAACTTTTATCGCCGAACAAATTAATTACATTTGCGCCAAAATTGAACAGACATGATAGGAATGATGCTCGTATCGGTGATTTTCTTGAGCATAGTATTGTTTGCTATACCAAATATACTATGGTTAGTTGCTTGGCTTGTATGCAAATGCTTCCACTATGCCCTACCCTACGCGCCATTCGGATGGACAGCCTTCGTATTGGTAGCATTCGCATGGATAGTGCTTGCCTATGGGTATCTTATAGGTCGCTTCAAACTCGACATCAACAAATGGGACTACCAGAACAACAACATTCCAGCCGCTTTCGACGGATACAAGATCGTGCACATCAGCGACCTGCATCTATCGACCTTCGACGATAGTCCTAAGCAACTGCAACGTTTTGTCGATTCGATAAACGCACAGAACCCCGACCTGATATGCTTCACTGGCGACCTTGTTAGCCTCGGCGTAGAAGAAGCCGAGCCATACATCGACATACTTAAACAGCTGAAAGCCAAGGACGGCGTGACCAGCGTTCTCGGCAACCACGACTTCATAATATACCGTCACCGCAGCGATAGCACATTCGACCGCGAAACAGCAGTCGCTCGTCTCGACAGCCTACAACGCAACACCCTCGGATGGCATCTGCTACGAAACGAGAGCTATGTCATCGAGCGCAACGGCGAAAAAATTACCATCGTCGGCGTTGACAACAAAAACTGTACAAACCAGGGCTTCCGCACCATCGACATGGGCGACCTGCCCAAAGCCATGCAAGGTACCGACGGATTCCGCATACTGCTCACCCACGACCCAAGCCACTGGCGCGGCGAAGTTGTCGGACAAACCGACATTCCACTCACACTTTGCGGACACACACATGCCGCACAAGTAAAGCTTTTCGGCTGGACTCCAGCATCGTGGACATTCACCGATACCGACGGCCGCTACGACGAAAACGGACAGACAATGTATATAAATGTAGGTCTCGGCTGCACATTGCCAGCAAGAATTGGAGCCAATGCCGAAATTACTGTCATAACACTAAAACACAAATAAAAAGGAAACTATATACGTGTTGACACAATGTGATTTTTTCCTATGCTCTCTGAGTCATTCCGTAAAACAGAACGAACAGCATAAGGTACGTTGCTTGTGAGTTCGTTTATGCGGAATCTCCAATTGAAAACGTTTCTACAGGAGATTCCGCATAGTTGAACAATATTACGCTCCCCGTTCCGTATCGCGTTATTGTTCTAACTTGCGGAATGACAGTTAATAGCACAAAATTTAGTCAACTTGTATATAGTTACCAATAAAAAAAGGCGGATTTCTCCGCCTTTTTATCTATTGCATATTCCGATTTACTTTACAGGAACATTCTTCAAGGTTTCGACCATGAACTTCCAGAACTTCTCAACCGAAGCAATGTTTACTCTCTCAACCGGTGAGTGCGGATGTTCGATGGTAGGACCAAACGAAATCATATCCCAGTTGGGGTAAACGTAACCCAACAGACCGCATTCCAAACCAGCGTGGATAGCCATAATCTTAGCATCCTCGTTGAACAACTTCTTGTAGCAGTCCTTCATTGTGTTGAGGATTGGCGAATTCATGTTAGGATTCCAACCTGGGTACGAGCCAGAGAATTCAACATTTGCACCAATCAGGTCGAAAACAGTACCAATCTTATACATAGTACCCTTCTTTGCCGATTCTACCGAGCTACGGGTGAGGCACTTAACGCCAAAGTTTCCGTCCTTGCACTCAACGATTGCCAAGTTGTTCGAAGTTTCAACCAAACCAGGCATCGAGTCGCTCATTCTTACCACGCCGTGAGGGCATACGAATGTAGCCTTGATAATCTTTTCGCCGATTTCTTTCTCAACAACCTTTGCTGGCATAGCAACCTTTGCTGCGCAGAGAGCAATGCTCTTTTCGGTTACAGCGAATTCGCTCTTGTAGTAGCCGTCGAACTTTGCAACTTCAGCCTCGAAGTTAGCGCAGTCGGCATTGGCGATGAGAACTATTGCGTAAGCCTCGCGCGGAATAGCGTTGCGCATGTCACCACCCTTGATTTCAGCAAGACGCATATCGGTCTTGTAGAGGCAGTGGTTGAGGAATCTAACGAGGAGCTTGTTAGCGTTTGCACGACCGATGTTGATGTCCATACCGCTGTGACCGCCGTTCAAACCCTTAACATCGATGCGGTAAGCAGTGTAGCCAGCAGGAGCAGCGCATTCGTCATACTTCATAGTTACGTTTACGTCAACGCCACCAGCGCAACCTACGTAAAGTTCGCCTTCGGTTTCGGAGTCGAGGTTCATGAGGATGTCGCCCTTGAGCATACCAGCCTTCAGGTGGTTAGCACCAGTCATACCTGTTTCCTCGTCGATTGTGAAGAGGGCTTCGATTGGTCCGTGAACGAGGTCTTTCGATTCAAGGACTGCCATTGCAGCAGCACAACCCATACCGTTGTCGGCACCGAGGGTAGTCTGGTTTGCGCGTACCCATTCGCCATCGATGATGGTTTCGATCGGGTCCTTAGTGAAGTCGTGAACCTTCTCGTTGTTCTTCTGCGGAACCATATCGAGGTGTCCCTGAAGGATAACGCCCTTGCGGTTTTCCATACCCGGAGTTGCAGGCTTGCGGATTATTACGTTGCCGATTTCATCGACTACTGTTTCGAGACCTAACTTTTCGCCAAATTCCTTAACAAAAGCCACAACTTTTGCTTCGTGCTTCGATGGACGCGGAATCTGTGTCAGTGAATAGAAGTTCTTCCAAACACCCTGTGGATTCAATTTTGTGATTTCACTCATAATTTTATTTGTTTTTTAATTTGTTTGAAATTTTGTTTCGGGATGGCAAATGTAAAAAATATTTCTGAATTGCAAAACTAAAATTAGCTTAAAAAACTTTCCAGACAACCTGCTATTTTATATGGATATTTTTTTGCAAAAAAAAATGCACACGAAAAAAATCTTCTTATCTTTGTAACCTATTTAACCACAAAAAGTAATGTTATGAGGAATATCATTGTAATTTTCGCTTTGTTTTTTTGTGCAATAATATATGCAGGATGTACCAAATGCGGTTGCACAGACCCCGATGCAATAAACTACAGAAAGTCGGCGCAAGAAGACGACGGTTCGTGCGTGTATTTCAATTCGAAGATTATTGGCAAGTACATCTGCACAAGAAAATCAGAACTAGAAAATACTACCGATGAAAATATCGTGCTGGAAATATTTCCAGTGAGAACAAGCAAAAAACTTTTAAGAGCTTGGGACTCTTCATTAGACCTAACATTTCTTATGACCTACGATAATAAAGGGAACCTGCGCGATACCACATTGGCACAAGGTCTTCCCGGATATACGCAACTGGTCTCTGTACATTACAACAGTATCGAAAGTTATGAGACTTCAGTATCCGGAACATACGACAAATTAAAATCCATACTATTGAATTATAAATGCTATAAACTCTCAACATCCCAAAAATATACTCCAGAGCACTACGTTTACACGGGAGCAAAAATTCAAGACTACCCTGCCACATTTGACACACCAGACTATAGGGGACAATGGATAGGCACATACGAAGGCTCAAAATGTACTAGTCGTACATCTGGTCCTGCTGGCATGCAGCAAACATACGAATACACACAAAACGTCACATTGGAAGTATCGCTTACTGATAACGATTCTGTTGTAAGGATTGAAGAAATAACAGACAATCCAGAAATAATGTTCTATTATGTAAAAACAGACGGCACACTAAAAAACATTAGGACGAATGTTGGCTTTTTTTCTAACGATAGCCTTATAATTCAGGAAGTTTCGACTTATAGTCCAGGGGCCAGCGGTAGCACCTCTTACAAATGCAAGAAAAGATAAAACAAATATTCACAAACATATAGTAATAGTAGTAGTCATATAGTATGAGTGCGTTGATATGTCTATTACTATTAATGGCAAATGTAAAAAATATTTCTGAATAAAAAATTAAAATTATTTTTGCAAAAAAATATCTACTTATGAAAAGGTTAGTTTTTATATTGATTTTGGTATTATCAACAAGTACTTTTTCTGTATTTGCACAATTAAAATTAGACAGCCAAGGAAAAACTATAATTGGCAATTTTACATCTTCCTTACGCCTTGAGTGTAGAGGACCTGTTGCATTTACGCGTTGGGGCGAAAGTCTGAAGAAGCAGATGCCAATTAATACAAAGGGTAATGGTTCAATAACTATTAGCGCATCGGAACTATCAGCAGGAATGTACTTGTATTCATTGATTGTGGATGGCAAGGAGATTGGTAGCATGCGTATGATATTGACCGAATAGAAGTGTAAGGATATGAAAAAGTTAATTGTTACCATATTGATCATATTAACAATCTCTATAATTGCTTTTGTTTCATGCGAGAAAGAAGAGGTGGATTATCGCATAAAATGGGCAGGAACTTATATGTGCCAAAAGGAATCCAAGGATAGTATTCAAAATGTTCTTCTGAATGTACTAATGGCAGACGGAGATTCCCTTCTTTATGTAAAGGAAAAAAAAGAGAATGTCCCCTTTGGGTCGGAATATAAATATATAGATATAAAAGTAAAGGTCGATCCGTATGGAGACATGTGGTACGTAAGCGGTATAAATGCACTAAGCTATAACTTTCGTGGCAGTTTTACGGGCGACAGCATATATGTACGCTATAATCTTCTCCTAGGACATAATTTAAAAACTATAACTTTATATAAAGGACAAAAAATAAAAGATTGCTATGAGTAAAATTTTCTTGTTACTATTATATGTAGCTACTGTATTTTTCGGCACATCATGTAAAAAAGGGCAGAGTGATTATAGAATTACTTCAAAATGGTATGGTGTATACGAATGCGAAAAACATACTCATACTAGTAGCTCTTATTCTCCATACGATGTAGATGTTGTTGTGGACATATTGCCTGTGGACGATGACTCTTCCGTATATGTCAGAGAGCGTACAATATACGATATTAACGCACAACACTATGAAGAAGAAGCCAAATTCAAAGCAAAGATTGATATTGATGGTTTTTTTTACGGAGTAAAAACGAATATATATTATTCATGTGTAAACAATTATTATTTCGAGGGTCGTATAAGCAATGACAGCCTATTTATGAAAATGTATAATGGTTATGATACAAAACCTGCAGATAGTATTGCTGCATTCAGCACATATAAAGGTGAAAGAATGATGTAAAAGATAGCACTCATCGCCACAAATATCAACCTATAATTGGGCTAAAAGACGAAAAGAAGAGAAGGCTAAAAGGCTAGCGGAAGGCCAATCCAGCAGAAGACCAGTCGAGCAGAAGGTCAGTCAAGCAGAAGGTCAGTCAAGCAGTTTAGCTGTCAGACCGTCAGACTGCAAGACTGTTAGACTGCGAGCCTGTTAGCCTTTGAGCCTTCATGCCCCAATTCGGCACGGACATTGCAATTCAAAAAGTATGATGTTAAAATAATTTTAAGGTTACGATGCCGTTTATAAGAGGATTGTTTCGTATCTTTGCAGTTTAAATTTTTATGAGATGAAAAAGGTCTTGTTCATTATTATAACAGTTATCTGTGGTGCACAGGCAGTTACGGCACAGATAAAATGGATGGGCATAGAGGAGGCTATGCGCAAGCAGGACTCGATGCCAAAGACAATAATTATCGACATGTACACCGACTGGTGCGGCTGGTGCAAGAAGATGGACGCAGAAACATTCCACGACCCAGGTATAGCATCATACATCAACAACAACTTCTACCCTGTGAAGTTCAATGCCGAAACTACCGATACCATAATGTTCCCCATAAAACACACCGATGAAAAGACTGGCGAAAAAACCACGGAACTCAAGCCTTTCATAAACTTGCAGTCGGGACAACGCTCACCGCACATGCTCGCACAAATGCTCATGAGCGGACGAATGTCGTACCCCACCCTCGTTTTCATCGACTTCGAAGGCAACATTATACCTATTGCTGGATATATGTCAGCCAGCGACCTCGAGCCTATGCTCGTATATTTTGCCGAACGAATCAACAAATACAGCCCTTGGAACGAATACATGGAATGCTTCAATGCTGCCTTTCGTCCCGAACTCGACACTACGGATATGTTCAACGGCTCAATCGACTGGATGGACTTCAACAAAGCTGTGGAAAAAATGAAAACCCAACCGAAGAAACTCCTGCTCTACATATATTCCGACTGGAACTCTAGCAGCAAAATAATGCTCGGCGGCTCATTCAAGGAAATGGCATTGTCAGAATTCATAAACAAAAACTTCTACCCAGTAAAGATCCCATACGACATTACCGACACTCTCAAAATTGCAGGACACGAATTTGTAAACGAAACTGGACAAATGCAGCACCCAAACCAGCTGGTACTCTCGCTGTTACACCCCGACTACCGCATTCCTGCATTCGTCATTTTCGACGAACATGCAACCCACCCGCTTTTTGTTCAGCGCGGATTCTCATCATATATAACCATCGAAAAAATACTAATGTACTTCAACGACAACTTGCAAAATAAAGGTATCGACATCCAAAAATACTACAACGAATACCAGTCTTCATTAAGAGGAAATAATAACAAACAAAATTAAACCAAGGAAAATGCTTAAAAGAATTCTAATCATATTAATCCCCGCAATCTTCGCCGTGTACTACTCGTCGGCACAAGTACCAGTAGAAATCTCGCAAGAAAAAATCCTCGAAAACGGACAGAAGTTCTACCTGCACACCATACAGCAGGGACAAACATTGTACTCGATATGCAAGGCATACTCGGTTGCCGAAAAGGACGTGGTGAACAACAACCCCGAACTTCAGTCGGGAACATTATCTATCGGACAAGTGATACGCATTCCTATCGAAAACGAAATTTCGAAAGACGGCAAATACATCATTTATATGGTGAAGAAAGGCGAAACTTTGTACTCGCTCCTCAAGCGTTTCGATACCACTGAAAAGGAATTCTATGCCGCCAATCCTAAACTCAACAAAAAGGAAAGCATAAAGGCTGGCGACGAAATATACTTCCCTGTAAAGGACAAGAAGCCTGGAAATGTAATCTCAGTCATATCAAAGACCTACGACAAGCCCGATAATCCGGAAGTGCAAGCACGCGACGACAGCAAATACATTTACCACACTGTGGAAAAAGGCGAAACTTTGTACAAGATAACCAAGCAGTACAACATCGAACTTGACGAACTGATAGCCGAAAACCCCAGTCTGGCAGACCGTCCTCTATCGATAAACGAAACAATACGCATACCGCGCAAGAATAACATAGTAAAACCTATCGTATCACAGCCCGAAGTCGAAGACAACCATCACCAAGATGTACTTGCGATAACAGACACTACACCCGTTCAAAACGACGATACCACACAAGTCCGCGACTACAAGCCAGGCGAATGCAATCCCGACGAATGGTACACTCACGGCAAAGAATTCACTGTGGCACTGCTAATGTCGTTTGAAACTGGCGCCAACCTCCGCGACCTTGCCGGACAAGAAAAGAGAAAAGTCCCGCAAAAAATCAGATCTGTCACCGAAAAGGCTGTCGATTTCTATTCGGGATGCCTTGTCGCTCTCGAAAACTTCAAGAACGAGAACGTGAAGATTAAGTTCAAAGCCTTCGACATAGGCAAGGACAATACAATACTTACAACAATGGTTGCCGAAGGAAAACTCGATGGAGTCGACATGATAATCGGTCCCGCATACAAGAGCCAGGTCGACTACCTCAACTCCTTAAATCTCAATGTTCCTATGCTTCTGCCTTTCGTCACCGACGAGACAATACTCAAAAACAATCCATACAACATAATGCTCAATCCGAGCAAGCAAGATATTCGTAACGAAGTCGCAAAATATGCTTCGCAAATCGAAGGATGTAACGCTATTATAGTAAACGGGACTTCCGACGAATCCAAATCTTCGGCTGCAAAATACATCGAGGCTATGAGTAATGCCGGCGTTACCGCCACCGAACTTGCATTCAATGGAAGTAGCATCGAAAACATTGGCAGCTCACTGAAAAAGGGAGTCGAAAACATAATTGTCATCACTTTCGAAACCGAAATGTCAATTACAAGAGTCCTAACACAGGCGTTCAAGCTTACCGACGACTACAAGATTACACTCATAGCCGACCCAAAAATCATGAACTACGAAAGCATCGACCCGAACTATTATGTCGAAGTAAAATACACCTACTTCTCGAACATAAGCATTAACTATAAAGACACCAGAGTGAAGTCGTTCATAAGCAAGTTCCACAATGCTTTCCTCTGCGAGCCTAGCACCGACGCATACATCGCAGCCGATGCAATAAACTACTTTATTCCGCTGCTGCAGAAAGCTGGCAAGGATTTCGCCCCATGCATCGACCAGGACTACATTTACGAAGGTCTAGGTGGCAAGCGTCAGTACCATAAGGATTCCAACTACTTCGACAACTCGTTTAGCAACAAGGAAGTTTACCTTTATACCATAAAGGATGACTACTCGTTCTCCCAAGTTTACCCTAGCGAATCAAACAACTAATAACGCACAACGATGGGAGCACTTACAATGACCGTACAACTGCTATTGGCACTTTCGTTGCTAGTAGTTATCCACGAATTCGGGCACTACCTCGCTGCACGTGCATTCGGCGTAAGGGTAAAGAAGTTCTACCTGTTCTTCGATTTCCCAATGTTTTTTACCCAGCCGACTTTCGCTCTTTTCAGGGCAAAGAAAGTAAACGGCAAATGGATTTTCAGCTGGTTTAGCCGCAATGCACCCAAGGAATACGACGACGACGAAACCACAACCGAATGGGGAATCGGATATTTCCCACTGGGCGGATACTGCGCCATCGATGGAATGGTCGACGAAACTACCTCATCAGACCAGCTCCCTGCAGAACCTAAACCGTGGGAATTCCGCACAAAACCTGCATGGCAGCGACTGATAATAATGATTGGTGGCGTAACGATGAACGTCATCGCAGCAGTACTTATTCTCGGTTTTTCGCATTTGGCATTCACAAAGTCGTACTTGCCAGTCGAAAACGTTCCCGAAGGCATATATCCTAGCGAATACGGACGCTTCCTCGGATTCGAGGCAGGCGACATGATTGCCGAAATAAACGGAAATCCTGTTGAACGATACGAAGATGTGTTCTCGGCAAAGCTGTTCTTCGCAAAGTCGATCACAGTAAACCGCAACGGATACGTCAAGGAAATCGAAATTCCCGACACGCTCTACTCATACATGAAAAGCGGAGGAATGCTTTTCTCTCTTTCCAACCACAAGGTTGTAATCGACAGCGTTGTCGACGGCATGGCAGCCCAAAAAGCTGGCATAAAGCCCAATTCGAAACTGCTAAAAATCGACAACGTCGAGGTTCAAAGCTTCGGACAGATGCGCGACCTGCTCGAATTCAACAAAGGCAAGACCCTCAACTTCGAACTTGCAGCAAACGGTGGCGAATATAGCGTACCTGTCGACATCGACAGCACTGGCAAAATCGGTGTTTTCGTGAGACAACCCGAATACGAAACCAAGGACTACACGTTCGCAACAGCAATGAAATACGGCTGGCGCGACGCCATGGAGACACTTTACGCCAACATCAAAGGCTTCGGTCTTATCTTCAGCGGCAAGGAAAAGGCTCGCGAAAACCTGCAGGGTCCAATCGGCATTGCCAAAGTATATGGCCCTACATGGGACTGGGCACGATTCTGGAAACTTACAGGAATAATCTCCATTATCCTCGCATTCATGAACATACTGCCTATTCCTGCCCTCGACGGCGGACATGTCCTGCTCCTGACAATCGAAGCCATAACTCGTCGCCGACTGCCAAACAAAGTCCTGGACATAATCCAAAGAATAGGACTATTAATTCTGCTCGCACTAATGATTTTCATAATCTTTAACGATATTATAAATCTTTTCTGATATGGACATTAAGCGAATTACTATAATATTAATGATTGCTATTTCCGGCGTATCACTAACGTACGGACAGGAATACCTTGACTTCAACAACAGCTACAACCGTCAAAAACGGGTACTTGTAGTTCCATTTGATGAAAGAATATATTTCAACGATGCCACCGCCGAAATTGCTAGGCGCGACGGACTCAATCACGATGAGATAATGGAATATTTCCGCTATCAGCTGAACCTTTATATCATAAATTCGCTCATCGACTCTTGCGAGATTGTCGACCTTATGATGAACAACACTCGCGAAGACGAAGCCGACATTACTGGTCTATACACCACCATGTCGTACGAGCTGCGTCTAGCCGAATTCGAACTCGACACCGAAAATATGGGAACTCTCGCTCGAAAACGAGCAGAAAAACTTGAGGAAGCACGACGCAAGCAACGCGAGGAGGAGATGAAAAACGCACGCCCAGGAATGAAAAATGGCGAGCTTGTCGGCACACGACAGCAAACCGACGACATGTACCTGCATATCGTAATCGGTCAGCCTGAAGTGCTCAAGGAAATTGCCAGCCGTCGTCGTGTCGATTACTTTTTGTTTGTAAACCAGTTCGACATCAAAACCGATTATCGCGACCCTTACATCAGCGGACAACGCAATGTAAACCGACTGATGCGCGTACATTTCAGCATATACAATGCTAACGGTGATTTTGTTTCGGGCAACTACGCCAGCACAAAAGTCCCAATCTACGAGGACGACAAGGAACGGATTGTCAACCAATACTTCCCCGAAATAATGCGCCAGATATTGAAGAAAATAAAATTCCACTGATATGAAACTTGTTTTAGCAAGCAACAATAAGCACAAACTCGAGGAAATGCGAGCAATCCTCGGCAACGATATCGAAATCTTATCGTTGTCGGACATCAATTGCCACGACGAAATACCCGAAGAACAGGACACAATTGAAGGCAACGCCATGCAAAAGGCACGCTACATACACGATAAGTTCGGAGTCGACTGCTTTGCCGACGACACTGGACTCGAAGTCGAATGCCTTGGCGGTGAACCTGGCGTATATTCGGCTCGTTACGCAGGAGAACACCCGACATTTGCCGACAATATTGCAAAACTTCTCGCCAATATGGAGGGAAAAGAAAACCGCAAAGCAAGGTTCAGAACTGCAATCTCTCTTATTCTCAACGGGGAAGAGCATATCTTCGAAGGCGAGGTAAACGGTCAAATAATAAAGGAGTACCGCGGACACAACGGTTTCGGCTACGATCCTGTCTTCCTTCCCGACGGATTCGAAGAGACATTTGCCGAACTGCCTGCCGAAATAAAAAATAAAATAAGTCACAGAGGAAATGCTGCAAAAAAACTCGCAGAGTTTCTCAACAAACTCCACAAAAAATGAATAAATACGAATCTCTGGCAATAACAATTATCTTTTTAGTTGTGTCGTTCATATCGTCGGCACAAGTAGCCGTAGGACAATGGCAAGACCATTTCTCATACAACAACGGCAAACAGATTATTGTTGTCGACAACACAATATATATGATTTCCGAAAACGGAATACTTAAGTACAACAAGGATAATTCGGAAATTGAAAAATTAACAAAACTCAATTATCTATCCGACATTACCCCTTCTGCTATCGCATACGACGAACAAACTAAAAACATTATAATTGGATACTCAAGCGGAAATATAGATCTTATACACAAAAATGAAATAACAAACATAAACGACATAAAGAAAAAGAACATTAACAGCAGCAAAACCATCAACTCAATAATTGCAAAAAATGGAATTGCATATATTGGCTGCGATTTCGGAATTGTAACCATCGACATCAAACGCGTTGAAGTAAAAGAAACATGGTTTTTCGGCAACAATGGGTCTTACGTGCATGTGAACGACATGGATTTTAACGACAACGACATATATGTTGCAACAACAACAGGAGTATATAAAGGTAACATTGACGAAAATCTTGTTGACTTCTCAAAATGGACAGAACTTTCTGACGCAGAACAGCCTCCATTAGCATGGATGAAAGGTGGAAACTACAATACCCTTAAATATTTTCAGGACAAACTTATTGTAAACTACAAAAGTCCACAAGAAAACAACGACACTATCATGGCATACGACGGTACTACATGGACGCATGTTATAAACGACCGCAGATTTACAAATAATATTTCCGGCAACAACGACACTCTAATTTGTTCTACAGGTTCGGCTCTTTATACTTATGGCAGAAACCTCGAATCAACAGGTGAATACTGGTTCTACAAGACCGAATATAGCTGGATAAACACCAATGCCACGCATGCAATAATATATGACGATAAAATATGGATTGCCGACAAGGAAAATGGACTTTGCTGGATTAAGGACAATACCGGAGGCATAATCGACATAAATTCGCCTCAAAGCAACAAAGTATTCGACATTTCTTCTTCAAAATCAAGGATAATGGCAGTGAACGGAGGTTACATATCTTCGCTTGTGCCGACATGGAAATCATTACAATTATATATATACGAAAACTACGAATGGAAAACTAAGACAACATCGAATTTTCCCGAACTTGCAGAAATGACCGATTTCGTATCAATTACCTTCGATCCAAACGACGAAAAGAGATATTTCCTTTGCTCATGGACAAAAGGTCTTGTAGAATTCAGACAAGACCAGTTCTACAAATCTTATAACGAGACAAATAGCACAATGGTTCCAATCGACGGATCAGAAATGATAAGAACAGGTAGTGCTGCATTCGACGGCAACGGAAATCTTTGGGTAACAAACTCACTGGCGTCTAAATGCCTCCACGTAATGACTAAAGATGGCAGATGGACTGGATTTTCATTTCCAAACATGGTAAAAAACATCACAAAACTAATCGTCACTAGTAGCGGGAAAAAATGGATGGTATTAGGACAATCCGGCGGTTTATTTGTATTCGACGACAACGGCACACCTGAAGACAAAACCGACGACCGCTACAAACACCTAACAGTATGCAATGAAAACGGTGAGACTGTAAGCAATGACGTATACTCAATCGCCGAAGACAAGAACGGATACATCTGGGTTGGCACGGCTAAGGGCGTTGTCGTATACTACAATCCCGACAAGGTATTCGACAACTCGACATTCTGGGGACGACAGATAAAAGTACCTCGCAACGACGGCACCGACAACGCCGACATCCTGCTCTCGGCCGACGTTGTAACCGCAATATGCGTAGATGGTGCTAACAACAAATGGTTTGGCACTCAAAACGGAGGAGCATACTACACCAGCTCCGACGGAATCGAAACCATACACAATTTCAACACTACTAACAGCGCAATACCAAGCGACAACATATTGGCAATAAGTATAGTTCCCGAAACTGGCGACGTATTTTTTGCCACCCCAAAGGGTATCATTTCGTACCGTGGCACTGCTACCGAAGGATCCGAAACATACGACGAAATACTCGCCTTCCCCAATCCAGTTCGCTCCGACTACTACGGACCGATAACAATTAAAGGTCTTGTAGCCGGCTCAATTGTCAAAATTGCCGACATTGCAGGTAATATTGTTTACGAAGCCAAGTCGACTGGAGGCCAACTGGTCTGGGACGGACGCAACCTAAATGGGAACCGTGTAGCGTCTGGCGTTTACATCGTCTTCGCATCCACCGAAATCGGAGAACAAAAATCAACGACAAAAATTCTATTCCTAAAATAATGGATAATTGACAATGGACAATGTATAATTGATAATCTGTGGCGACGCGGTGTGCCACGTCGCTACAAATCATCAAATTATCAACCTTCAGCTCAGCGCAAGCTAAATCTTTGAATTATTAAATGCTCCTCAAGACCGAAGCCATAGTACTCAACCGCATCAAATACACCGACAACTCCTTCGTCGTCAACCTATTCAGCCAGGCTAAAGGGAAAATATCGGTACTTGCACGCACTTCGCACAAGGCAGGACTAAAAGCCAACCTTTTTGCACCGCTCAACATAGTACAGACCGAATTCAGGCTGAAGGATACGCGTTCGGTTCAAGCAATGTCGTACTGCGAACTCGTAAAAAGCCCTGCTGCCATCGACACCAGCATCGAAAAAATATGCATATCGCAGTTCATTGCCGAAATAATAATGAAAATGGTACGCGAAGAGGAACAGAACCTCACTCTATACGATTTCTTCCGCAGCACCATCGATGCAATCGAAAGCGCCGAAACCAACATTGTCAACCTGCACATAATTTTCCTCAAGGAATTCGCCAAGCACCTCGGATTCGAAATCACAAACAACTTCTGTAGCGAAACCCCTTACTTCAATTCGCGCGAAGGAATGTTTCTCCCATTTTTTACTTCCGACGAAGAATCGTTCGACCAACAGCTTAGCCTCGCATTCTCACAAATGTTATCAACAACCTACGACAGCAATGTCATCAGGCTTTCGTACCAATATCGCCGCAAAATAATAGAGAACATGCTGGACTACTACAAGATACACACCGAAAACTTGTCTGAAATAAAATCGCTGAAAGTTCTCAATGAAGTTTTTGCAAAAGAATAAATTGTTCAAACAAAAAAATAAATATTATACTTGCGCTTCAATATAATACGTATCTTTGCATAATATGAAGAAGTCTGTTTTTTACAGTATCGTATTGGCGGTCATAATCTTAACGATTGCGCTATTACCATGCAAATCAGCAGGGCAGACCACTTTGCAGCTAAAAATTTCGCCAATAGGCGCACATTTCTTCAAAGAACCCAACAAAAAGAACTTCGAAAATAAAATAGATGCTAACGCAACATTCGTACTCGAACCATGCGTAATTCTTGGATTCGAAACCTACGTTGTGAGCGACATCCTCTGCGTAAGAGGCAACTTCGGTGGTCTTAGCGACGCCATATCAAAACCTGGACTTTTCATGCAGTTGGGCTTGAAAGTTAGAATGTTCCAGATTTACCGCAACTCGCTCAGCTTTGGTGCCGGGCTTATGGGCTACGGTCACGAATGCTGGAGCACTGTGCCCAACTACGAACAGGAACACGGATGGGTCCAGAACGGCAAATGGGAATACTCGCTGGGCTTCCTTGCCGACCTCGAATACGCAATCTTCCTCAACGACAAGAGCGACATAATGTTCAACCTGTCGTACGGATACCAGAAGAAAACATTTAACATTACTATTGGATACCGATACTGGCTGTCTTCAATTATCAAGCACCCAATTAAGTGCGGAAGCTGCCCGTTCACAAAAACAAAAAATTCATGGAAAAAGTAGAAGAGAGAAAAGCTACGAGGACCTTTGATATCCTCGACATTTATAGCAACGAACACGCAGACCTTGAGGTTGCATTTGCACACAAGGACAAAGGCGAATGGATAAAATACACACCTGCCGACTACTGCAAGTACTCACACATGTGCGCCTGCGCACTTATCAACGCAGGACTGCAGAAAGGCGACAAGATAATAAGCATTTCGCAAAATCTGCCACACTGGAATATCCTCGACATGGCTATTTCGATGGCTGGACTTGTTCACGTGCCAGTATACCCGACACTCAACAATGCCGAACTCGAGTTCATAATGCGCAACTGCGAAGCAAAGATGGTATTCGTGTCGAATGCTAAGCTTTTTGCGAAAGCAAAGCAAGTTATCGAAAACCTTGAGTCTAAGCCGCGCATATACACATTTACCGATGTTGCCGACGCCGACAACTGGACATCGCTGATGGTAGACGCCAAAGGCAAGGAAGATGAACTGATGAAGATTGTCGAGAAACGCAAAAAGGAAATCAACGAGGACGATGTATTCTCGCTCGTATACACCTCGGGAACAACAGGCAACCCAAAGGGCGTAATGCTTTCGCACAAGAACATCCTGTCGAACTCGTACGGTGTTCGTCCTATTATCCCTGCCGAATACAAGCAGCGTGCTGTTAGTTTCCTGCCTTTGTGCCATATTTACGAACGTATGATGAACTACGCTTTCCAGATAAAGGGCGTATCGATTTACTACGCCGAAAGCCTTGGCACCATCATGCGCGACGTACAGGACGTAAAGCCTCATATTTTCAACATGGTACCGCGTGTCGCCGAAAAATTCTACGACAAGATTGTGGCTATGGGAAAAGACTTCTCCCCATTCAAGAAACATGTTTTCAACTGGGCGCTCAAAGTTGGCGAAAAGTTCGACGTTCGCAACAACAACTCGGCATTCTACAGGTTCCGCCTCAATATTGCCCGCAAGCTCGTCTTCAAGAAATGGCAAGAAGCCTTCGGTGGCAACATCATTGTAATTGTCGCTGGTGGCTCGTCGCTTAGCCTGCACATCTCAAAACTGTTTGCAGCAGCCAACCTGAAGATTTGCGAAGGCTACGGTCTTACCGAAACGTCGCCTGTGATAGCCGTAAACTGGCCTGCATGGGACAAGTCGATGCTCGGAACTGTTGGTCCAGTGCTTGAAGGCGTTACCGTAAAAATAGACGACGACGGCGAAATCCTTGCCAAAGGTCCAAACATCATGAAGGGCTACTACAACAACGAAGAGGCAACTCGCCAGGTTATCGACGAGGACGGCTGGTTCCACACTGGCGACATCGGCGAACTTGTCGACGGAAAGTTCCTCAAGATTACCGACCGCAAAAAGGAAATTTTCAAGATGTCGAACGGAAAGTACATCGCTCCACAGGTTATCGAAAACAAGCTCAAGAACTCAAACTTTGTTGAACAGGTAATGATTATCGGTGAAAACGAAAAGTTTGCCAGCGCACTCATATCACCGGACTTCAACTACCTGCACTTCTACGCTTCGAAGCACAAACTGCACTTCCGCGACAATGCCGAACTTATTAAGGATCCGAACGTTATCAAGAAATATCAGGGCGAAATCGACAAGTTGAACGCAACTTTGAGCGAATACGAATGCATCAAGCGTTTCCGCCTCGTATGCGAGGAATGGTCGCAGGATAGCGGTGAATTGTCACCTACCCTCAAGCTCAAACGTAATGTTATAAAGAAGAAATACGCTTCGGTAATCGACGAGATTTACATGCACCAGGACGAGCAGCAACAAGGTCCTGCAAATCCAAATGTTATCATCGGAAAGATTACCGACGGAATGAAGAAACTTGTTAACATCGGTAGCTCGAAGCACTAGAATGGAAAACGATTTCTTGAAGCAAATAAGAGTAAGTCTCGACGGAAATACCTTCGTCAAGATTACTCTTTCGTCGCCACTAAGCAAAGATGCCGAAGTGCGGAACATCTACATCAAGCAAGTGGAAATCAAAGGCGAGCGAAAGCTCAGTTTCACTTACCGCTACCAGAAGCGTGACATTGTGAAGAACTTCGCCATCGACGAAGGCATCGCCAATATCGCCAAGCACATTGGCGAGGAGTTCCGCTTTGCCACGCTGTTTACTATCACAGGCGACTTCGTAATGCAGCACAACGGCGACCACTTCAAGATGAAACGTCAGGAGGCCAGCATTACCGAACTGCCATCGCTTAGCCACGACCGCAATAAAAACCGCAAACTCGAAGCTTCCGAAGGCAAGAAATACCTACATCTGCTCGGAATTACCGATGCCAACGGCAACGTAAACCCAAAGTCGCAGGACAAGTTCAAGCAAATAACACACTACATCGAGATTCTTAGCAGCCATATTGGCACGCTACCCACCGACAGCACAATAACTGTCGCCGACATGGGAAGCGGCAAAGGCTACCTTACTTTCGCTCTATACGACTACCTTGCAAACACTCTCAAGTGCAAGGCTGATGTCACCGGCGTCGAGATTCGCCACGACATGGTGGAACTTTGCAACAAATATGCGAAGGAATCGGGATTCGACGGACTACATTTTGCAGAGAGCGCAATCGACAGCTACAATGCCGAAAAACTCGATATGCTAATTGCCCTTCATGCCTGCAACACCGCTACCGACGATGCTCTTGCCAAGGGCGTTTACGCTGGAGCACAGGTAATTGTGGCTGCGCCATGCTGCCAACACCAGATACGCGGTGAAATGGAAAGCGGCAAGCCTAACGAAATATTGTCACCAATTTTGCGCCACGGCATATTCATGGAACGTCAGGCCGAACTCGTTACCGATAGCATAAGAGTACTTTTCCTGCAATATTTTGGCTACAAGACCAAAGTCGTTGAGTTCATTTCCGATGCACATACGCACAAGAATGTGATGATTATCGCAACAAAATCGAGCGTAACTGACGAGCAAAAGCAGAAAATACTTGCACAACCGGACGCTCTCAAGACATTCTTTGGCATAAAACAACACTATATCGAAACAAAATGGCAGAAATAAAGGCTATAGTTTACGAATCGAACACTGGGTTCACAAAGGAATATGCCGAATTGCTATCGAGCATAATAAAAGTTCCTGCCATCCCTGTCATCGACAACTCGATGATTTTCGATAACCGTGAAGCGGTAATATTTCTCGGCTGGGTTTGCGCAGGCAAGATTAACGGCTTGAGAATGGCAAGGCTGAAATACAATCCGATGATAATAGCTGCTGTAGGCATGACGCCTATGAGCGACAAGTACGCCTTTACTCTGGCACAACAGAACAACATCGACGTACCGTTCTACTATTTGCAGGGCGGACTGCATCGCGAACGCCTCAAAGGCTTCTACAAGTTAATGTTCAAGATGGTGTCTGGTCCGGTACTGCGCAAAGCAGAAAAGGGCAAGTCACAACTCAGCGAAAACGAAAAACAGATGGTTAGCCTCATAAAAAACGGTGGCTCGTTTGTCTGCCGAGAAAACCTCGAAGAATTAATAAAGAAATATGAAGAAATAAATAATATGCTGAAACTATCGTAATGAACGTTTAAGTTTCTGTATTTTCAAGGTTTTAAAATTTGAAACTTATATATAATTCAATTGTAGCAAAACATTATTCTTTGATTAATCAAAATATTAAATCAATCTGAAATCGTTCTTCCAAAATCGCAAATATTATTGTATCTTTGCGCCTGCAAATTTTCAGAGAAAATTTAAACTCAAATTATTGATTAATAAAAGTTTATAACATGACAAAAGAAAAAATATTTTCAAAGCAGTGGTTCTTTTCCTACTTTTTGGTCTTCATCGGCAGCCTCTTGTTTGCCGTTGGCGACGTTATGTTCGTCAACCCCTACCTCATGGCTCCAGGCGGAACCTACGGTCTGTCGAACGTTCTTAATGCCATTTGGCCTTGGAAGATAAGCTTGTACGCAATCTGCATGGACGTTCCGCTGCTCATAATCGGCACGCTGATTCTTGGTCCGAAGTTCGGAGTGAAGACAATTGTCTCGACAATCCTCATCTTCTGCTTCACCTTCCTGCTCGAAATGTTCTGGGGCTATACACCTATTATACATGACGGTCCGATAATGGCGGCTCCTATCGACGGCATCAGCATGGTCGAAATCGCCAACAACGGCGGCTGGTTCATCCCCGACTATTTCCTCAACACGGTTGTTGCCGGCATCATCTACGGTCTTGCAATCGGTTTGGTATTCAAGTCGGGTGCAACATCTGGCGGCAGCGACATCATCTCGATGATATTGCATAAGTACACCAAGATTTCACTTGGCACTCTAGTACTCATCGTTGACAGCTGCATCACTCTTACTTCGCTCTTCCTCGGTGACTTCCGCCTGCCAATCTACTCGATAATCCTTATCTTCATCGAGAGCAAGGTAATCGACATAGTAGTAGAAGGTGTAAAGAGCTACAAGACAATCTTCATCGTCAGCGACAAGTACGAGGAAGTTCGCCAGATGATTATCAACGACCTCGAGCGCGGTGGCACCTGCATGAAGGGTATCGGAATGTACAACGGCAAGGAGCGTAACTTTATATACACAACCGTTTCGCGCCGCGAGTTCACCCACCTCAAGGAACAAATCTACGACATCGACCCCAACGCTTTCATCAATGTAATCGACAGTAACGAGATTCTCGGTAACGGATTCAAGGCGATAAAAGAATAATAGGAATCATTAATAAAAAACGTAGAGACGCAATGCCTTGTGTCTCTACGTTTTTTTATCGGGTAACACATAATATATTTTCCTTACATTTGCAGAAAATTAATCGACCATGACCAAACTGCACGAACTGTTCTGGACATTCTTCAAGATAGGCGCTTTCACCATCGGGGGCGGCTACGCGATGATTCCGCTCATGGAGCAGGAAATCGTCGACAGACGCAAGTGGCTCGGCAGGGAGGAATTCATGGACACCATGTCGCTGGCACAGTCGATGCCTGGCATCTTTGCGGTGAACATGGCGACAAACGTCGGTTTCCGCACACGCGGATTTATAGGCGCATTTACAGCCGTCATGGGCAACGTGCTAATGCCAATTATTATGATTATTGCAATCGCCATGTTTTTCCGTCAGTTTAGCGACAACCTAGTGGTTGAAAGCATTTTCAAAGGCATTCGTCCTGCCGTAGTCGCACTCATTGCCGCCCCAGTTTTCAAGATGGCAAAGACAGCAAAAATTTCGTGGAGCAACTTCTGGATACCTGTGGTTGCCGCACTGCTGATATGGCTTCTCGGAGTGTCACCCGTGATAATAATCCTTGTTGCGGGAATTGGCGGATTCGTTTATGGCAAAATCAAAGGCAGAAAGGAGGCTAAAAAATGATTTTCTGGCAACTTTTCTACACTTTTCTCAAGATTGGCATCTTTACCTTTGGCGGAGGATATGCCATGGTGGCACTCATACAGAACGAAGTGGTGGTCGAAAACCAATGGATGACTTCGCAGGAATTCACCGACGTGCTTGCAATCAGTCAAGCAACACCCGGACCTCTTGGCATAAACACGGCAACCTACACAGGGTATACGGCGGTCGTAAATGCAGGATACCCCGAATATATGGGCGTACTTGGCGCATTTTTGGCATCGTTTTCGGTAATTTTGCTTCCTTTCCTGCTGATGCTTATTATAACAAAGGTGCTTCTGAAACACAAAGACAACCCGACTTTAGCCAATATTTTCCTGATTTTGCGCAAGGTCGTGGTAGGATTGATTGCTGCTTCGGCTCTGCTGCTTACTTCTACCGAAAATTTCGGCTCGCCAAACGAATCGACATTCAGATTCGTCCTTAGCATATTAATTTTTATAGGTGTATTCATAGCATCGTACAAGTTCAAGAAAAGTCCAATATTGCTGATTCTCATATGCGGAGCGATTGGTTTTCTGGCGTACGGATTGCCGGAGATGGTTTGAATACGGTATAAGATTCAAGGTTCAAAGTTTAACGTTCAAGGTTCAAGGGGGGCGTGATTCTCAAAAATCCAATTTTAAGAACATTTTCAGAAGAAAAATTCACCTTTTCCACATTATTATTTCATTTTTACCTGCAATTTTACAGACAAATGGGCTATATAATTTCTTCAACAATTTATATAACAGCAAAATATTCAAAAAGTTATCAAAAAGCATATATACAATGCAAAAAAATCATTTTTTTTCAGAATTTTTACAATGATATGTTGTAATTTCGCGACATAAATTTAACCTAAAAAACTACTTTTTATGAGCGGACTATTTGGAGTCGTTTCGAGAGAAGCCTGTATAACAGACCTTTTCTACGGAACAGACTATCATTCCCACATGGGAACAAAGCGTGCTGGTATCAGTACAGTCGAAGAAAGCGGTAAATTTCACCGTAACATCCACAGCATCCAGAACTCCTACTTCAGGACAAAGTTCACCGACGACCTGCATGAAATGCTGGGCAACCTCGGCATTGGCGTAATTAGCGACACCGAATCGCAGCCAATAGTTGTGAACTCGCACCTCGGACGATTTGCAATTGTAACCGTGTCGAAAATCAACAACATCCCCGAATTGGAGAAGAAATGTCTGTCAGTTAACCAACAGTTTACCGAAATGAGCATGGGCACAACCAACCCCACCGAACTCGTTGCTCTGCTAATCACTCAGGGCAAGGACTTTACCGACGGCATACAGAATGTTTACCGCCACATCAAGGGAAGTTGCAGCATGCTGATACTTACCACCGACGGTGTTATCGCAGCACGTGACTTATATGGTCGTACTCCGCTTACCATCGGTCGCAAGGGCTCGAGCTACGCTATTGCATCGGAAAGCCACAGCTACCTCAACCTCGACTACAACACTACTCGTTTCATAGGTCCTGGCGAAATCGTAAAGGTTACACCAAACGGAATAGAACAGATGCTTGCACCGAACAACAAGATGCAGATTTGCTCGTTCCTGTGGATTTACTACGGTTTCCCATGCGTAGAATACGAAGGAATCAACGCCGAGGAAGTTCGCTACAAACTCGGACATGCTATGGGACAAAAGGACGACATAAAGGCCGACTTCGTATCGGCAATTCCTGATTCAGGCATCGGAATGGCACTCGGTTATGCCGAAGGTGCCGGTATTCCTTACAAGCGTGGTGTTGCCAAATACACTCCTACTTGGTCACGTAGCTTTATGCCAGTAAACCAAGAGACAAGAAATCTTGTCGCAAAGATGAAGCTCATCCCCAACCGCAAGGTTCTCGAAGGTAAGGAAGCTGTTTTCTGCGACGACTCTATAGTTCGTGGAACACAATTGCGCGACAATGTGAAGATGTTGTACGACTGTGGTGTTAAGCGTGTACATGTTCGTATAAGCTGCCCACCGCTGGTTCACGGATGCGAATTCCTGAATTTCTCGGCTTCGAAGACCGATATGGAACTTATAGCTCGTCGCTGCATCGAGGAACTCGAAGGTGGACATATTCGCAACCTCGAAGCCTACAAGGACGAAACTTCGCCTCAGTACGCCAAGATGGTTGAGATGATCCGCCAGCGCGTTGGTGTCGATACGCTCAAGTTCAACACCTTGCAGACCGTTTGCGATGCTGTTGGTCTTCCACGCGAACAGCTCTGCCTGCATTGCTTCGACGGTGCATCGTACGGATACTAGGAAATAAACAACTAACATAATGTTCGGGGCGAATAATCGTTCCGAACATTTTTTATATGACCATCACATTTATTTTATTATTGTGCGCTGGTTTCCGCGTTGTCACAATTTTTGCGTTGCTACGCGGCAAAAATGTGCGCCAACGCTCCGAAAACGAACACTCTGTTCTGCTGACATACAACCTCTACGAGGTTATTGATTGTTTTAAAATTATTCCATATATGTTATCTTTGTGACCTTTTAATTTGCCATGCTCGAAAACCTTGGACTATTCGGACTATTTCTCGGGTGCCTGCTGTCGGCGACGATAATACCGTTTTCGTCGGAAGCATTGGTATCGGGAGCGTCGTTGTTGGGCTACAACGTGTGGATTATCGTCATCGTGGCAAGTATAGGCAACACCATCGGCGGAATGATCAGCTTCGGCATGGGATGGCTGTGCAAATGGGAATGGCTGGAGAAATATTTCAGGGTAAAGCGCGAAAAGCTAGAAAAGGTACATCGCCGTGTGGAAAAATACGGATGCGCCGCCGCTCTGCTCACCTGGCTGCCGATAGTTGGCGACATAATTGCCATTGCTATGGGACTACTTCGTACCAATCCGTACATTACCGCAGTGCTTATGTTCGTTGGGAAATTTGTGCGCTATCTGGCTGTGGTAGGAATAATGAATTGGGCATTCTTGTAGCACGTTTTTTTCCATTCGTTTGGACTATCGGCAATAATAATTTAACTTTGCGCAAAATTTATACAGACAATGAAAAACAAAAGGGTAATAGTACCGATCGCAATAATACTGGGCGTCATACTTCTTGACCAAATTCTCAAGATCTGGGTAAAAACCCACATGATGATTGGCGAAGAAATACACATTTTCGGCGACCGCGTAATGCTTAAGTTTGTCGAAAACCCAGGAATGGCATTCGGCATGGAATTCGGTGGCAACTGGGGCAAACTTGCACTCAGCATTTTCAGAATTCTTGCCGTCGGCGGACTTATCTGGTATCTTGTAACATTGATAAAGAAGAAAAGCAACCTGTTCATAATATCATGCATCTCGCTGATAATTGCAGGTGCAGCAGGAAACCTCATCGACTGTGCATTCTACGGCATGATGTTCAACGAAAGTTTCGGACAAGTGGCACAGATTTTCCCCGACGGTGGCGGTTATGCTGGATTCCTGGCAGGAAATGTGGTGGATATGTTCTACTGCCCCGTTATAAGATGGGGAACCCCACCCGACGAATCCATTTTCTTCCGCCCGATATTCAACCTCGCCGACTCCGCCATCACAATCTCGGTTTTCCTGATGATAATATTCTACAAGAAACTTATCCCTGCAAAGGACGAGAAAACCGAAGACGGCACCGAAAAGCATGCTGAGACAAAGACGGAATAATTTTTGCAACATTGTCAAAAAAAATTGCCATGTCGAAACCGAAAAAAATATCAAAAAGCGCAATTGTTGCCGAACCCAAGGAAATCAAACCGTTGGCGACTCCAAAGGCTAAAATCGGATTTGTACCGATAATTATCCTTGCGGTTGTTTCGCTTGCCCTGTACATCAACACTTTGCGCAACGACTATGCACTCGACGACTCGATGGTGCTCATCCGCAACTCGTTCACACAGGAAGGCGTTTCTGGCATCGGCGACATATTCAAATACGACACTTTTACTGGCTTCTGGGTGTTCAACGACAGCACTCGCACGGTGGAACAGATTGTCAAGGAAAAGAAACTCCTTGCCGGTGGGCGTTACCGTCCTCTGTCGCTTGCAACTTTTGCCATCGAAATAGAGCTTTTCGGCAAGGACTTCTACGACGAAAACGAAGTTTACGTCGGACAGGGCTGCCCTGCCGTGAACCACGCCATGAACGCAATTTACTATGCGCTCACAGTGGTTCTGCTCTACCTCATCTTGGTAAGACTGTTCCCGCGCAAGGACAATTCGTGGTGGTTTTCGATTCCGTTCATTGCCGCACTGCTGTTTGCATTCCATCCTATTCATACCGAAGTCGTAGCTAATGTAAAAGGTCGCGACGAAATCCTGACCTTGCTCGGCTCGCTGGCTGCCCTGTGGTGGTCGATAAAGTACATCGACAGCAAAAAAATGTACTATCTCATACTTTCGGGACTGGCTCTGCTGTGCGGACTTTTCGCGAAGGAAAACGCAATAGTGTTCCTTGCCATCGTTCCTCTGACTTTATACTACTTCACAAACGCCAAATGGAAGGAAATCGGCAAGGTGATGATACCGCTTGCTGTGGCTTCGGTAGCATTTCTGGCAGTTCGTGGAATGGTGCTAGGCTGGGAGCATACAGAGCAGACAAAGGAACTCATGAACGACCCATTCATCAATATGAATTTCTCCGAAAGGTACGGCACTATATTCGTTACTCTACTGATGTACATTAAGTTGCTGTTCGTTCCACATCCGCTAACCTACGACTACTACCCGTGGCAAATTCCAAAGACCGAACTTTCGGACGGACTTGCTCTGCTGTCACTGGTAATATACTTGGCATTAGGCATTTACGCAATTTATGGAATGATAAAGAAAAAGGATATCGCCTCGTATTCGATTCTTTTCTTCCTGATTCCGCTGGCACCGGTCTGCAACATTTTCTTCGCAGTAGGAACACTGATGAACGAACGTTTTGTATTCATCTCGTCTATCGGATTTTGTTTGCTCGTTGCGTGGTTCTTTGCCGAAGTGCTACCTAAAATCACAAAAAATGTAGCTGCAGCAAAATATATTACCGCTGTTGTCGGAATAATAGTATTGTGTCTTTTCTCGCTTAAAGTTGTGTCGCGCAATGCCGACTGGGAAAACGACACCGTACTTTTTACCACCGACGTGGAAGTCTCGTCGATGTCGGCAAAAGGCAACTGCGCCGCTGGAGGCCGTTTGCTCGAACGCGCACAGTCGAAAGCTGTGAAGGACGACAAGGAACTTCACGACGCACTTTGCGAAAAAGCAATCAAGTACCTCAAGAAATCCAATGAAATTTACGCAAGCGACGGCAAAAAGGACTATAAAAAGCACAGTTCGAGTGCCGTTTACAGCGACGCGATGAACCTTCTGGGCAACTCCTATTTCGAAATTGGCGACATTGCCAAAGCACTGGATTCGTACACAAAAATCATTGCCTTATATCCGCAGCACGACATTGCAAACGGCAACATACATGTGGTACTGATGCAAACTCCTGGAATGCTCCGCAATAAACTTACCACATCGACGGTTCCCGAACTTCTCGAAGTGCTTGGCACCCTTATACAAGTAAAGCCCGAATGCGGTGAAGCCTACTATGTGCTTGGCGTTATGTATGGCCGCGAACTCGGCAACATGGAAGCTTCGATACAATGCTTCGAGAAAGCTGAGACTTGCAAATTCGAGAAAAATGCATCGTACTACAAGGACTTGGGTGTGGCATACGGAATTTCGGGCAACTACGCAAAATCAATCACCGCCCTCGAAAAGGCAATCGAGCTTGACCCCGACGACGACCTAACATACACCAACCTCGGCTACACCTACATGAATCTCGGCGACAATGCCAAAGGTCAGGAATATATAAGCAAGGGCGAAATGCTAAAACAGAAAAAGGCAGAAAATGATAAAAAATAAAAAGATAGTTGTTGTACTTCCCGCCTACAACGCAGGACAAACGCTCGAACAGACATACAACGAGATTCCGTTCGACATTGTTGACGATGTGATTCTAGTAGATGATTTCAGCCACGACAATACCGTGGAAGTAGGCAAAAAACTTGGTATCAAGAACATAATAGTCCACGAGAAAAACAAGGGCTACGGAGGCAACCAGAAGTCGTGCTACAATAAGGCTCTCGAACTTGGTGCCGACATTGTGATAATGCTCCACCCCGACTACCAGTACACGCCAAAGCTAATTGAATCGATGTCATACATCATTGCCAACGGTGTTTATCCTGTGGTGCTCGGCTCGCGCATACTTGGTCGCGGTGCTCGCAAGGGCGGAATGCCTCTTTACAAGTATTGGTTCAACCGAATGCTTACCTTCACGCAGAACCTGCTTATGCACCAAAAATTGTCGGAATACCATACCGGATACCGCGCATTTTCGGCAGAGGTGCTTCGCGCAATCAACTACAACGTCAACTCCGACGATTTTGTCTTCGACAACCAGATGCTTGCACAGATTTTCTATGCAGGCTACGAAATTGCCGAAGTCACCTGCCCAACCAAATATTTTAAGGAAGCCAGCTCGATAAACTTCAGACGCAGCTGCAAGTACGGTTTTGGTGTAATACACACCTCGTTTTTGTATTTGTTCAACAAGATGCACTTGTGTAAGAGCAAGATTTTCAGGGGCTAGCCTGTTAGCTTATACTTCCGTAATCCACTTTATTTTTATTCAACTCTTTCAACGCTTTTACCAGCAACTGATTTTCTGGCTTCGATAGGTCTGGGTCGTCGTCGAGGATTTCGTTGGCAATGTCGCGCACATACTGTATAAGTTGTCCATCTTGACTAAGGCTTGCCATCTTGAGGTCGAAAGCAAAACCGCTCTGCTGCTTGCCTTCCATATCGCCAGGGCCACGCAACTTGAGGTCTGTCTCCGAAATTTCGAAGCCATCGGTACTGTTGACCATTGTGGATATGCGGCTGTAGGCATTTTCGGACAACTTGTTCTTAGTCATAAGTATACAATACGACTGCGCAGAGCCACGTCCCACCCTGCCACGCAACTGGTGCAACTGCGACAAACCGAACCGTTCGGCACTTTC
>JAEEGL014248832.1_pt1 | contig 33067 bp, 29 predicted proteins | sample 9134231 | NCBI WGS metagenome assembly JAEEGL01 (sample SAMN16246548, study PRJNA631951) | gut metagenome | biome: gut microbiome; feature: rumen; material: fiber-attached | host: Bos | place: Iran: Karaj | collected 2018-10 | reverse complement strand
TAAGTGCAGCAGGATCCTTACAGGCAGAACCTGCTGCGGCACTAAACGAGACGGATCTGCAGGATGATGAACGTGTATACTGCCTGGCTTCCGTAAGCAAGGTCTATGCAGCGGCAGCAGTAATGCAGCTTGCGGACAGGGGACTGGTAGACATTGATGCGCCGGTTACGGAATACATCCCGGATTTTAAGATGGCGGATCCAAGATATAAGGATATCACAGTCAGGATGCTGATGGATCACACGTCGGGGATCATGGGAACAACACTTATTAACGAAACGTTATATGCGGATCATGACGTTGATGCGGAAAGTATTCTGCTTGAAAACCTGGCGAAACAGAGGCTGAAGGCGGATCCAGGAGAATATGCAGCATACTGTAACGACGGCTTCGGTCTGCTGCAGATCATCGTAAGGAACGTCAGCGGTATGAGCTATACAGATTTTATTACAAATGAGCTTGCGGCTTCCCTTGGCTTAAGCCACACCGGCACCGCGGAAAATGCCGACAAGCTGGGAAATCCGGTCAGTGTATATGTAGGCGGCCTTCCGAATGATTACGAATACTGTATGGACTTTGGTTCCGGCGGCATCTGCGCCACTGCATCAGATGTGGCGGTATTCGGAAGTTCCTTCTTTACCGGCAGTGATAGTCTGATAAGTCCGGAGCTGGCAGATGAAATGAAAGAATGTTGGACGGATTCCGATAATGCATATCTGGACGGCTGCGGTCTTGGCTGGGATTATGTCGAGTCCCTTAAGTATGAGCGTGAAGGCGTTCAGGTGCTTGGCAAGGGCGGTGATGTGCGGACCATGCATTCCCATTTGATGGTTGCACCGGATGAAAAGATAAGCGTGGCGGTTTTATCAAGCGGCGGAGGAAGTCAGTTTTGCGGGCTCATGTGTGAAGCTCTGCTAAATACTGCACTTGAAGAGCAGGGGATAGCAGTGCAGGATCTTAAGCCGGTCGATGTCAATATTGTGGAAACCATTCCCGAAGAAATAAAACAATATGCAGGATACTACAGTTTTAATGATGCTCCGGCGGTGGGACTTGCCAAAGTGAGCTTTCCCGGTCAGGGATCGATGTTCCTTGAGGTTGAAAGTTTTGACGGAAGAAATATGGAGTCATATTTTAAATATACCGATGACGGCGGTTTTGTAGAGGTCAGCGAAAGCGGCGTGATCAGGAAGGATCAGAGAGTACTTTATTTCAAAGAGCAGGATGATGGCGGATTATATATTGCCGCTGAGCAATATACGGAGAAGGCTGAACTGGGGGCGTACGTACAGAACCAATACATAGCGGAGCGTGTGGAGGCTAATCCGGTAAGTGACAAAGTTAAGGCCGCATGGGAATACAGATGCTCGGTTCCCATGGCCGCGTATAATGACCGTTATTCTTCGACTGTATATGATTTCCCCTTTGTGTTCATGAAGATGCCCGAAGATCTCCCCGGCTATGTTCTGGTCGGAACAGGACTGGGAAGCCGCCTGCTTAAGATAAAGGATGAGGTGACGGCGGTCGCTTTCCAGACCCTGCCCTGCTCTGCAAACAGGGATCTGCTGGATCTTTGTGTGAATAGTGACGGCACTGTCGAAGTATCCTATGGTAATTCCTATGTATCTTTAGCAGAGATTCCTGAGCTTACGTCTGACATAACGGAGGTGAGGCTTACAAGCGATAATGCTTCCTGGTACAGGATCAGTGACGGGATGGCCTACGAAGTGATAACGGCAGACTGTCCGGATGATGTGGTGATCTATGTATATAACAAGTTCTTTGAACCGGTGTATACCACGCATTATATTGATGCCGGTGACGAGATCAATCTTCCGGTGGGCGGCTTTATCGTCTTCCTTGGACGGAGCGGGGAGACCGTGACAATAAACTGAATCAACCGGGGGACGGTTTTGTGGTCAAAAACGATCACAGAACCGTCCCCCTGATCGCTCAGCATCATTCTGTTCTGCGTTGTTGACACCCACCTCCTGAGGATTTATATTGTAATTACAGTGGTGATTGGGGAACCGATCAAGAAGGCAATGCAGAAGGCGTCATATAACAGGATCATCAGGAAGGTGTAATGGAAAAATTTGTCAGAACTGTTTCGGTTTGGCTCTTATGGATTTATACCGCGGAAGGTGTATTTTTTGCCGGGGTGTCTGTCTGGGGAGTCATAAATGGTGTTTTGGGAATGCCAAATGTAGGCGGAGGAACCATTGACGGGGAACCGACGCCGATACTAGACGGGATCGGCAGGTTTTTATTTTTCATTGGGATAATTGTATTAGCATCTGTGCTCTTCATATCAGCGAGTGAGATTTTCCTTCTGAGAAGAAATTTCAGAAAGGCAATAGAAAATGATTCTTTCAAGTCTTTCGGAGATATGTCCATGATCGCATTGCTTAGCGGAGCGATAAACTTTATATATTCGCTGATCATGTCCGGTATCATTTTCTGCATCAATATGTTTGTTCCGGGTCTTATATTTGATGAGGGGATCCTGAAATTTCTGGCAGGATTTCCGGCCTGTATATTCATCATAAATGTAATTTTGGTAATCCTGAGCGCGGTCAATCTGTCATTTTCGAAAAAACTAGACCAAAACGGATTATAGATACTGCTTCACCAAAAACCGGGCCCGATAAACGGACCCGGTTTTTAAGAAAGGGGTTTTATGAACAATGGGCTTTTTATTGATATTCTCAACTCAAGCCCGGGGGTTAACAGTATTTAAAATAGTAATAGATCACGTATCCCCAGCTGAATAATCCATGTACGATAGCCCATCCGATAGACTGCCATTTATAATAGCTGATCACCATCGCGAGTGCCGTTCCGAAGGAGATTCCTGCTTTGGCAGTTTCTTTAACACCATGTGTCTTTTTAGTGGTTTTTCTCTTTCCGTCTGCTTCTTCGATTATTTCGATTTCTTCATATGCCATGATGCGTACCTCCTTTCGTTTTGATGATATGATCATAACAATTCCGGTGCTCTTGTACTACCAAATGAGCGTTGCATTTTTGCACCTGTTTGTAGCGGGCCTTTGCTTGCTAATCACCGGTGCAAAATGGTATGATATATAATAATAATAAAGATACAGAGCCGGGATGGATCATGAAAGAAGATTACTATTTTATAGAAAAGTATTGGATCCTTTGCATTGCGTTTATCATCATCTGCATCAACATCGGCTGCAGGATCAGGGATTCGGTTTCAAGCAGGGAATATGAAATGGCTGAGGGAACCGTTATATCTGTAAAAACGGTAAAAACAAACAGAACCTATGGCAGATATTACCATTTTAAAATGGCGGACTCAGAATATGCAACGATAGAGTATAAACCTGCTGAACGTTATTATAAAGAGCGCTTTGAGATCAATGCCGGTAACAGGTTCTTTCACAAAGGTGATCAACTTACGGTTATGTACAGGATGGAAGAATATGATATCATAGAATATCCGGCAAAACAGGATTGGATCACAGGCGCATGGCTGGATGCAGGGAAGGATTATAACACACCTTTGATGATAGCTGTAATGTTTGTCATCGCCGGTATAGGATATCTTTATCTGATCGGGGTATTGAAACCACGCTTCAAAAACAGCTGGATAGTGATCTCGATCGCCGGTATGCTGTCCGGCGTGATGCTTGCCGTGTATAACTATAAGATATTGTCAGAAGGCCTCGAAATAACGGATGAACCTCTCATAGGTTTCTTTATCGGGATCCTGCTTGCATTCTTCTCATTGGTATTCATGAACAAAATGCGTGGAATAAGCCGGAGGAAGGAAGAAGAGAAGCTGGTTGATCCCGGATCGTATTCTGATGAAAAAAAAATTTAAGAATTAACATAGATCAATGAAATGATAATTCAAAATTGATATCCTTTCTTCCAGGAGGTGATATCAATGGATACAACAAAACAAAACGCAAAACGTGCACTTACTTTAACAACAGTACTTACTTTGTTTGTAGCCGGCTTTGAGGTTTTAATAGCCTATACAAACTACAGACCGGGGATGAATTTCTTCGATCTGGCAAGCTATGTTACTTCAAACAGGTACATCTATTACTTAATACTGATACTTGCGAATATGATCATGCTTCCGGGGGCGGTATTGCTGTTTAAGGAAAACGGCTTAAGCCTTAAGGATGAGATCTTCGAAAAGAAGACTCTGGGGAAGGATATCCTGATCGGAATAATTGCTCTGGCATTAACCGGAATACCGTCTATACTTTCCACTTTTATCTACGGATGCCAGACGGACATGGCGTATAAAGCCGGAAAGCAGACGATAGGATTGACCATCATGGGGATAATTGCTCTTGGTCTGGTCAGCGGCATCGTAAAAGAGATATTCTTCAGAGGGCTGGCAAAGGTATTCTGCGGCTCTGTAATGGGAGAAATGACAGCCTTGCTTCTTTTCAATGTGTTATTCGCGATGCTAGACTGGTATAATTTCGGATTATCGTTCGTGATCGGATTAATATGGATCGGGGCATATAAAAAGAGCGGACACCTTATTTCCCCGATGATAGCACACGGTGGTATAAATATTATTGCACTCATATACGGGATATTGGTGACACAATAGCTTATGGATAAGATATATCTGATAAATCAACTGAAAGAGCTTTCTGACGGATTGGGGCTGGGCATATCCGAAGCAGCCATAGAGAAGGCTATATCCTTCTCAAGGTTCAAGGTCTATTCAAAGGGCGAAGTGATCGCAAGAACCGGCGATAAAGCGACGGCTGCAGGATTAGTCTTAAACGGCGTGATCAGGAGTTATTATGTCGATAAGGACGGGAATGACATTACCCATTATTTTGCCCCGGAGGGCAGCTGGTGCATCGATTCCGGAATGGTCGGTTTTGATGAGATGCAGGCAAATTGGGAAGCGATCGAAGATGCGACAGTCATGCTCTTTGATGTAAAGGACATGAAGGCCCTGATATATAGTGATGACCGGTTAAAGAATAAATGGATCATGGTTCTTGAAAGCGGAATGAGATATAAGATCTACAGGGAGAATGGTTTTCTGGTAGAAAATGCTACTGAAAGATATGTTGAGTTCAGGAGGCGATATCCTATGCTTGCCGGCCGCGTTCCGCTCCGCTATATAGCAACATATCTGGGCATCACACCCGAATCGCTCAGCAGGATCAGAAGCGCGATGAAGGATGGGATCTGATCGGAGCCGGCGTTGACATGCACGGAAGTGCTGTGTATAATATGAGAAAATTCTGAAGAAGCGAGGTATTTTATGTTAAGCGTGGTGAGATAACCATTGCATGACGAACAGTGTGCGGCGTTTTAGCCTTTGACACAGTACGAACATTGCAATAAAGAATTTACAGATTGACAGTGATTGCTGCCGGTTTGTTTCTTGCGCTTAATATCATGAAATGTCATAACCTCGTTTTTTTGTTGCCCATTTGGAATATTGTCCGGTGGGCAGGAAAATATTTGATGATAACGGACCATGATATCTTTGCGCGGGATATCATGGTCCGTTTTGCGTGGAGCAGACCGGGAATTTTAAGAAAGAGAGGATGGATAAAAATGAATAGAGAAAATAACAACAGAATTGAAAGATACAGGGAGTTCTTTACAAAGGAATATCTGATGGGACCTAACAGCCTGCGTCTTTTAGATGAGATGCTTGCAAAGTATCCATTGAAAGAAGGCGGACGCGTCATGGATCTGGGGTGCGGAACGGGACTGACCAGCATGTTCCTGGCAAAAGAAGCAAAGGTTAAAGTGTTTGCTACGGATCTGTGGATCGCGGCTGCACAGAATGCCGAAAGATTCAAAAAATGGGGGATCGATGATCAGGTGATCCCCATACATGCAGATGCGAATGTACTTCCCTATGCGGAAGGATATTTTGACGCTATCGTAAGTATCGATGCATACCACTATTTTGGCGCAAAGAAGGGAGTTTTCACAGAGAAGATACTGCCTTACCTGAAGAAGGGCGGAATATTCATGGCAGCGATGCCCGGCGTAAAAGAAGAGCCGGATGGCGAGGCCGCGGACCTTTTGCTGGAATGGATGGAAGGCAGTAAGGATGATTACGATACCTTCCATTGCAGAAAATGGTGGCTTGATCTTATCGGTAAAAGTGATGAATTTGAAGTGGTCCTTGATCTTGATCTGGACTGCTATGAGGAAGCATGGAACGACTGGTTCGTATCCGGCCATGAATATGGTGTAAAGGATAAAGCATATATGGACAGGGGGATGGAAAGATACCTGTCATTCATCGGACTGGTGATACAGAGAAAATAAGGAGACAGAAATGAATACAGAACAACAGACGGGATTTGATAAAGTAAAGGAAATGTGGGCACAGCTGGCAATAAGCGCTTACGCAAAAGAAAAGATAGCAGGGACTGCGGCTATTATGGATGAGAGAGAACTTCTCCACCAATTGAAGGAGACCACGGATTCCAGGGATATGATCGAAAAACTGGGAAATCCGCCGCTGCAGGACGTGACAGAGATAAGGGAGATAATGCAGGCAGCAGTCCGCGGAGACTGCTTAACACCCTACCAGCTGGAGAGAGTGGAAAAGGTTCTGGTGGTCGTGGAGCGGCTTAAACAGTATCTTGCCAGAGGAAAGCAGTATGAAAATCCGCTGGCCTATTATGATGAAAATCTGGATGAGCGCAGTGAACTCAGGGAAGAGATCGTCATGCAGATACGGAATGAAGCAGTGGATGACAGGGCTTCCAAATTGCTGTTTGATTTAAGGATGAAGATCACAGCCGCAGAGGAAGCAATGAAACAGAAGGCAGACCAGCTTATCCGGAACAACAAGGATATCATGGCGGATACCTATCATACGCTGCGTAACGGAAGGATCTGTGTTCCGGTGAAGAAAGAATACCGTTTCAGGATACCGGGCAGCGTGATCGATAAGTCGGCCACCGGAAATACAGTCTTTATCGAGCCGGCAGCCATAGCAAAGATTTCTGAGGAACTGCAGCTTATTAGGGTTGATGAGGAAAACGAGGTGTACAGGATACTGTATACCTTAAGCAGCCTCGTGGCTGATGCGCTTCCTGCAATGGAGGAAAATATGAGGATGATCGAAAAGCTGGACTTCATATTTTCCAAGGGTAAATTAAGTATTGACCTTGACTGCACTGCACCTGCGATCAATCTTAAGAGGCATATCATGTTAAAGGCGGCAAGACATCCGCTGATGGACCGAACGGTCAATGTTCCGCTGGATTTTGAGATGGGAGAAAAAGAAAGAGGCATCGTGATCACGGGGCCGAATACAGGAGGAAAGACCGTCGCCATCAAAACGGTTATGATCAACTGCTATATGGCGCAGTGCGGTCTTCATGTCTGCTGCAGGGAAGCTGATATCTGCATGAACAGTAATTATCTGTCGGATATAGGTGACGGACAGGATCTTTCAGAGAATTTATCCACCTTTTCCGCCCATATTAAAAATGTGCTGGCTATATTAGCGGCAGCAGGTCCGGACAGCTTCATAATCATGGATGAGCTGGGATCCGGAACGGATCCTGCGGAAGGAATGGGTATTGCGGTTGCGATCCTGACAGAGCTGCTTAAAAGCGGAGCGAATTTCCTGGTCACTACGCATTATCCGGAGGTCAAGGAATTTGCGTCGAAGAATGAGAATATCGTAAACGCCCGGATGACCTTTGATAAGGAAACACTGAGGCCTACTTACCGTATGGTGATAGGTGAAGCGGGAGAAAGCTGTGCCTTTTATATCGCCGAACGTCTCGGGATGCCCGGGCAAATGCTGGAAACCGCAGCAAAGGCGGCATACGGTGAATCTGCGGCAAATGCTTTCAGTTTTGCGAAAGGGCAGGAACTGAAAAAGAACTCTGCACCAAAGATCACCAAAGTGAAAAAAGCCAATGTCAGTCCAAAGCTGAATACGCTTTACAACATAGGCGACAGCGTGATGGTGTATCCCGATAAAAAGATAGGAATAGTCTGTGAAACGGTGAATGACAAGGGTACTCTGCGGGTACAGGTGGCCGGTCGGAAGTTCTGGATCAATCATAAAAGAGTCAAGCTTCATGTTAAGGCAGAGGAACTGTATCCCGAAGATTATGATTTTTCAATCATCTTTGACAGTGTGGAAGAGCGCAAGATCCGTCATGACATGCAGCGCAAATACACAGAAGAAGTGATCGTGAAGGATACATCTACTTGCTAAACAGCGGTACAAAATGGTACAATATCAGGGTATAAGAGGGGGGAAGCCTATGTTCATCAATAAGCTGAATCAGCTCTATAAACCGAAACGGATATTGTATTATCAGGAAGCGTCAAAGGAACAGATCGATGCTTTCTATCAGGGCGTGATACCGGAGAAGATCGCGATACATCAGGGTGCCTTTGGCACCTATGATCTTCCCGGTATTTTTTATGTTAAAGACACGGGAAAAGCGGTAATAGGGATCGAATACAGGATGGAAGACGACAGGGTTGTCTATCCGTCAGACCTTTCTTCTGTTATCCTCGAGGGAGCCTTTTTCTATTCCGTTGAGATAGATGAGGGGATCCAAGTGGACAGGGTATTTATTGATGAGCTCTTTGCAAAGATCGCCCGGGATGATGATGCCCACAGAGTCTATACGGATCTGAAGATATTAGAGGAGCCTTCTCTGATATCGGTATTTACCGGTTATAAAAAGATCCGGATTCTTTATGAAGCAAAGGTTTACAGCGACAGAGCCGATTATATTATCCGGGATGATGCGGATCATTTTGACAAGCAGTTCTTATACAAAGCTGCGTATGCGGATTTTATAACAGGGCATTATACCTGGAATCATCTGGTGGGCTTTCTGGAGATGCCCATGAATGCAGGGATCACGGATTATGCATTTGCACATTTCGATATCAAACAGTTCCGCGTGATCAATGAAACCTTTGGCCACATAGCTGCCAATAAGGTTCTGTGTAATGTGGTCGATGCCATGAACAGGGCAGATTTTGTCTATGCCAGCGCCAGGTGCCATAATGATAATTTTGCAATGATAATCAAGGACATGCCTGAAAATGAGATGGTCCGTACACTGGAGAAGTTTTTCGAAGGAATGTCCCGGCTGGAAGAGGATGAAAACTACAGGATCTACTATCGCTGCGGCGTTGTACCCATGCAGCGTTCCATGCTGTCGGGAAACCGTGTAGCCGACGCCGGTAAGATGGCACAGGCGCTGGGAACCCACCGGGCCGGTACACAGATCACGGTATATACGGAACAGATGCATGATGATATTTCCTGGGGTAATTATATCAAGGGCTATGTGGAGACCGCCATCAAGGAAGATGAGTTCATGGTTTATTATCAGCCGAAGTTTGATACCGGGACAGAAAAGATAAAGGGTGCGGAAGCGCTGATACGCTGGAATTATAAAAAGCAGGAAATCCTTCCGCCGTCAAAATTCATTCCTTTCTTTGAAAGGGACGGTTCCATCGGCGAGATCGACGACGTGGTGCTGCGGAAAGTATGCCGGGCACTTGCGCGCTGGAAAGAGGAAGGAAAGCCCCTGTATCCGGTTTCCGTGAACCTGTCGCGGGAGCGGCTCTATGAAGAAGATCTGATCACGCATCTGGTCCGGATCGTAGATGAGAGCGGCATCCCCCATGAGCTGATCGATTTTGAACTGACGGAAAGCGCGACATATGACAATACCGATCATATGCTGGGGATCTTAGAACAGCTCAGGGAAAAGGGATTTAAGATATCAATGGATGATTTCGGAACAGGGTATTCTTCACTGTCCCTGCTGACCCGGATGCCTTTTAATACACTGAAGATCGATAAGAGCTTTGTGGATCCGGTATCGACGCCTGACCAGAGAATAGAAGATATACGGGTGCTGCAGCACATAATCACACTGGGAAAAGAACTTGGCTTTGTGACGCTGGCAGAGGGTATTGAGAGGAAGGAGCAGGCAGACATGCTGCGTTCGATGGGCTGTGATGTGATACAGGGCTATTATTACAGCAAGCCTGTGCCCGAGACAGCGTACGAGGAATTTTTGACAGCTGATGAATAAAAAATATCTGATACTGACCGCTGCATAAAGTAAAAGGAAGCATATTGCCCTGTATCCTCTTTCACGCTATCGGAAATGCTGTTGTGAGTTACGGCCTGTCGATAGGTGACGGGACAGGGGCGTTGGTTTCATACGGTGTCCAGGTCGTTGTTGCCATATTGGTATCCCGCTTCTGTTAAAGATCTGTTTTATTCTGCGATAATATCGGTTAATGTCATATCTGCCGGACTTCTTCGGTTCCGGATCTGATGAAAATCTGATTTATAAAGAGTCCCATATTATGTCCTTATTATAGTTACGAAGCTGTTATTATATGTAATATAAAGAAAAGGATGACGGTAAAAAGCCGGTAGTCATGAGGACGCAGTCTGAAGTATCCGGACAGAAGGAAAGGAGACCACTATGACAGTAAAAGAAGCAAGAAGAATAGCAGAAGAGTTTGAACGGAAGCAGATCCCGACGGAGGAAGATGAATTCATTTTTACCGAGGCAATGCGCTTTCTTATAGATGAAGAGAAAAATCCACGTGATATGATGTGGCTGGGCGGTTATTATTATGAACAGCGGCACTTCAATCTAGCCCTTAAGTATTACGAGATGGCTAAAGCTTATGATTATGATGAAGCATACGAATGTCTTGGTTATATCTGGTACTACGGGCGCACCGGCGAGAAGGATTACAAGAAAGCCTTTGAATGCTTCTCACGTATAATGGAAAAAGGCAATCCGCAGGCCGCCTATAAGGTGGCCGATATGTATAAGAATGGTTATTATGTGAAGAAGGATTACCGGAAGTATGTGGATATAATTGAGGATCTGTATGATAACAAGGTGACGACTTTCCGCAGCCTTGGCGATCCCTTTCCGGAGATATCAACCAGACTGGCGGGGATACGCCGGGAACAGGGGGATATCGAGTCTGCGGTGGAGCTGCTGCTGATCGCAAAGGATTTCCTGGCACGCCGCATCAGCTGCGATCCCTTTTTCGGAAATCTGAACATCATGAAGTGGCTGATCGACGATCTGTATGAGATGATAGATTTTGATCATGAGGAATTTGATTTCTTCGATCTGTACTATCTGCTGAAGAGCCCGCATACGATCAGGTTTGATTACGGGGAAGCACGGTACCTTATCGAGACGGAAGAGGAAGACGGAACCTGCGCGGTGCATTTTGACGGGAAATGGTACAGGGACCGGGACGAATTCTTTCAGAAGGCAGTACTGGGGGATAATAAAGCAACAGCGGTATATAACAAGCTTTACGGATGGGAGGTGCTGAAATGAACGGGATGATATGGATGGCAAGTGTAAGACAGGATAAATATGTGGAGCTGGTAAAGGAGCGCGACCGGCTTCGGAAGGAAGCCTTTCAGTACAGGCAGGAGTACATACGCGTCTTCGGGGAGCAGATCCTTAAGGTGTTCGAGAAAAAGATCGAATGCATCCGTAAGAAAAAGATGATCGCATACTGCCAGGCTGCAATCAACCGCGGGGAAACCATCGATCAGACCGCACTGCAGGTATATCTTGCAAAGGAGATGAAGGAATACCGGAAGCAGCTGAAGGAGATGGTGAAGGAGAATGAGAATGCACAGTCTGATGGGGAAGTGACTCAGGCGGAGCTGATGAAGATCAAGAAGATCTACCACAAGATCGCAAAACGTATCCATCCCGATATCTTCCCGCACACGCAGGAAGAGCCTTTGCTTGTGGAACTGTGGAACAGGACCAGTGCAGCGTATGCCTGTAATGACCTTGAGACACTTATCCAGTGTGAGATGCTGATCAATAAGGCGCTGGATGAGCTGGGGATCGGTGCAGAGCTTATCGACATCCCTGATATCGAGGAGAAGATCAGTGCTCTTGAGGCAGAGATACTTAAGATCCGGGAGACAGATCCTTATCAGTATAAATATCTGCTGGAGGATGAGGAAGCCGTGGCGGAGAAAAAGGACAGCCTGGATGAGGAATTGAAGTCCTATGAAGATTATGATGAGCAGCTGGAAGCCCTGCTTGGACAGGTGCTTGGAAACGGAGGAGTGATCGCATGGCGAATGAATTAACTGAATTCCAGAGCGGCGTGGTGGCACTGGTTGATAGCCGTGAGATCGGTGACGTGCTTAAGCCGCTGATCAAAGAAATACACCTTTTTGACTCATATATCGCCGGCACAACACATCTGAAGGAGCCGGAGGTACTGGATTCCGTGAAGGCCGGAGATATGCTTAACCTTAAACGTGAGGATAATAAATTCGACGATAAGGCGATCCTGGTACTCAACGATGCAGGGAAGAAACTGGGTTACGTACCGGAGAAGGATAATATAGTTTTTGCCCGCCTTATGGACGCCGGAAAGCTCCTGAAGGCCAAAGTGACGGGTGTGGAGATGAAAGGTGATTTCCATATGATAAGGATAGGGATATATCTTGTGGACTTTTGACCGGAGCGGTTGTATAAACTGTATAAAACCAGTATAATCATAAAATGCATGATCACAGAGAAAGTGCGGAAAACATAAGACAGGTGTTTCAATGAACCCGAAGGCGGATAGTATATATGAAAAAGGTTGAATCTCCTAACGGAAAATTAGAATTCCGGTTTTGTGTGGAAGTAAACGAAGGTTACAACAGGACCACCAGATCCGTATATAAGAATGAATCGGATGAATACTATCTGGTCGAGTCGGAAGAATACCATATCGGATCCGCATATGATTATGTTGATGTATATTATGTTCTTGAAAAGAGCGAAGCTGAATATTTTGAAAAAATAGCTTCGGACAGGGAAAGAAGAAAAAAAGAAGAAGAGCTGGAGCGTGAAAGGATTGCGCGTGAAGATCAGGAACGGATGCTGACATCCGGAGACGACAGATATTTCTATAAGAAAAAGAAAAGTGATACCGTCTGGTGGCTGAAAGAGAGCGGAGGAGATCATAAGTTTTCTTTTGATAAAGAAACAGTATACGATCTTATGAGAGATTATCCGGATAATCTTACTCCGGAACAGAAAGAAATATTTGATAAAGAAAACCCGTTTTGGGCAAAGCGCCTTCAAAAGAAAGAATAGAGAATAGCGTTATATAGAATAAGGGGAGACAGATATTGTGAAAAAGTTTAACGGATTGAAAACGGCAGTAATGATGATGGTGGCAGCCGGGATGTTATGCGCATGCGGGAGCAACTCGCAGCCGGAATCCCGTGGCAGCGTGGAGGAGAGGCCGGAGCCAGAGGTTACGTCAGAACCGACAGCAGCCGCAGAGCCGAATACAAGTGCAGAACCGAATACAGGCACAGAACCGGATAAGGAGCGCGTTACCGGGAGTATTGTGACTACAGAAGTTGAGAGCGTTCAGGTCCGCTATTATATCGGATATAATGTTGCTACCGGTGATGCGATCAGTGACACGATCCCCTGCCATACAGTGCTGGCCACGGGAGATGAGCTGGCAAAAATGTCAGAGATCCTGCCGGATCTGTTAGCGATCAGGGCAAATCCTGCATCGGAAGAGTATAGTCATATGATGTATGATCATCTTATGGATGAATATGAGCTGATAATCAATGGTGATCTGGCGCTGGAAATAGGCAGAGAGTACGGCTATACCGTATCCGGCGGTGATGTTTTCCGGGTGCCATCGGAATTATTCGAGATCATAGAGAGTATTGCAGAAGAGTATAATAAGAACAATGTATATCAAACATTGGATACCGATAAGCTTACCATTACCAGCATGAAAGGAAAAGAGATGGAGATCACCGATCAGGATCAGCTGGATGATCTCCTGTCGATCATATATTATCCGATCAATGCTGATGATGACAGCTTTTCAAGTGAAAAGGTGGCATATGTTATCGATCTGCACAACGGGGATCAGCTGGATATATTCTTTGCAAGCGTTCTTGGAAAATTCAGGTATGCAGACGGCAGCTATCAGTATGTGTATATGGGGGAGATGGAAGATTATCTGAATAAGGTATTTGCGGATTAAAAAATCATAACAGAAAATTCACAATTTTTTTCTTGACAAAATATATTTGATAAAATATAATATGGTCAAACATTAAAACAATAAACAGCCAAAGGAGGGCGTGACCATGAATTTTTATGAACTTAGTGTTACTGCAGTGACGGGTGAAGAGATATCAATGAAGGATTATGAAGGAAAAGTTGTGATGATCGTGAATACGGCAACAGGCTGCGGGTTTACACCGCATTACAAAGACATTGAAGAGATGTATGAAAAGTATCATGACAGAGGTTTCGAGGTAATCGATGTACCCTGCAACCAGTTTGCAGGCCAGACGCCGGGAACAGATGAAGAGATCCATGAGTTCTGCCAGTTAAAGTATAAAACACAGTTTCCCCAGATGAAGAAATCGGATGTGAACGGTGAGACCGCTATACCGCTGTTTAAGTACTTAAAGGAGCAGAAAGGCTTTGAAGGATTCGGAAAAGGAGCGGTTGCACTTGCGATGAGCGCTATGCTTAAAAAGATCGATAAGGATTACAAGAACAACCCGGAGATCAAGTGGAACTTTACCAAGTTTGTGGTAGACCGCAGCGGTAATGTGGTTGCCAGATTTGAACCTTCCGTAAAGATGGAGGAAGTAGATAAGTTTGTAGAAGGCTTACTGTAAGATTTATAAGGATAAGGGAGAAGGACTATGGCACAGGAGTACGAACAGCTTTTACTGAAAAATCAATTATGCTTTCCCATGTATGCCTGCGGGAGAAAGATCGTTGCGGCATATACGCCTTATCTGAAGCCTTTGGGGCTTACCTATACACAGTATGTCGTGTTTATGGTGCTGTGGGAAAAAGAGTGCGTAAACGTCGGACAGCTGGGATCCATACTTCACTTAGATGCAGGAACCCTTACCCCTTTGCTTAAGCATCTTGAGAAAGACGGCTATATAACGAGAGCCCGTTCAAAAGAAGACGAAAGGATTACCAATATCTGCATAACAAAGAAAGGGAATGCGCTGAAAGAAAAGTGCAAGGATATACCGCTTAAGCTTGCTGCAGCCGGATCTGCGCTTTCCGAAAAAGAAGCCAGGGAATTATACAGGCTTTTGTATAAGTATTTGGAAGAGTAAAGAGTGAAATGAGCCGGGTTATTGCATTTACGGAGGTTGGCTATGCAGTACAGGAAAGATAAAAACGGTAATGATCTTTCGGTTCTGGGATACGGCTGCATGCGTTTTACTAAAAAAGGAAACCAGATAGATATCGATAAAGCCGAGAAGGAGATAATGGCGGCGTATCACGCAGGAGTGAACTATTATGATACCGCCTATATCTATCCCGGCAGTGAGGCGGCGCTTGGCGAGATATTAGAGCGTAACGGCATCAGGGATGAAGTAAATATCGCGACCAAACTTCCGCAATATCTTATAAAGGATGGAAAGGGAATAGATAAGTACTTTAATGAGGAACTGTCCCGTCTGCGCACGGATCATATTGATTATTATCTGATGCATCATCTTACGGATGTTGACATGTGGGAGAAGCTGAAAGCTGTCGGGATACTGGACTGGATCAGTGAAAAGAAAAAGTCAGGGCAGATAAGGAATATCGGATTCTCCTATCACGGAAATACGGACAATTTCATTACTATCCTGAATGATTACGACTGGGACTTCTGCCAGGTGCAGTATAATTATCTTGACGAGGTGACGCAGGCAGGTGTGAAGGGAGTAAAAGCAGCTGCTGCAAAGGGGATACCCGTTGTGATAATGGAGCCGCTTCGAGGTGGTAAGCTGGTTAATATGCTGCCGGCACAGGCAAGAAAAATATTTGCTGAAGACGGGCATGGATGGTCGCCTGCAGAATGGGCATTCAGATGGTTATATAACCAGCCTGAGGTGACGGTAGTTCTTTCGGGTATGAATTCTCCCGAAATGGTTGAAGAGAATGTAAGAACAGCAAGTGATACGAGCAGCGGATCACTTACGGAAAAAGACCTTGAGCTGCTTGAACGGGTGAAGAATGCCATAAGGGAAAACGAAAAGGTAGGATGTACGGGATGCCGCTATTGTATGCCGTGTCCTAAGGGCGTTGATATTCCCGGTACTTTTGCCTGCTATAATATGATGTATATCGAAAATAAACGGGAGGGGCGTTTCCAGTTTGCTCAGACCGTAGGGCTGACTAAGGAACCTGCATTTGCAAGCCAGTGTGTGGGCTGCGGAAAGTGCGAACAGCATTGTCCCCAGTCGATCCCTATCCGTGAGAAGCTTAAAGAAGCGGATAAGGCGCTGAGACCATTGCCGTATAAGCTGGGCATCGATATTGCAAGGAAATATATGTTCCGCGCAAGGAAGGAAAAATAGGAGTGCACAGGTATTTATGGATAAAGATTTTGATATCCAATCATATATGACACGCGGTGTTGAGAGAGTGATCTCCGATGCAGTCAGGGCGACGATCAGGAATCCCAAGGAGAGCGCCTATATGGCAAGGTTTGCCCTTGCCGGCAGAGCAGCCTCTAAAAAGAGAAGGAAAGCAGAGGAGGCGGGTGAACATATTCCGCCGTTTCTGATAGCCAGTATCACCAGCCGCTGCAATCTTCACTGCGCGGGATGCTATTCGAGATGTAATCACGCTACAGTTGATGAAGAACCGGTGCGGCAGCTTACGGATGAAGAATGGTCGGCTGTATTTGATGAAGCGGATCAGTTAGGAATCAGCTTTATTCTTCTTGCCGGAGGAGAACCGTTGCTGCGGCATAAGGTTATCGAAGCTGCCGGGAAAAAACAGGATATTCTGTTTCCGGTATTTACGAACGGAACCTTTATGAATGAAAGGTATTTTGAACTCTTTGATAAATGCCGTAATATAATTCCTGTCATGAGTATCGAGGGTAACAGGGAAATAACCGATGACAGAAGAGGAGAAGGCGTCTACGACAAGCTTATGACAAACATGGATAAGCTTGAAAAGCGGGGGCTTATCTTTGGCACATCGGTTACCGTTACAACGGACAATTATGCGGAAGTATGCTCGGAGGATTTTATCGGAATGCTGTCGGATAAAGGCTGCAAAGCCGTGATCTTTGTGGAATTTGTTCCGGTAACGGAGGACAGTGTTTCTCTGGCACCCGGGGAAGCGGAAAGAGAGTTTCTGAAAAGCGAGATTGCAAGGCTTCGGGAAGAACACCCGGAGATGGTTTTTGTATCTTTTCCCGGGGATGAAAAGAGCTCAGGCGGCTGTATCGCGGCAGGACGCGGCTTTTTCCATATCAATTCACATGGCGGTGCGGAACCCTGTCCCTTCTCACCATATTCTGATATCAATGTCAGGGATACATCTCTTAAGGAGGCCCTGGCTTCTAAGCTGTTTAAGTCTATCATTGATGGCGGACTTCTGCAGGACGATCATAACGGAGGCTGTGTTCTCTTTGAAAAAAGAGACCGGGTTGTTGAACTTTCAAAACATCGGTGAAACGCAGCCGGGGGTTATGCCTGTTTTACATGTTTTACATGAATACTCAGGCAGCTTGCCCGGCTGCCTTTTTTATGCTATTGTAACGGGAGACAGGAGGGCCGGTCTATGATCAGGAAAAAAGAGTATACGCATGTATCGGGAACAGACGGTTTGGAGCTTTCGGTGCTTCGCATTGAACCCGACAGTGCGGCGGATGTATGCGGCATAGTGCAGCTGGTGCACGGCATGAGCGAGCATAAGGAACGCTATGCGGATTTTATGACTTATCTTGCAAAAAAAGGATATATCTGTGTTATACATGATAACCGCGGACATGGAAAGAGCGTAAAGGCTGATGAAGATCTGGGTTATATGTATGAAGGCGGTTATGAAGCACTGATCGAAGATGTTCATGAGCTTACTCTTGAAATTAAACAATATGCAAATGAAATCTGTCCGGATAAGGAACTGCCGTTCATCCTTATAGGGCACAGCATGGGATCACTCATCGTGCGCTGCTATATAAGGAAGTATGATGCTGATATAGACAGGCTCTGTATCCTGGGCTGTCCTTCGCAGCTTAGCGGTATGAGACCGGGACTGGCAGTAGCTGAGGCATTGGGTGTGATACAGGGTGAAAAGGCCAAGTCTTCCATCATGGACGGTATAGTATTCGGAGCCGTTGATATAAAGCGTTTTGATGATGAAGGTATAGAGAACGCCTGGCTGAATACAGACAGAGAGTCGGTTGAAAAATATAATGACAATCCGCTTTGCGGTTTTACTTTTACATTAAACGGTTATGCCAATCTGATAAAGCTTTCCATGCTGACCTATAAAAAGGATGGCTTCACTATGAACAATAAAGAGCTGCCGATCCGCTTCTTTTCCGGAGCCGATGATGTTTTCGGAGTTTCCCGGAAGGATATAGCAAAGGCCATGAGGCTGCTTAAGCAGGCGGGCTATGCAAACGTCCGCGGACGTATCTATCCCGGCATGCGCCATGAGATATTGAATGAGCCTAAAAAGAAATATGTTTACAGAGATATACTGAAATTCATACGGGGAGAAGAATGATATGGGCAGATACGTAATGGCTTTTGATGCAGGCACCACTTCGGAAAGGGCGATCATATTTGACAAGACCGGCAGCATAGTCAGCGTTGCGCAGAAGGAGATAAAGCAGTACTATCCGCAGGCAGGCTGGGTGGAACATGATCCTATGGAAATATGGTCCGCGCAGCTGGGCGTGGCTGTCGAAGCTATGTCGAAGGCAGGGCTTACCGCAGAAGATATAGACGCCATAGGTATCACCAACCAGCGCGAGACTACCATAGTATGGGATAAGGAAACAGGACTTCCTGTATATAATGCGATAGTATGGCAGTGCCGCAGGACAACAGCCATCTGTGAAAAACTGGCCGATCATAAGAATATGATCAGGCTTAAAACCGGTCTGGTCATCGATCCTTATTTTTCCGCAACCAAATTAAAGTGGATACTGGATAATGTTGAAGGTGTCGCAGATAAAGCGAAGGAAGGAAAACTGCTCTTTGGCACGGTTGAGAGCTGGCTGATATGGAAGCTTACCAAAGGCAGGGTGCATGTGACCGACTGCAGCAATGCATCACGTACCATGCTTTATAACATCCATGAATGCAGATGGGATGATGAGATCTGTGAACTCCTGGGCATACCTATGGAGATGCTGCCGGAGGTGGTATCGAACAGCGAGATATACGGAGAATCCGATCCGGGATTTATGGGCGGGCCCATAAAGATAGCCGGGGCTGCAGGCGACCAGCAGGCTGCACTGTTTGGCCAGAAGTGTTTTAAAGCCGGAGATATAAAGAATACTTACGGTACGGGCTGCTTCCTTCTTATGAATACCGGCAGCGAAGCTATCACTTCGCGGAACGGTCTGGTAACTACTATCGGCTGGAAGATAGGCGAAAGAGTGACCTACGCCCTTGAAGGTTCCGTATTTATGGGAGGTGCCGTGATCCAGTGGCTCAGGGATGAGCTGGGGATCATCAGTAAGGCTTCGGAAACAGAAGAACTTGCAAAGAAAGTAGAAGATACCAACGGATGCTATATAGTGCCGGCCTTTACGGGGCTTGGCGCACCATACTGGAAACCGGAGGCAAAGGGTCTCATCACAGGTTTAAGCCGCGGCGTGGGGAAATATCATATAATACGCGCCGCATTGGATGCCATCACTTATCAGGTGAATGATATAGTGAATGCAATGATACAGGATTCAGGTGACAGACCCGGATCCTTAAAAGTCGATGGCGGCGCCAGCAGCAATAACTATCTGATGCAGACCCAGGCAGATATAAGCGATATACAGGTGGTCCGTCCCGAGTGTGTGGAGACCACTGCGCTGGGAGCTGCATATCTGGCAGGTCTTGCCAGCGGTTTCTGGAAAGACGAAGCTGATATAGTAAGCAGCAGCGCAAGTTATGATTCATTTACGCCGGCCATAAGCGTACAGGAGCGTGAAGCGCGCATCAGCGGCTGGAAGAAGGCAGTAGGGCTTTTATTGTAGCGTTAAATGCGCTTGCGAACCTTTTGTGCAGGTCTTCATCATATAGGGGCATATCATTTTCCAGCCAGCGGTAGATAAGACCTTCCAGGGCGCATTCATAAAAGCTGCAGATGAAGAGCATATCGTTATCGGATATCTTCTTTCCTTCAGTAGCTTTATATACATATTCCGAAACAAAATCGTGACTCAGCCTGTGGATATATGAGCTGATGGTTTCACGCTGTTTTGACTGATAAACATGCATTACGGCTTTCTTGTTAGCGCTTATAAAGGCAACGCGTTTTTCATAATCCGTAAGCATGTCACCGCCTTCCCCTTCTTTTTTCATGGCAGTGTTTGCATTTTCCAGCAGTGCATCCAGTACCGCATAGATATCGGTATAGTGATAATAAAAGGTGTTGCGGTTTATCCCGCATTCTTCACAGATATCCTTTACGCTTATCTTATCAAGGTTTTTTTCTTCCAGCAGTTTCATTGCTGCTTCCAGGATCTTTTCTTCTGTTTCTGTATTCATCATCATGCCTCCTTATGCTTAAATCATCATGTTCTTGATCTTTGTCATCCTGAGCGAAGCGCTGGATCTTTTTTATTCTTCATACAGCTTCATAATATTACTTACATTTTCCAGCAGATGCGGCTTGAGTTCATTGATGGGAACCGGTACGCTGTCGGTGATGGAACCGTAGCTTGCGGAGCCTATCAGTTCAAAGATAAGATAGAGCATTATCTCGGGATCACGGTATTTTACTTTTGAGCGGCCCAGCGCTTCATCCACCAGTGCATAAAAGGGTGTGGGTGTATCATTTATCGGCAGTTCGCCGAACTTAAACATTCCGAAACTAAGATTTTTTACCAGAAAACGCGTGAGTATCTTATCGGCGGCTAGTATATCTATGGTAGTGGAGCAGAGCTTCAGTACCATTTTCTCAAAGCTCATCTTATTATTGATCCTGCTTTCTTCCCAGGCTTTCATGAACACCTGCTCTGCTTTGTGCATGGTGATCATGGCGCGCAGATCGTATTTATCTTTAAAGTACAGATAAAAAGTTCCCTTCGCTACTTTTGCTTTTTCCGCGATATCCGCAATGGATGTATTGGAAAAGCCGCGCTCCGTAAACAGCTCAAAAGCTGCATTCATAAGGCTGTTTTTCTTGATCAGCTTTTTTAATGTGTTCTTTTCTTTTTCCATAATGCTCCTTTCCCGATTCGAACACTTTTTAAAAAGTGTCTATTGACCGTTGGTCATTTTTGAATTATCTTTAGCCTATCACAAAAATGACTTTTGGTCAAGATTTGGAAGGGAGGTTAATGATGAATAAATTATCAAAAGGTATTGTAAAAGGAAGATACCTGATATTGATACTGGCAGTTATACTTATGCTGCCTTCGGCATTTCTGTATTTTAAGACCAAGGTAAACTACGATATGCTCAGCTATCTTCCTAAGGAGATCGACACCATGAAGGGACAGGATATCATGGTGGAGGATTTCGGAATGGGAGCGTTCTCCATGGTAATAGTTGAGGGCATGCCGGATAAAGACATGGCCGCACTTAAGGAAAAGCTTTCGAAAGTGGATCACGTAAAGGATGTGGTATGGCAGGACAGCCTGATGGATCTTTCGATCCCCACAGAGATACTTCCGGACGAGCTGAATGACATCTTTAATAAAGGAGATGCAACGATGCTCTTCGTACTGTTTGACGATACCTCAAGTTCCGATCCGGTGATAGCAGCTATCAGACAGATGAGAAAGATCTGTAATGAGCAGTGCTTCATATCCGGAATGTCAGGCGTGCTGGTGGATACACAGGATCTGGCTGATTCCGAAACGCCTATATATGTAGGCATTGCCGTTATCTGTTCGGTGATAGTGCTTTCGCTGGCAATGGATTCCTTCCTGGTGCCTTTACTTTTCCTGGCAAGCATAGGAATGGCCATCATCTACAACATGGGAAGCAATTATTTCCTTGGACAGGTTTCCTACGTTACAAAAGCTCTGGCAGCGGTACTGCAGCTGGGCGTTACAATGGATTACTCCATTTTCCTCTGGCACAGTTATGAAGAACAGAAACAGGTATGCACCGATAATAAAGATGCAATGGCAAAAGCGATCTCCGCTACCTTCACATCGGTTCTTGGTTCTTCGATAACTACAATTGCAGGTTTCGTGGCATTGTGTTTCATGAGCTTTACACTGGGACTTGATCTGGGCGTGGTAATGTCCAAGGGCGTTCTTATAGGAGTTATCTGTTGCGTGACAGTTCTTCCTTCCATGATACTTATCTTTGATAAGGCCCTGGAGAAGACAAAGCACAGACCGCTGATACCTGATCTGAAAGGCCTGGGAGCATTTGTTATCAAGCATTACAGAGTATTGCTGGCAGCTTACCTGATAATACTGATACCTTCGATATACGGAAACAAAAATGTGGGAGTGTACTATAATCTGGACTCTACGCTGCCCAGGGATCTGCCAAGCATAGTGGCAAACGGAAAGCTTTCGGATGAGTTCAATATGAGTACGACACATATGCTGATGCTTTCGGCAGACATGCCTGAAAAGGAAGTCAGATCCCTTGCCTCCGAGATAAAGAAGATGGACGGCGTTAAGTATGCACTGGGATTCAGTACGATCAAAGGTGCGGGCATTCCCGAAGAGATCATTCCCGATAAGCTCAAGTCTTCCTTCAAGAATGAGAACTGGCAGATATTGCTTATAGGTTCCGAATTTGAAGTGGCATCCACGGAATCCGGAAAGCAGTGCGATCAGATAGCAGCGCTTGCAAAGAGATACGATAAGACTTCTATGCTTGTAGGCGAGGCGCCCGGAACGGAAGATCTGATAAAGACAACCGACAGCGATTTTACAAAAGTAAGTTCCGCATCCATCGGTATAGTATTTGCCATCATCTTCCTGGTTTTCAGATCCGTATCCATACCGGCGATACTGGTGGCAGTTATAGAGGGCGGCATATTCTTCAATATGTGCATACCTTATTATACAGGAACGAGTATCCCCTTTGTTGCAAGCATAGTAATAGGTACCATACAGCTGGGATCCACCGTTGATTATGCGATCCTGATGACTACCAGATATTTAAAGGAACGCAGATCCGGCCTTGATAAGCATGATGCGATAACCGTTGCGGTACAGACTTCCGCAAAGTCAATACTGGTAAGCGCCCTGTCCTTCTTTGCGGCAACCTTTGGCGTGGGCCTGTATTCAAAGATAGATATGATAAGTTCTCTGTGCATACTGATGGCAAGAGGCGCGATAGTAAGTATGGTCTGCGTGATCTTCGTACTGCCCAGCTTCCTTATGATCTTTGATAAGCTGATACTGGCAACAACGATGGGGGATCACAAAGACAAAAAGAAACAGATATATAAAGAAACCGTTCACTGTTAAGAAACACTGTCATCCTGAGCGGAACAGGTGTCATCCTGAGCGAAGCGAAGGATCTTTTCAAAAAGTATAGGAGGAAAAAACCATGAAGAATAAAAAAGTTATGACTCAATTGATAAGTACGGTAACCATAGCATCAATGCTGGGTGGCTGTGCAGCAGCGGATAACGCTGATATTACGGCACATGCAGAGGATGATGACGACATCCTTATTGAGGCCATGGAGCAGGTGATCCCTTCACATTCAAGCTCTGCCGGAAAAACCGAGACGGTTTATGTGCTGATGAATGCCGACGGTGAGCAGTCATCTGTGATCGTTTCCGATCAGCTTAAGAATAAAGACGGCAGCGCGGAAGTGACCGATTCCACAGAGCTTAAGGATATCGTAAACGTAAAGGGCTACGGCGATTATACGGAGAATGCAGACGGTACCATAACCTGGGAAGCAGACGGATCTGATGTATTCTATCAGGGCAGCACGGATAAGGAGCTTCCTTTATCGGTAAACATTTCTTATGAATTGGACGGCGAACCGGTGAGCGCAGAGCAGATCGCAGGAGCCAGCGGACATGTGAGCATCATACTTGATTATGAAAATAAACTCAGGGAGAATATAGAAGTTGACGGCAATGATTATGAAGTATATGTGCCTTTCATGGTAGTGAGCGGTATGATGCTTCCCGATGACCACTTCAGCAATGTGGAAGTGGAAAATGCAAAGCTGATAAATGACGGAAACGAGCAGATAGTTGTGGGCATCGCTTATCCGGGACTTAAGGAAAGCCTTGACTGGGACAATGTGATAGAGCGTACCGAAAACGAAGAAACAAGACAGACGCTTGAGGATATGGATTTCCCGGATCATATAAGGATAGATGCAGATACCACAGATTTCGAACTGGGCATGACCCTGACACTCGCGGGCTGTGATGTATTCAGCCAGCTGGGTGCGGGCGAAGGTATTGATCTGAGCGAAGTACAGGGAAAGATGGATGAATTAAGCGACGGTTCGAAACAGCTGGTTGACGGCACAAGCGCATTAAAGGACGGTACCGCTGCATTAAAAGACGGAACAGCAGAGTTATATGACGGGACGAAGCAGTTATACGACGGTGCGGGCCAGCTCTCTGACGGAACCGGAAAACTCAGGGACGGTGCAGGAACCTTATGTGACGGAACCACGAAGCTGTATGAAGGCACCGGAGAATTAAAGGACGGTACGACAAAGCTTTATGACGGCGCCGGTACTTTAAGTGACGGGACATCGGCTTTATATAACGGTGCAGCAAGTCTCTGTGACGGCATAAAGGAATACACCGCGGGAGTTGCAAGTGTTTACGACGGTGCCGTTAAACTGAGTGAAGGCGCAAAGAGTGCAAAAGACGGTGCAGATAAACTGAAGGCAGGATTCACTGATAATGCCATAGTAGAAAATGCGAATGCTCTTGCAGCCGGAGCATCAGATCTGAGTGACGGTATAAGCAAACTCAGCGAAGGTATGAATGCACAGCTTACGGAGAGCATGCAGCAGATGAGCAGTGCTGTACAGTTACTTGATGGTGCGGTATCATGGATGAACGGCCTTATGAGTGCGATAGACCAGAACGGTGCAGTACCTGCTGAATATCTTGTAATACCCGAAGCCCTGGCAGCGAATACAGATAGTCTTAAAGCAATCTGCGGTTATTCGGCAGAGGATTGCAGGGATGCCCTGGCAGCATATAACAGCGCACATTACGCAGCTGTATCCGGTGCGGCAGATGCAGCAGCACTGGCAGCAGCGCAGTCAAAAGCAGCATCGATCATCGGTATCATGAGCGGTGAATCTGCAATATATTCGCAGATGACCGGGAGCATGCAGCAGCTGGGCAGCGGTTTATCGGATGGCATCGGACAGTTAAAGAACGGCGCCGATCAGCTGAGCAGCGGAAATGCTGCACTGGCAGGCGGACTTAAAAGTATAAGCGAAGGTATAAGCGCACTTGACGGCGGACTTGCAAGTCTTTCCGAAGGAGCGGACAGTCTTCAGGCAGGAACCAAAAAACTTACAGACAATAATGATAAACTAAACAGCGGTGCATCAGGAGTAAAAGACGGTGCGCAGAAATTAAACAGCGGTGCCGCTGATCTTAAGAACGGTATAAAGTCCCTGAATGACGGTGCTGCCACATTATATGATGGTGCCGGTGCACTGAATAACGGTGTCTCCGATCTGCTGAACGGAGTGGTCGAGCTTGATAATGGTGCAAAGAGCCTGGATGACGGAGTGGGACAGTTATATACCGGCGTCGGAAAACTGAATGACGGTGCTGTTACGCTTGATAATGGAGCTAAGGAACTTATGGACGGTATGGTCAGATTTGATGAGGAAGGCATCAGCAGGATATCACAGCTTCTTGGAGATGATGCGGCAGACACAATAAACCGTATCAAAGCCATAAGGCGTGCAGGCGAAGCATACACCAGTTTCACCGGTGCATATGCGGATGATGACAGCAGCAACAGCGTGCGCTTCATCTTTAGGACCGGCGCTGTAAAGTAAAACGGAACGCATAATATATACGAAAGGACCGGGGAAGCGCCCGGTCCTTTTTTGTATATAAAAACCGCTGGCGCTTGCGTAAACAAGGGGGATTATTGTAAAATATCAGGCAGAAGGTAAGGAAGATTTATCAGCGAAAAAGCATAGATGAGTTGATAAGGAGGGGAACATGGGAAAAGGGCGATTTTATTCCGATGCAGCGTGTGAAGCTGGCACTTCAGTAAGATCATAACGGAGAGAAAGCCATGAGAAGGAAAAACAGGAACAACGATCCGGCAGCAGGGAAGAAAAGGAAAAAAAGTTTTTTAGCGGTATTGTTGGTACTGGCAGTATTATTAGGCGTTCCCGCAGTTTTTTTATACAATAAGGGATATGCGCGGAATAAAGAGAGGATAGCGCAGCTGTCTGCTATTGACGGGGTAACGGAAGTTAAGGAACTCTGGAAGATGAGTGTCTTTTTTTCGGAGAAATATCTGGTGACTTTTGAGCAGCCTCTGGACTGGTCGGATCCTTCGAAGGGTTCATTTCCCCAGAGAGTTGAAGTGGCTATCCATGATGATGCCAGGATCAATGTGATAGAGACAGACGGCTATTGTCTTGGGGATATAATGGCGCCATATTATCTCGCACTGGAACCGGCTCCGGAAATATCAAAATATTACGACGGAAATTATATTCATGTGGAGCACAGGTTTTTCGGTAATTCAAGACCGGCTGATATGAGCAATACGGATACAAAGTATTGGGAGTATCATACTGCAGAGAATGCGGCAAATGACTATCACCATATATATCAGGCGTTAAGTCCCGTTCTGGGTGATAAATGGGTATCGATGGGAAGCAGCAGGGGCGGGCTTATGACTAATGTGTACGGATATTATTATCCGGAGGATATGCTGGCTTATGTACCTTATGTGGCTCCCTGCGCCGACGGGATGAATGATACACGTATGTATGATTTTGTTTATACGCAGATAGGAGATTCTGCTTTTGGTGAGGAAAAAGGCGAAGAACTGAGAGGGCTTGTTACAGCCTTCCAGACAGAAGCGATGCGGTACAAGCAGGACCTGCTTCCCAGATTTGAGAAAAAGGTTACGACGAAACCTTATAATTATCCAGAACAGGTTAAAATGGATGTTATCTATGATATGGATGTTCTTGAGTTTGCAGTTAATTTCTGGCAGAGCGGAGGGGATTTTGAGAAGCTTAAGGAGATCGTGAACATGCCTGCATCTACTGCATCGGAGCAGAAAGCAAAACAAAACGCCGTATATGATTTCCTTATAAAGATACAGGATCCCCAGGACTGGAGCTTCCATTGTTTTGGATGGCCTTACTACGTAAATACAGCAACTACTTATGGCCAGCAGCTTTATAATTTTTCGTATCTGCGGGACGCACTTGCAGAAGCCGGGATTGCGGATACGCTTTCGGTAACGGAAGAAATGCAACCGGAATTCCTGCAGGATATGGTGTTTACCAAAGAACAGAAAGCTGCCTTTGTTTACGACAGCAGTTTTCATGACGGTATAGTTGCTTCGCTGGAAACAACACCGGCAAAGCGCCTGATGATATTCGGCGGTACCGATCCCTGGCGCAGTATGGCGATAACAACGGAGGAAAATGAAAACAACAGGATCTTTATCAATCCGACCATGCCTCACAGTTCTCAAATATCCAATATGCCTGATGATATGCGTGATGAGGCTCTTGATATCTTAAGTGAATGGATCGGAGAAGAACCTGTTTTGGATAAGTAGATCCTGTTGGACCGGATGATCGCACAGGTTGCAAAAATGCAACTGACATTATCTGGACAGTAAATAAAAGATATGTTATAAATTAAATTGCAGCTGGGGAAGAAACCCATAATAAAAAACGTAAGCTGCAAAAGGGTAACAATTCAATACACAGTTGCAAGGGGGAGACACCCATGACAAAAAACATTCTTGTGACAAATTATAATGGTGACATTATCGGTGCAACCTACCCTAAGAGGGCAAGGGGCCTTATAAAGAGCGGACGTGCGGTCCAGATCGATGAGGGTACTATACAACTCAGCGATGCTGCCGGTGCGGACGCTTTTTCTATTAAAAATAATATGGAGGATAAAACAATGGCTAATGTTATAGATTTTAAGGCAAGAGGATTCAAGCTTGATGAGAATATCGCAAGCAGCAAGGGTACCAGACTGATGGTCACCGAGTGCGGAGAAAGCGTTGAATGCTTTGAGATAGCTCAGGGCGGCGCAGCTACCGGTATCGTAAAGACCATAGATCTTGAGAAGGATACTGATTATGTATTCCGCTTTGCGATCAAGAGCAGCTTTATCCGTGCAGATGTTGCAGAGAGCAGCGTATCTGTATTCTTCAAGGAGCCCGGTGACGGATATACTTATCCCATCGACCGCGGTGACAAGAACCGTTTCAAACCTGTTGTTTGCAAGAAGACCGAGGACGGCATTATCCGTGTATTCGAGCTTCCTTTCAACAGCGGTGATGACACAAGCTGCACCATCAGCTTCCAGCTGCATGACATGACCGCATGGATCTATCCCGCAAAGGATAATGATGCATACAGCGCTCTTCAGGATATCGATTATGATCAGTGGAGACAGGATGAGATCCACAATATCGCAAAGACGCTGAACAACATCGGCGGTTCCATCGGCGGAACCCTCAACGATATCGGAGGTACCCTGGGTGATACCCTTAACGGTATCGGCGAGTTCGCTGTAGGCGTCGGCGATAAGATCTCCAAGGCTGTGACCGATGTTTTCTCAAAGCCCGAGGCTAAGCCTGCTGAGGAAGGCGAGAAGAAAGAGGCATCAGAGATCAAGGTGACCGAGGTCAAGGAAGAGGCTGCTGAAGAAGCTAAAGAAGAAAAAGCAGAAGATACTTCATCTGAAGAATAAGGTCCGAAGTCCGGCCGCAGGGTTAACAGCCCTGCGGCTTTTTTTATGCACGGGGGGGACGACATACCCCCTTGCAATAAAGTTCAAATGGTTGTAGAATGGCCTTTGTTACGCAGTTTATCAATATTTGAGGTGGAATTAAAATGAGACTTAGAAAGCTTGTAGGCGACAGATTTAAGGAGAGGCCTTCGGACTGTGAGTTTGACAGCCATGCGCTGATGGTGAAGGGCGGCTATATCAAGTATATGGCTAACGGTATCTTTTCACTTTACCATCCGATGAAGCGTATCACAAAGAAGATCGAGGAGATCATCCGTCAGGAGATGGATGCGGTAGGCGGACAGGAAGTAATGTTCCCGGTGGTACTCCCCGGCTCACTTTGGGCGGAATCAGGCAGATATGAGAGCGTTGGCGATGAGCTGCTCCGCTTTAAAGACAGGAACGACAGCCCTATGGTATTGGGTATGACCCATGAGGAGGCTGCGGTACACCTGGTACGTGAATTTGCACAGACCTACGCTAAGTATCCTTTTATGATATATCAGATCCAGACCAAGTTCCGTGATGAGGCACGCCCCCGTGCAGGTCTTATCCGTGTGAGGGAATTCACCATGAAGGATGCATATTCCTTCCATACTTCACAGGAGGATCTTGAGAAGTATTATGATGTTGTATATCACGCATACAACCGTATCTATCAGCGTGCAGGTATACCTGAGGTCATCACTGTTAAGTCTGATTCCGGTATGATGGGCGGAAGTATCTCGCATGAGTACATGCTGCTTACCGATGCAGGTGAGGATTCCATAGTACTCTGCGATGAGTGCGGACTAAAGGCTAATATGGAAGTAGTGGAAAACAAGGTTGAAAATCCTTCCACAGGTCTTGAGACTCTTGAAAAAGTACATACTCCCGACTGCAAGACCATCGAGGATGTAACGAAATATCTGAATTCCACCGAGGAGACTTCCTGCAAGGCTGTAGTATATCAGAAGAATATGACCGATGAATACGTGATCGTATTCCTCCGCGGTGATTATGAAGTAAACGAGACCAAGCTGGTAAACCTGGTGGGTGATAAGGTGCATGCTGCCGATATCACTCCCGAAAGCGGCATAGTTGCAGGCTTTATCGGACCTTACAACTTAAAGGCAAAGGCTCAGGTGATCGTGGATGTGACCCTTAAGGGACTGGATTCCATGGTATGCGGCGCTAATGAGACTGATTACCACTATAAGGGAATGAACCTTGAGCGCGACTGCGGCATCACTGAATTTGCGGATGTGTCCAAGGTTAAGGAAGGCGGCGTATGCCCCGTCTGCGGAAAGAAAACACTTAAGATCAGCCGCGGTATCGAGGTTGGTAACATCTTCCAGCTGGGTACCAAGTATACAAAGACCATGCATATGAAATATGCCGATTCAGATAATACCGAAAAGCTTCCCATCATGGGCTGTTACGGTATAGGCGTTGGACGTCTTGCCGCTTCCGTATGTGAAGTGAGCCATGACGATTACGGTCCTATCTGGCCTATCACCATCGCACCCTGGCAGGTACATCTGTGCTGCTTAAAAGCTAAGGATGCAGCTTGCCTTGAGGCGACCGACAAGCTTTATAAGGAACTTACCCTTGCGGGCATCGAAGTGATCTATGATGACCGCGATGTGCGTCCGGGCGTTATGTTTGCGGATGCGGATCTTATAGGTGTGCCTGTAAGAGTTATGGCAGGTCCCAGAAATCTTGAGAACGGACAGATCGAGATAGCAAGCCGTGATAAGAGCATACAGAAGCTTGTAAGTATTGATAATGCCGTGGAAGAGATAAAGGCTGTGATACAGGAACTCACGGATAAGATAAATGAAAAGGTTGAGCCGCCTGTATTTGCTGAAGACTTTGTGTAAAAGATAAGATCCTTCGGCTTACGCCTCAGGATGACAGGGATTTAAGGTCATCCTGAGCGAAGCGAAGGATCTTTTTTTGTGCTTATTTTTATAGTTTTCTCAGATTTCTCTCAGTGACTGTAATGCGTGTTCCGGTATTACTATATCGAAGTGTTCTTCCATATAAGCTTCCATGCTGGGAGAGAACTGTTCGCCGGCGCTGAAATCCGACATCGCCATGCACAGGCTGCGGTAAGCGCCGGGGGTAAGATAATCTGCATATATCAGAAGATAATATTTACCGTCGGTTTTATTTTTATACAGGCAGCTTTCACCGGGGTCCAGGGCGGAGAGGGAATGTGCCGCATCTATCACGCTGCCCAGATCGTTGAAAACAAAGATGCGGTCCTGCTGGCGTGATTCCTGTATTTTTTCCGGCTTGCGGGCAGGCTGGTTTCCACGCGTGAACATCTCTCTGAAAAGATCGCTCAGTGAAACGGAAGCGGCCTGGTCGTTATTGTTATTGCTGACTGCGCTGATACGTATAGAAGCTGTAACGGGTTCTGTATCTTCGTTATTGCCAAAAGGCAGATCCTCGTCTTCGTCGATCACATCACCGCCAAGATTATCCTTGAGGGCACTGACTATCTGGCTTAACTTGCTGTCGAATTCATCAGGCGCAGTGACCTTGGTGATAACGAAAACTATCATGCCGGACTGCATAGGCACCGCTTCGATCATAAGAGGGTGCTCATCGGGTGTAAAACCGTATTCATAATTAGCCTGCTGCATGACATCACGAAAAAGCCTGGTAGCTTTTTCGCTGCCGTAAGTAAGCTCGCTGAACTTGATCTTGCGTTCTTCAAGATCTTCCTTTGTGAGGATACAGCGTATCTGGTTTTCGTTCACCTGTTCAATCTTCATGCGCTATAGTATAATGACTTTGCCTGTTTTCGTCAAGGAAAAGGCGGAGGAGAAAAATTGGTGAAAACGTATATTTACATGCTGCGCTGCGCCGACGGAAGCCTTTATACAGGCTGGACTACGGACGTAGAGCGCAGGCTTAAGGAACATAATGAAAGTCCCAAAGGAGCCAAGTGTACGCATGCCAAAAGACCCTGTGTTCTGGTCCACTGTGAAGAGTTTGAAGACGATGATCCGAAGGAAGCAAAACGTCTTGCCATGCGGCGTGAATGGGAGATAAAGAACAAACTTAATAAAACTGAAAAGGAAGCGCTGGTCGCCGGTAAAGAGATCAGGAAATAAAGCGAAATGAAAGCTGTCAGACCGGTTTTCCGAGAGGCATGCGTGAAGGCATGCCGGCTTTGCGGGGATAGGTCTTTGCGGTTTTTGAGATCTTCTTTATAAAGACAAGGCAGCGGTCTGCATCATATTCCGGCAGGTTTATCTGCCGTACCTCTCCGGTCTTACCGCCCAGCAGTTCTATTGCTTTTGCGGATTGTGACTCTTCATCGCCTTTAAGATATTCCCTGGATTTGTATGCGATAAAGCTGCCGCCGCACTTTGCATACGGAAGGCAGTATTCTGCCAGTATGCTCATATGGGCCACAGCACGGGAAACAACGATATCATAGGTTTCCCTGTGGGCGGGATCCCGGGCAAGATCTTCGGCGCGGCCATGTATGGCCTGCACATTTGTGAGGCCCAGCTGAGCTATCACTTCATTAAGAAACTTAACACGCTTTCCCAGCGAATCCATCAGGGTTACATTAAGCTCCGGAAAGGCTATCTTTAAAGGGAGGCCGGGAAAGCCCGCACCTGTACCGACATCTATCAGTCTGATCCCTTCTTTAATAGAAAGAGGAGCATCTTTTACCAGACCGGAAAAAGGGCTTAAGCTGTCGGCGAAATGCTTGATCAGCACTTCACCCGGCTCAGTTATTGCCGTAAGGTTCATAAAGCCGTTCCATTCCACCAGCAGCTCATAATACCGGACAAAAGCCTTTGCCTGCTCATCACTGAGCGAAATGCCGGTTTTCCCTATGCAGTTCAAAACATCCATACTTTCCATAGCTCATGATGATATAGCAGAATGCGCATTAAGTCAATCACGTCCGGTCCTTCGTCAATGTGACGAAAGGGAAAAGTATATTTCGGCAGGCGGACTATGGATTTATGTCGCCCGGACGGCTATAATATCGCATAGTGAGGTGTCGCAGTGACACCGCTTATAAAACAACTTATGGAGGTTATTTAAAATGGCAAGTCTTTCTTTAAAGAATGTCTGCAAGGTTTATCCTAACGGATTCG